>Ga0316197_10003256_pt1 | contig 11560 bp, 13 predicted proteins | sample OudBiesiAoxic_MG_FD_204939 | JGI IMG/M metagenome (GOLD analysis project Ga0316197, IMG submission 204939) | Coastal sediment microbial communities from Oude Bieten Haven, Netherlands - site A oxic | ecosystem: Environmental > Aquatic > Marine > Coastal > Sediment | place: Netherlands...
CAAGCCATGGCTGGATGCTGGCGTGCTGTGCGTAGAAATGCGTCAGATCCGGAATCAGATCCTTGACGACGGGCATGTGTGGCAGCGGATAAATCTTGACTGCACCCTTCACCTCGGCCACGCCGTAGGTGCAGGCCAGAGTGTTTATGCCATCGATGTTCATTGCGCATGAGCCGCAGATGCCTTCGCGGCAGGAGCGGCGGAATGTGAGCGTCGGGTCAATCTCGTTCTTGATCTTGATCAGGGCATCCAAGATCATTGGCCCGCAGGTATCCATATCGACGAAATACGTGTCGATGGCCGGATTCTTGTCGTCATCCGGGCTCCAGCGATAGATGTGGAATTCCTTGACGTTGGTAGCACCTTCGGGGCGTGGCCATGTTTTCCCTGTCGTCATGCGGGAGTTCTTGGGGAGTGTCAGCTGAACCATGTCGCTTCTCCGTTTCTTGGGCAGAGGCTTGCCCGTTTCATCTCATGCGCCCGTTGGCGCGTTCTGTTGATGCAGTGCCCTAACGAACAGACTGCGAAATTCTTTGTGATACCTGAGGCAGATCGTGTGCTGCTCACTCAAATAATCCCACTGCTCAGGGCGCGACTTTGCAGGCATTGTGCCGTCTCTGGCCGCGCCAGAACCGTGCGCACGGTCGTCACAGTCTGTTCGTCCACACCGACAATCGCAGCCCGCGCAAAATCCCTGATTTCCAACGCCGAAGAGTTGTCGATGATACAATCCGTAAACGGCGTGATCAGCTCTTTGGGCACCTGTGGAAAGCGTGTGGCAAGCGTCTCTGTGACCACGCCCTTCGCCCCTTGCCGTGCAGTGTCGTCCACGGCCTGCTGCACTTGCGTGCAGGCCGTGAGCGTCGCCGCGATCAATGCAAGGGTCGCAAGGCGCATTAGCGTCAGTACACCCGTGCCTTGGGAGCGATCTTTTTCAGGTCGATCCCGCCCTCGTTGTGGCTGGTCAGCGGCTTCAGATGCACGCCCCGGAAACCAAGCGAGGCCTCGTTCCCTTTGAACCAGATGAGGCTATGCTTGCGCCAGTTCTCATCGTCACGATCAGGATAATCCTCGTGCGCGTGGGCACCCCGGCTTTCCTTACGTGCTGCCGCAGCGGTGATTGTCGCAACCGCGTTTGGCATCAGGTTGGTCAGCTCAAGCGTTTCCATCAGGTCAGAGTTCCAGACCAGGGTTTTGTCTGTCACATGCAGGTCATCCAACTTGCCGGCAACGCCTTTCATCTTTTCCTCGCCCTCAGCCAGCGTCTTGTCCGTACGGAAGACGGCGGCATCGGCCTGCATTGTCTTTTGCATCTCAAGGCGCAGTTCCGCGGTGGGCACGTGACCATTGGCATAGCGCAGACCATCAAAGCGGCTGAAAGCGGCCTCAACCGAACGCTTGTTCGGTGTCGGGACCGGCGCGTTTGCATCCACGACTTCCTTGGCGCGGATCGCAGCGGCACGGCCAAAGACCACAAGGTCAATGAGCGAGTTGGAGCCCAGACGGTTTGCGCCATGCACCGACGCACAGCCCGCTTCGCCCACCGCCATCAGACCGGGCGAGACATTATCGGGGCTGTCCTTGGTCGGAGCCAGCACCTCGCCCCAGTAGTTCGTGGGGATGCCACCCATGTTGTAGTGCACCGTCGGCAGAACCGGGATCGGCTCTTTGGTCAGGTCTACACCGGCAAAGATGCGTGCGCTTTCCGAGATACCGGGCAGGCGCAGGTCCAGCGTTTCCGGTGGCAGGTGGTTCAGATGCAGGTGGATGTGGTCCTTGTTCTCGCCCACGCCGCGCCCTTCGCGGATTTCCATGGTCATGCAGCGGCTGACCACGTCACGGGACGCAAGGTCCTTGTAAGTCGGCGCATAGCGCTCCATGAACCGCTCGCCTTCGGAGTTGGTGAGGTATCCGCCCTCGCCCCGCGCCCCTTCGGTGATCAGACATCCGGCACCGTAGATGCCGGTGGGGTGGAACTGCACGAATTCCATGTCCTGAAGCGGCAGGCCCGCGCGGGCCGTCATGCCGCCACCGTCGCCAGTGCAGGTATGCGCAGAGGTCGCCGAGAAATAGGCACGGCCATAACCGCCGGTCGCAAGCACGACCATCTTGGCGGCGAAAAGGTGCATCGTGCCGTCGTCCAGTTTCCAGCACAGCACGCCCTGGCAAACACCGTCATCCGACATGATCAGGTCGATTGCGAAATACTCGATATAGAATTCCGCGTTGTTCTTCAGCGACTGGCCATAAAGCGTGTGCAGAATGGCGTGACCTGTTCGGTCCGCTGCCGCACAGGTGCGCTGCACAGGCGGGCCTTCGCCAAACTCCGTCGTGTGACCGCCAAAGGGACGCTGATAGATTTTGCCCTCTTCGGTACGCGAAAACGGCACGCCGTAGTGCTCAAGCTCGTACACCGCCTTGGGCGCCTCGCGCGCGAGATACTCCATCGCGTCCGTGTCGCCCAACCAATCTGAGCCCTTGACCGTGTCATACATATGCCACTGCCAGTTGTCGGGACCCATGTTGCTCAGGCTGGCGGCAATACCGCCTTGCGCGGCAACCGTATGCGACCGGGTCGGGAATACTTTGGAAATACAGGCAGTGCGCAGGCCCTGCTCTGCCATGCCCAGTGTTGCGCGCAGGCCAGCACCGCCAGCGCCCACAACAACCACGTCATATTCGTGGGTTTCATACTCATATGCGGCCATATCGGTCTCCCTTCGGGAATGAAATCAAAGCGCCAGCTTGGCGATGGCGAAAACACCAACCGCCGCTGCGCCGTAGCTGAGGCAGGTCATCAGAATGATCGTGATCTTCTGCGCCGTACCATGCACATAGTCTTCGATCAGCGTTTGACAGCCGTCGTTGAAGTGTTTGAACCCTACCGCCAGCGTCAGCGCCGCGATGATCGCAGGCGTCGGACGGCTGTAATAGGCCAGGATCTCTTCATAAGTGCCGCCAAGGGCTGCACCGAAAGTGAACACGAACAAGGGCATGAGGATCAGCAACGCGACCGAGCTGACCTTCATAGACCAGAAATGTTCCGTCCCCGACTTTGCAGAACCCAGCCCCATCGCACGTTTGCGGTCTGTCAAAAAAGCCATCATCCCTCTCCTTATGCCAGTGCCGCTACGGTGATCAGCGTCAGAAGTACCGATCCACCCAGACAGGCCCAGCCCATCTTTTCAGCCGTGGGAATATCCAGCCCGATGCCGTTGTCCCAAATCAGGTGCCGGATCCCCGCCAGCGTGTGGTACCAAAGCCCAAGAACCGAGAAGAGCATCACCAGATCGCCGAACCAGCTGGTGACGAAAGCGTTCGCAGTGTTGAAGTATTCTTCTGAGGTTGCAGCAGCAAGAAACCACCAGACGATCATCAGGGCAGCGATCAACATCGCGTTTCCCGTGATCCGGGTCAGGATGGAAGTCATAGACGTCAGTTGTGGACGGTAGATCGTCAAATGAGGCGACAGGGGACGATTGCCCCGGTTTACATCGGCCATGGCACGGATCCTTTAAAGGTGGCTATGTGATCTTTTATTGGCTGAACCAAGTCATAGCGGATTTTATAGCAGTGTCACGGGGTTCGGAACATTTGACGCAGTCTTTGCCAAAGATTTGCAGGCAAAATATGCTTCATGGATGTTTGTATCTCACTTTGTGATCACACGCCAACGCCCTGTGATCACAACCATCCAGTGCAAGCGGCAAGCGACTCAGTTGCTTTGTCGTCTCGCGTTGCAATTTGCGTCTGATCTGCTCGGGATAATCGTCAAATCCGCTGGCGGTGATCACAAATGCGCCTTCCCCAACAATCAGGTTCTCGAAAAAATATGCCGTCAGATCGGTCTCCTCAGTTTCAATGGCAATTGCATTGATCGTGATGTCCCGGCTTCTCATCAACCCCAGCAAATCGCGCGGCTCCACCCCTTCGTTCGATATGCCGTCCCCTGACACGTCAATCACCCGACGCTTGCACTGCGGTACCGCATGAAAAAGCGCCGCAGATACCTCAATTGCCTCTCCGATCGCCGTGGAAAAATTGCGCCAGCGCCGCTGATCATCGTTTATCCGCGCGGCAAGCGCCTCCACGTCTTCGATCCCGTTGATCGCTGTCCATGGGATCGTCTGCCGCTGCCGCGACGCTCCGGTCCACTGCACCAGCGTGATCTGCGCCTGCGCGTCAATCAGCGCATCAGCAACTGACCCATCGCCCAAGGCCAGCGCCAGGCCATTCATCTGCACACGATATTCGCGACTGTCGACGGAACCTGAGACGTCAACAGCCAGCACCAGGGCAAGTTCGCAGGCGTCCGCACATAGCGGCAGAAACGAAACAATGAGGGCGTATAGCAAACGCATGCCATCAGCCTAGCCAACCTGAGCACAGATGCCATTCATATATTGGCTAACCTCCGCCGATACGCCTTTAGTTGAAAAAGAGCGCAAAACCTCCGGCGTTGCCGCCAGTCAGACGATTGAACGCCAACCACCGCTGCCGCGATATCATCGGACCTTTCGCTGCGTATTCATACGCGCCGATCCCATGCACCCAGTCCAGCAAATCAAGCGGGCCAGGATTTTCGGCATACGCCTTCAAGCTGATCCCGACACCCTCGGGCAAAAGCGGATGCGGCAGCAGCAGTCTGCCGTCAAGTAATGCCTCCGCATCATCTAGGATCGCTTGCCATGCATCGGCAGTCTGTTGGTTTACCGCAATGCCAAGCGCAGAGCCTTGGGACGGGTTTGGTATCCACTCGCGATCATTATCCTGTTCTTCCTGCAGCAAGGCCCAGAAAAGCCGGTTCTCTACCAGCATCGCCCGCCAGTGATCGCGTGCCGCCGTAACGCGTTCCGCCTTTGGTTGCTGGCGCAAGGCGCTTAGAAGGACATAGAATGAATCTGCCTGCTGGACCCATTTGTCTTCAAAGCCTCGCTTCGGGTTATTCAGCTTTGCGTTTGCCGCTGATATTTCGGCCTGCAGAAAACGTTGCTCTTGCCGCAGCGGTACCACCACCTCGGTTTCGATCTTGGCACGCTCTGCTGTCAGGGCTCGGATTTCAGCGTCGTCTTGCGGTGTCGCCGCGCGGAGCGCTTGCTCGCGCGCGCGGAGTTGCTGAAGACGCTCGTTCTGCCTCGTTACCGAACGGTCCACACGCCTTTTCTCGGCATTCAGTGCCGCGATTTCCAGCATCAGTGCATCTTTGTCATAGGTATTCGGAACAATTGGCACCTGTGAGAGCCGCTCTCGGCGGTTGGCAAGATTTTCGATGATTGGCGCGGGGTCAAAGGCGACAAATAGATTTCCCATTCCGGACAGCATATGGGTATAGGCCGTCAGCCAAGCATGATCAGCCTCGTCGAAGCGAACGGTGATCGGCCCCTCAAGCGCGCCAGTTGCTTCGACCTGCTGCATCGCACGTCGCCCCAGTAACAATGGGCCAAGCGCGTCGACCACACCTTCGTTTGCCTCCCGGCTCCCGTTGCTGTTCACGTCAAACAAAACGTCCTGCACGGTCAGATCAAACGGCATCACACGCCCGGCATCGGCCGCGTCTTTCAGCACGGCACGCGCGTTTTGCAGATCCGTAAGCGCGGTTAGCATCATCTTCGTCAGCGTGTCGGGCTGCGCCTGCTTTGGTTGCGGGTTGCGCGGTGCCAGCTCAAGGCGAAGTATCGGCAGTTCTCTCATCGGACCGCCAAGTCCGAATTCGTAGCGCGTTTGCAGTGTTTTTTCGATCCCCCGCAGGGTTATCAACATGCCCAATTCAAAACCATGCGCATCGCTTTGGGATGACAACGTTTCTATCCGCGACTGCAGGCCAAGCTCAGCCAAAGGTGCGTTCACCTGCTGCGCCGAAGCACCAAAATTGACTGTCAGCGCGACAAGGCAGCCAGAAATGCAACGCATCATTGGGCGATGATCCTTCAGAAATGCAAAAGGGTGCGCAAGTTCTTGACCAGCGCACCCTTGGAATAAAATAGAACTAGTGCTTATGTAAGGCTGCCGTCGATGCCTTTACAAGCTTCCACCAAGCCTTTGACAGCATTGACAGAATTATCGAACATCGCCTGCTCGTCCTTGTTCATCGAAATCTCAACCACACGTTCGATGCCGCCTGCACCGATCACTGTCGGCACACCCACATAAAAGCCGTTCAGGCCATAGGCACCGTCAACATACGCCGCGCAGGGCAGGACACGCTTTTGGTCTTTCAGATAGCTTTCTGCCATCTCGATTGCGGATGTCGCCGGCGCGTAGAAAGCCGAACCGGTCTTGAGCAATCCGACGATCTCGGCACCGCCATCGCGCGTCCGCTGAACGATCGCGTCCAGCTTTTCCTGTGTTGTCCAACCCATCTTGACCAGATCGGGCAGCGGGATACCGGCGACCGTGGAATAACGCACAAGCGGCACCATCGTGTCACCGTGGCCACCCAGAACGAATGCGGTGACGTCTTTCATGGAGACGTTGAATTCGGAGGCAAGGAAGTGACGGAAGCGCGCGCTGTCCAGCACACCTGCCATGCCGCATACTTTCTCATGCGGCAGACCGGAAAATTCGCGCAGCGCCCAAACCATCGCATCAAGCGGGTTTGTGATGCAGATCACAAAAGCGTCCGGCGCGTGCGCGGCGATACCTTCACCAACAGATTTCATGACCTTGAGATTGATGCCAAGCAGATCATCACGGCTCATTCCCGGCTTGCGGGCGACGCCAGCGGTGACGATGCAGACGTCAGCGCCTGCAATGTCCGCGTAGTCCTGTGTGCCGGACATGGTCGCGTCAAACTTGGCAGACGGACCCGATTCTGCGATGTCGAGCGCCTTGCCTTCCGGGATGCCCTCCGCGATGTCGAACAGAACAACGTCGCCGAGTTCCTTGAGTGCTGCAAGGTGCGCAAGTGTGCCGCCGATTTGCCCCGCGCCGATGAGCGCGATTTTGGGTCTGGCCATGGTGATATCTCCGATAGAGTTGCGTTGCGCCGGGGATAGCGAAATGCGTGTCGTCCTGCAAGTTCAGCCTTTGAGCAAGCTGCGTCCTTATCAAATCGATAGGTGAGGGCCGTCAAAAACGACGCCCCCTCAATCTTGATTATGCCGGTGTGAGTTGGTTTTTGTGTTCACGCATCGCTTCAGGCTTTTTCTCTGTGCTGTCGGTCTAGAACGGTATCCGAAACAGTCCTCGTTCTTCAGGACCTGAACTTGCTCAGAGTTCACGGCTACCGGCTTTGGCCTGACCCAAGAAAACCAAAAACACCAAGATGCACGGTGCGAATATCGCCATCTTTGCATACCATGATGTCGTCAATCTCACCGATGTTACTCCATGCGCTCTCTGTGCCGTCACTAAAACGAGCATGCGTCTCCCTCTCAGTTTCGACGTTGTTGTTCCACATCCCGATCAGGTCGCGAGTATAAAGATCGCCCTGTTCATAGGTCTCAGTGCCGACACCCGCTGTCTTTCTCGAATTTGAGCCTGCAATGGCAGCGCCGGAAAGGGTCATCAATATGGGCTGTGGTGGTCAGAAAACGGTCTTTCTTGTTCTCCTTCTTCGTTGTGAATGTTGATCCATCTGATGCACAAGAAGCAGCGGCAAAGGTAGATCGACCCTGAATTCATTACTCTTTTTCAGATAATTATATGCTGTGGTATAGTCATGGCCTCGCTGCTGGGCAGGACACCGCGTGCACCGCGCAGGCTCCGGAATGCCGCAAAATCACAGAGTGTTCAGGTTTGCTATCTTGCTGTATCTCCCCCATTGATAGGGGCAAGACGCCTATTGCAGCACGCAGACAATCCGCCGATGATCCTAAGATCTCTTGGGTGTGTTGCGATTGTCAGCCGCGTGTCTGTCTACGAAGACCCATGATTCAAGACATACATTTCTTATGCTGACCCTCGACCTTTTCTTTTTTATTGTCGCTGGTCCTGCGGTCCTCTTCGCCGGCATCTCGAAGGCGGGCTTTGGTTCAGGCGCAGCTTTCGCCTCGGCGACGATTCTGGCGCTGGTGGTCGAACCCGGACTGGCGCTTGGTGTCATGCTGCCGATGCTCATGTTGATCGACGTCAGTTCACTACGTCCCTACTGGAGGAAATGGAGCGCGCCCGATGTGAAGCTCTTGGTGCTGGGCGGATTGCCCGGCGTGGTGGCAGGGGCATTGCTCTATCAGGTGGCTTCTGCCGATCTGTTCCGCGTCCTGATTGGCGGCGTGGCAGTGGGTTTTGTCCTGTGGCAGCTTTTGCTTGCCTCCCAGCTTCTAAATCTTAAACGCGATCGCATGCCTGATTGGGCCGGTGTCGCATGGGGCACGGTGGTAGGGTTTACCACTTTCGTCAGCCATGCAGGGGGCCCGCCCGCTGCCGTCTTCCTGCTAAGCCGCGGGCTCAACAAGACCCAGTTTCAAGCCAGCACGGTACTGCTCTTTTGGGTCCTGAATATCGCAAAGTTCTTTCCCTACGCTGCTTTGGGCATGTTCACGGCACAGACCTTTCTTGCCAATATCGTGCTGGTGCCCTTTGCGCTTTTGGGAACGTGGATCGGCGTCAAGGCCCACCACCTGGTGCCAGAGCGGGTATTTTTCGGTCTGACTTATGTTCTGCTGCTTGTTACCGGATCCAAGCTGATCTGGGATGGCCTGACCTGATATCCGATTCAGCAAAAAGGCGGACCAGCTGGCCCGCCTTCCCGCTTCGTGCTCTGCACGATAATTCAAGCGTCACTACAGTTCATGCGTCACTACCCTTGGCCGGAAGGGCATCCGCGACTGTTTCAAACGACTGTCCGGAAGCGACCAGGCAGGTCAACCCACCGGGCATCGTCACCGTGATTGTCCAACTGCCCGTCTCCGTTGAGGCAAAAACCTCAACGACAGAGTTATTTGAGCCCAACCCCACAGATTGCCGTGTTTCGCCGTACCCTTCTGCCAGTTTTTCCACCACCGCCGCGCGCGGACCGCAGTTTCGGCTGCTTTGCGCAGCGACATCGGTGGTCGTCGCCAAAAACAAGGCCGCAGCAGCCGTCAGCGCGCCGAGTTTGAACATTTTTTCAGTTCTATTCATCCTATGTGCCTTCATTCGAAAGGCCGCACCCAAAGTCCTCGGACCTACCCCGGGTTTTCCCGGCGGGACCTGGGTGGCCCAGGTTGTGACATGTGGCTGCATGTCCCGCTCCGCACTCTCCGGCGGTCTTGCCGAAACGGCTCTCCCCATGGGATGCAACGGGGCTCACTTTGCGGCTCAGGGTTGAAGTATTGGTTAACGTGGCGTCCGCAGACCCTCAAAATTTGATATTTGCTGCACTGCGGCGCAAATGGGCTTGAACTTTTGTACAAATAATGCCCCCTTGCGCGCAATATTCTGACCCGGCGGTAATGCCGCCCAAGACCGGAAGCCAGCAATGCCCAAGATCGCCCGTCCCCTTCGTTCAGTCCTTTATATCCCCGGCTCCAAGCCGCGCGCCTTGGACAAAGCCCGTGGCCTGCCCTGCGATGCAATCATCTTTGACCTTGAAGATGCCGTAACGCCGGATGAAAAGGTCGCCGCGCGCGATACGCTGGCCGAAGCGCTGAAAGAGGGCGGTTATGGCAACAGGTACCGGGTCATCCGTATTAACGGTCTTGATACGCCATGGGGCGCAGATGATGCCGCTGCCGCCGCCAAAATGGACGCAGATGCGGTCCTTCTGCCAAAGGTCGGCAGCCCGGCCGACCTTGAAGCGCTGACTGAAATTGTTGGCGATATCCCGCTTTGGGCTATGATGGAGACACCGGGCGCGATGCTGAACGCCGCCGCCATCGCGGCACACCGCCAGCTGGAAGCCATGGTCATGGGCACCAACGATCTGGCCAAAGATCTACAAACGCGCTTTCGCTCTGATCGTCTGCCACTGATAACCGGCCTTGGCCTGTGCGTACTGGCCGCCAAAGCGCATGAATGTGCCGTCATCGACGGTGTTTATAATGCTTTCAAGGATGACGAGGGCCTCAAGGTCGAATGTGATCAAGGTCGCGACATGGGCTTTGACGGCAAGACACTGATCCACCCTGCGCAGCTTGACGTTGCGAATGCCGCCTTCTCTCCGTCCGAAGAAGAAGCTGAACTTGCCCGCCGCCAGATTGCCGCATTCGAGGAAATCGAAGCCTCGGGTCAAGGTGTGGCAGTTGTTGACGGAAAGATCGTTGAGAACCTGCATGTTGCCACCGCACGCGAGACACTGGCCAAACTCGACGCCATTGCCGCAATGAACGAAGGATAACCCAATGACCCTGCTTCTTCTTGGCCTGATCCTGTGGATTGTCGCTCATTGGTTCAAACGCCTTGCTCCCGACGCACGGGCAAAGCTGGGCGATCCGGGCAAAGGTCTGGTCGCTGTGCTGGTGCTGGCAAGCGTCGTGCTGATGGTGCTGGGCTACCGCGGCGCTGATTTTATCCCGGTCTGGTATCCGCCGTCTTTCCTCACGGGGATCAACAATCTTGCCATGCTGCTGGCCTTCTGGGTCTACGGCTCTTCAGCTGCCAAGGGGGCCAAGGCATGGCCCGCCTACAAAACCCGCCATCCACAGTTGCTGGCGGTGAAAATCTGGGCAGCAGCGCATTTGCTGGTCAACGGCGATCTGGCTTCGATCATCCTGTTTGGCGGCTTGCTGGGTTGGGCAGTGGTTTCGGTCATCCTGATCAACCGCGCCGAACCAAACTGGACGCCACCGCCACCCGCAGGCCGCAAGACCTACATCCGACTCGCTGTGATATCTGCCGTGCTCTTCAGCGTTGTTGCGGCCATCCACACGTGGCTCGGCGTCTGGCCTTTCTCTTCCTAAGGACCATACAATGAAACTTTACCGCTTCCTCTCAGAAGAGGACACGTCCGCCTTTTGCCACAAGGTAACCGATGCCCTGAACAAGGGATGGGAGCTTTACGGCACACCCACCCAAACATGGGACCACGCCGCCGGGATCATGCGTTGCGGACAAGCCGTGACCAAGGAAGTGCCCGGCACCTACACCCCTGAGACAAAGCTGGGAGAGCACTGATGGGCAAAACCAACGCCGGGCGCTTTTTCGAAGACTATCGCGTGGGCGAGACACTGCATCACGCCGTACCGCGCACGGTTTCAGGCGGAGAGCGGGCGCTTTACCATATGCTCTATCCGGCGCGCCACGCGCTTTATTCATCAGACCAGTTCGCGCAGGCCAGCGGGCTCAAGGCCAGCCCGCTGGACGACATGATCGCCTTTCATATCGTCTTTGGCAAAACCGTGCCGGACGTGTCGCTGAACGCCGTTGCAAACCTTGGCTACGCCCAAGGCCGCTGGCTGGCACCCGTCTGGCCCGGTGACACGCTGCGCAGCCAGTCCGAGGTGATTGGCCTCAAACAGAATTCGAACGGGAAAACCGGTGTCGTCTATGTGCGCACGAGCGGGTTGAACCAGCATGACGAAGCGGTGCTGGAATATGTGCGCTGGGTGATGGTACGCAAACGCAACATCGATGCCGCCGCGCCCGAGACCGTCGTGCCAGATCTGCCGCCCGCGCTGACCCCGGATCAGCTCGTCGTGCC
>Ga0316197_10003258_pt1 | contig 11553 bp, 9 predicted proteins | sample OudBiesiAoxic_MG_FD_204939 | JGI IMG/M metagenome (GOLD analysis project Ga0316197, IMG submission 204939) | Coastal sediment microbial communities from Oude Bieten Haven, Netherlands - site A oxic | ecosystem: Environmental > Aquatic > Marine > Coastal > Sediment | place: Netherlands...
GACAAGGGCATGACACAGGGACAGACAGGGGCGGTATTGGTTGTCGTATCGGCACTGGTGTTCAGCACCGCTGGAGTCTTCACCAAGGCGGTCGATGCGGCGGCGTGGGACAACATTTTCTGGCGCGGGGTATCGGCATCGGCCTTTACCGTTGGGTATTTGGCTTTGCGCGGCGCGCTCCTGCGGGAAGTCATGGTGTTTGGTCGCCCGGCGCTCGCTGTCGCGGTTATGATGGCGGCGGGGACGGCTGCGTTTATTCCCGCGTTCAAGCTGACTGCGGTTGCGAATGTTGCGCTGATCTATGGCGCGGCCCCGTTTCTGGCGGCCCTGCTGGCGTGGGGGTATCTGCGAGAACTTCCGAGCCTCACAGTCGCCTTGGCCAGCTTGGCTGCGTTTGCGGGAGTTGTGCTGATCGTGTCAGGGTCTTTTGCGGGCAATGCGTGGCAGGGGGACCTGTTGGCGCTGTTCATGACGCTGATGATGGCGGGAACGATGGTGGTCTATCGTGCACGGCCAGCCACGACAGCTGCATTGCCAGCCGCACTGTCTTCGGTGCTTCTTTTGGCGCCTGCGTTCTATCTGGGAGAGCCCTTTTCAGTCACGCCCGCAGAGATACCTTTGCTTGTCCTATTTGGTCTGGTTTTTGCTGTGGCGTCGGTGACCCTGTCCGAGGGCGCGCGCCGTTTGCCAGCGTCAGAGACAGCGTTGTTGTCCATCCTTGAGATGCCCTTGGCCCCTGTGTTGGCCTTTTCCATTCTGGCTGAGCGTCCCTCGCTAGAGGTTGTAACGGGCGGCGCGGTCATTTTCGCAGCGGTTCTTTGGTCGCAGAAACCGAAAGTGCGCGGGCGCAGATCACAGTAAGGCGGCGTGCTGCCGAACACAGTCTTACCATATTCCTGCCGCGCAACAGTCTGAAACGCCTGTTACCGAAAGTTGAAGACTGGGACCGAGAGACGATCATGCCGACAGAGATGAAGAGCCAACCAATTCCCGATAAAGAACCATCTGGCGCAGAGGAGCTTGATCCGCAGGCCCTTGCCGCGATTCGCAATCTGTTCGAAACGGAGGCAGAAGCAGTTGCGGCATCACGCGATTACGCGTCTGCAGCGCCACCGGCGAACAAACCGAGTGTCGAAGTCAATGAAACGGCAAAACAACCCGCAAGCGTTTTGCCCCAGCATGACAACCCAACGCATCGGTTTGACGAGGTGAGGCCGCAAGAGCCGGAAGTAGCTGTCGTAAAAAAGGGCTTGGTTGCGCGCCTCAAGTCCCGCGTCACCGGTTACAGGCCAAAGCCAAAACACTTGGTTTTCGCAGCGCTCGCCTTGTTGGTGCTACTGCGCCCCTGGCTTGTCGTCGGATTGATACTCCTGACGATATTTCTGTTTATCGGGGTGTTCCTGATCCTTGGGTATGACGGGTTCTGGAGACGTGCGATGGGCCTTGGCCGTTGGTACGCGCGGCGCCGTCCGTCCCGTGCCGTGGAACTTCACCGAAAGCTGGATGCCTTTGCCATGAAGTGGGACGCAATCCTTGACCGTTTTCCTGAAGGGTCGGTCGATGGGCTGTACCTGCCTGATTTCGGTGATCTTGCCACCGCTGACAAACGTCATGACGAAGCGCTGGACCGGCGGTTTTCGGACATGCGTGAAGGCGAAGCCTGAGACCAACTGCTTGGTGCGGCTGAGGTGAGGCTTGAAACCTATCCCGCCAGCCGTTAGATGCGTCGCACAGGTAACGTTGAGGACAACGACATGGCGATGACCAATCCACTTCAGTTCATCCAGCAGGTGCGTGCTGAGGTTGGCAAGGTTGTCTGGCCCACGCGTCGCGAGGTCGTACTGACCACGATCATGGTGTTTATCCTTGCGGCGCTGACAGCCGTCTTCTTTGCCATCGTAGATATCATCATCCGCAGTGGTTTGCAGGGTGTGCTTGGAATGTTCAGCTAAGCGCTGGCATCGTCCGGAACACAGGCAAAATTCTACAGGCAGGCTTGAATCCCAGATCATCTGGGGCTACTCAGCATCCCTAACATGACAGGGCGCACGGCGAATCAAGCCTGCGCCCCGTTTTCTATCAGGCAGCCGGTTATGCCCGGCTTTATTTACGGATCAGATGGCAGGGCAAGTGGCCCGGCCCATCGCAAGACAGGGATCAAAGATCACATGGCAAAGCGTTGGTATTCAGTCAGTGTCCTGTCCAACTTTGAAAAGAAGATCGCCGAGCAAATCCGCCAGAACGTGGAAGAGCAGGGGCTTGAGGACCAGATCGACGAAGTGCTGGTCCCGACCGAGGAAGTGATCGAAGTCCGTCGCGGCAAGAAGGTCACGACCGAGCGGCGCTTTATGCCCGGCTACGTACTGGTTCATATGGAAATGTCGGATCAGGGCTATCACCTGATCAACTCGATCAACCGCGTGACCGGTTTTCTGGGTCCGCAGGGCCGCCCGATGCCGATGCGTGATGCCGAAGTTCAGGGTATCCTGGGCCGCGTGCAGGAAGGCGAAGACGCGCCACGCACGCTTATCCATTTTGAAGTGGGCGAAAAGGTCAAGGTCGGCGACGGTCCGTTCGAGGACTTCGATGGCATGATCGAAGAGGTCGACGAGGAAAATCAGCGTTTGAAGGTTTCCGTGTCGATCTTTGGCCGGGAAACCCCGGTGGAGCTGGAGTTCACGCAGGTGATCAAGCAGAGCTGATCGGGGCGACAGAGACGGCGCCGAGAGTTCGAGGTCTTTGGCGCGTCATGCGGAGCAGGCCGCCGAAGCGCGGCGTCATCGCAACGACATTTCGACCATGTCGCGCTTGTTTTTTAGGTGCCGCGCAACCAGTCGGGCTTGCTGTCTGGCATTCGGAACGGGCCGAGCAAATTCAATTGCTCGGCTTGGGTTCAGCCGAAGTTCGGCGAAAACATCGAGGATTTCGTGGCAATTGCTGTCTGGTAGTTTTCCGACGGCTTGTTCACCAAAATACAGGCTCTCGGAAGGGACGCCGTTTGCGATGATGATATCGTGGCTGTCCAGCATCAGATGGACATAGCGCAGGAGCGTCGGTGTCGAATCGAGGCGAATGCCGCCCAGCCCGGCCAGCTTGACCGCCGGAATGAGAACTTCATGGGTGCCGAACATTCGCTCGGCAATGCGGGAGCGGACGAGCATCCGGTGTTGGCGTGACACGCGTAAGTCCCGCTCGGGCAATCCAGCACCCATGGCGCCTGCCGGGATCAGGACCGGCGCGTTCTTGCCTTGGGCAATGACGTATCGCCCCGAGATCCAGCGAATTGGCTGCGCATCGCCACCATCGGTGCAGACTAGATCGCCGACCCGTAGTTCCTCAATCCGCACGTCGCCCGTCGGCGTGCGGATCAGGGTGCCATTGGTGTAGCAGGCGAAAGTGGCGGCATAGCGGTCACCGGCCAGACCATAGCCTTCGTTACCGTTGAAGAAGACCTCGCTGCCCAGCGTGATGGACTCGATCGGTTTGGCCTCAAGCGCAATCTGGTCAGAATTGTAGGAGGTCTCGGGCGCGAGGTAGGTGTTACCCGCCGTGTCCTGAAGGATCACCGCTGTGATGTTGGCGGTGGTGCCGTCGATATAGGTCAGCGTGGCGTTGTAGACCATCATCATGTCGAACTGTTGATCCGCCCCGCCATCGATAGTGAAGTTTTCGTGGTTGCTGATGTTGTGGTCGTAACCGGCCGGGTTGGTGCCCGAAAAGCCGCCGGTGCCTGGCGCGAATTGCTGGATGTGGTTACGCAGCGGGTCCGCCTCGCTGCCGAAGGTTAGACCGCTGAGCGCGCCTGAATTCTCGGCGATGAAGTTGCCTTCGACCGTATCGATATCGGCGGCCGTGCCTAAATAAATGACTTCGAAGGTTGTCGCCAAGTTGTATCCTCCTGTCGGTATTCGGACGCGAAGCCGTCAAAGTCCTAATTCGCTATCTTGTTAAAGCTGAATGTTGGCATGAATTGGAAAAGAACGTGTTTAATATTCGGAAGGGCCTGGTACCGGGCATAGGCGTGTCACGGCGATGCACTGGAAAGCCGGGGAAGAGCGCCATTGCCGAGCGAGCGGGTGCGAGGCTTGCATCGCCGTCACGGTCGGTGTAAGGCGCCCTGTCGCCAATGCGGCGGCACATTCGTGGGAGGCGAGGGTATCGCGATATCCGGACCTGACCACGCAACATAACCTGCCCTGAAGACGCGTCGACAGGGTGTTGAGAAAAGGAGAAGGCCAATGGCCAAGAAACTCGTCGGTACGATGAAGTTGCAGATCCCTGCGGGGCAAGCCAACCCATCCCCACCTGTCGGTCCTGCGCTGGGTCAGCGCGGCATCAACATCATGGAATTCTGCAAGGCGTTCAACGCCAAGACCGCAGATATGGATCCCGGTGCCCCATGCCCAACCGTGATCACGTATTATCAGGACAAGTCCTTTACCATGGACATCAAGACGCCTCCTGCGTCCTACTACCTGAAAAAAGCCGCCAAGGTGAAATCCGGTGCGAACACGCCATCGCGTGAGACCGTCGGCTCCGTGACCACCAAGCAGCTGCGCGAGATCGCAGAAGCGAAGATGGCTGACCTGTCCGCGAATGACGTGGAACAGGCAATGAAGATCATTCTGGGCTCTGCGAAGTCCATGGGCATCGAGGTAAAGTAAGATGGGTAAAGTAGGAAAGCGTTTTGCCGCCGCCCGCGAGGCATTTGCCGGCAAAGAGGACGTCACGGTTGAAGAGGCCGTCGCCCTGATCAAAGCCAACTCGAACGTCAAGTTCGATGAGACCATCGAAATCGCGATGAACCTGGGCGTTGACCCACGTCATGCGGACCAGATGGTGCGCGGCGTTGTGGGCCTGCCAAACGGTACAGGCAAGACCATGCGCGTGGCTGTGTTTGCCCGTGGCCCCAAGGCTGAAGAAGCCCAGGCCGCTGGTGCTGACATCGTTGGTGCCGAGGACCTGATGGAAACCGTGCAGTCCGGCAAGATCGAATTCGATCGCTGCATTGCGACACCTGACATGATGCCGATCGTCGGTCGTCTGGGTAAAGTACTTGGTCCACGCAACCTGATGCCGAACCCAAAGGTGGGTACGGTGACCATGGATGTGGCTGACGCTGTCAAGGCTGCCAAGGGCGGTGAAGTTCAGTTCAAGGCCGAGAAGGGTGGCGTGGTCCACGCGGGCATCGGCAAACTGTCCTTTGACGAGAAGAAGCTTGTCGAGAACGTGCGCGCCTTTGTGGGTGCCGTGGCCAAGGCGAAGCCTGCTGGTTCCAAGGGCACGTACATGAAGAAGATCAACCTGAGCTCAACCATGGGTCCAGGGATTTCAGTTGCCGTGGATGATGCGGTGTCCGAGAACGCCTGATCAGTAGGACAGGTACAGAATTGGAAGAGGGCGCTGAGTTTTCGGCGCCCTTTTTTTGTTTCTCGCAAGCGGAAACGATTGAACCGCTCGTGGCTGCATGTGCAAACCGTGCACGAATAACATGTGAACGGACTGACACCGCCTTGCAGTTCTCTGTCCCCTTTGCAGCATGATTTGGCGGGCGGAAGTCAAACGGTGGTACGTGCTGTCACCGGCTTGGCCCTATCAATCCTGTATGGCGATCCACTTTCAGACGCTCCACAAGCGACCCGTCTTGCGTGACAATCTCGGCGGTGATGGTGTCTGTGTCGCTTACTTCGACTTTGCCAAGCTTGATGTTCGGGTTGTCCATCCAGCGAAGTCTGTACTCCATCATTTGCCTGACATCGTCTGTATCGAGTTTCCCTCGCAGGGACGGCATCGTTCCGTGCGCAACATTACCCTGTCGACTGAAACCGGGGCCCATCATATGACCCAGACCCATGCCGTATCCCGGACCCATCATGTGGCCCTGTCCCATGCCGTGACCGAAGCCAGACATATGACCTTGGTGCCATCCGTTCGAGCGGTTCAAATCATGAGCCAGACTAGGGCTGGAAAGCGACAAGGCCGTCAACCCTGCGGCCGCTACAATTTCTACAATGTGTTTCAGTACCATTGGTTCTCTCCACAGTGTTGTGATGCAGACACCGTAACCCTAGCCCGTACGGCAAAGGCTCGACTGATCTAGGTCAATTCAGACAGCGGATTGAGGAAGGCTTTTGCCTGGTCTTTGCTTGGGGTAATTGCATAGCGACATATTGCCGGGCCATAGACGAGCAGGTGCGCGAACCACCCCGTCCCAAGGGCTCAACGCTCCTCGCGTGGCATCGCGCCAACCCGATCTGGCATCGTGAGCAGAAAAACGCGCCGCAGGGGTTGGAAATTCCCTGTCAAGCGTTTATTGCACCCTTCAAGTACCCAAGCGCGATTCGTCGCGCTTTTGTGCTTTTCGTCCGAGACGGTGGGTGTTGGTGATCTGATCAACATAATTCCTGCCTGAGACGGGAAAAAGCAGATTTTCTTCGGATGCACCCGCTTGGGCCATCCGCAGCGATGCGCAGGACCCCGTAAGGACCCGAAATGTCGGGACCATCAGTCCCGGCAAAACTGAGCTGGAGGGGAAACCCTCCCTTACTGGAGTGAAACTGTGGATAGAGCACAAAAAGAACAGCTGGTCGAAGAGCTCGGCCAGATCTTTGAAAGCTCTGGCGTTGTTGTGGTTGCCCACTACACCGGTCTGACAGTTGCCGAAATGCAGGACCTTCGTCAGCGCGCACGCGACGCTGGTGGGGCCGTGCGTGTTGCCAAGAACAGGCTCGCCAAAATCGCCCTCGACGGGAAGCCATGCGAAAGCATTTCTTCCCTGCTGACGGGCATGACCGTTCTGACCTATTCTGAGGATCCGGTGGCCGCGGCCAAGGTTGCTCAGGAATTCGCCAAGGAGAACCAAAAGTTCGTTATCCTTGGTGGTGCCATGGGTGAGAATGCTCTGGACGTCGCCGGTGTCGAAGCCGTGTCCAAGATGCCTTCGCGGGAGGAGCTTATCTCCACCATCGCGGGCATGCTGGGCGCACCTGCATCGAACATCGCCGGGGCCATTGGCGCACCTGCAAGCAACATCGCATCCATCCTGTCCACAATCGAGGACAAGGCTGCGTAAGCAATCGTCAAGCCGGCGGGTGGTTGAACACACACGTTGGAACACACATATCGTTAACGGAAAGAGCTAAACATGGCTGATCTGAAGAAACTGGCAGAAGAGATCGTTGGTCTGACACTGCTTGAAGCACAAGAACTGAAAACCATCCTCAAGGACGAGTACGGCATCGAGCCCGCAGCAGGCGGCGCAGTGATGATGGCTGGTCCTGCTGACGCCGGTGGCGCAGCAGCTGAGGAGAAAACTGAATTTGACGTCGTTCTGAAGAACGCGGGCGCATCCAAGATCAACGTGATCAAGGAAGTGCGCGGCATCACCGGTCTGGGCCTGAAAGAAGCCAAGGACCTGGTTGAGGCCGGCGGCAAGATCAAAGAAGGCGTCGACAAAGCCGAAGCAGAAGACATCAAGGGCAAGCTGGAAGCAGCTGGCGCGGAAGTCGAGCTGGCCTAAGTCGGTTAACACGGGGATCGCTTTTGTTCATAGAAAGCGGTCGGAAACAGAGATGTTTTCGGTGTTCCCCGACAAAAACATTGGCTGGATGGAGAGATTCTCTGTCCAGCCAAACCTGTCTTGAAGGGTGCTTTTGACCAAAGAGCCCCCTTCTGGAGAGGTCCACAGGTCGGAAGGGTTGCGGTGGGACGCAGCCCAGCATTGACCGGATTAATCCGCTCTGATGGACGCGCCACGGCCCCGGTGGCGGCGTTCAGGCAAGAGATACGAAAGGTATTTTGACACATGGCGCAATCCTTCCTTGGCCAGAAACGTCTCCGTAAATATTATGGCAAAATCCGCGAAGTGCTGGACATGCCGAACCTCATTGAGGTGCAAAAATCTTCCTACGACCTGTTCCTGAACTCGGGCGATGCCGAGACGCCAACAGATGGCGAAGGGATCATGGGCGTTTTCCAGTCGGTTTTCCCGATCAAGGATTTCAACGAAACCTCCGTGCTGGAATACGTCAAGTACGAGCTGGAAAAGCCCAAGTACGACGTTGAGGAGTGTCAGCAGCGCGACATGACCTATTCCGCGCCGCTCAAGGTGACACTGCGTCTGATCGTTTTCGATGTGGATGAGGACACTGGTGCGAAGTCCGTCAAGGACATCAAGGAACAGGACGTCTTTATGGGCGATATGCCCCTGATGACCCCCAATGGTACGTTCATCGTGAACGGTACCGAGCGTGTGATCGTATCCCAGATGCACCGCTCTCCTGGCGTGTTCTTTGACCATGACAAGGGCAAGACGCACTCTTCGGGTAAACTGCTGTTTGCATGCCGCATCATCCCCTACCGCGGCTCCTGGCTGGACTTTGAATTCGATGCCAAGGATATCGTCTTTGCCCGCATCGACCGCCGCCGCAAGCTGCCTGTGACGACCCTGCTTTATGCGCTGGGTCTGGATCAGGAAGCGATCATGGACGCGTATTACAATACCGTTACCTACAAGCTTAAAAAGAAGAAGGGCTGGGTTGCACCGTTCTTCCCAGAGCGTGTGCGCGGTACCCGGCCGACATACGACATCGTGGATGCGAAATCTGGTGAGGTTCTGTTTGAAGCTGGCAAGAAGGTCACGCCACGTGCCGTCAAGAAGCTGATCGACGAAGGCGAAGTCAAAGAGCTGCTGGTGCCCTTCGACCATATTCAGGGCAAATTTGTTGCCAAGGACATCATCAACGAAGAAACCGGCGCGATCTATGTCGAAGCTGGCGATGAGCTGACGCTGGAGTACGACAAGGACGGTGAGCTGATCGGTGGTACGGCCAAGGAACTGGTCGACGCAGGCTTTACCGAGATCCCCCTGCTGGACATCGATAACGTCAACGTTGGTCCGTACATGCGCAACACAATGGCGCAGGACAAGAACATGAACCGCGACACCGCGCTCATGGACATTTACCGCGTTATGCGTCCGGGTGAGCCCCCCACCGTTGAGGCGGCGTCGAACCTGTTCGACACGCTTTTCTTTGATAGCGAGCGGTATGATCTGTCCGCCGTTGGTCGCGTGAAGATGAACATGCGTCTGGATCTGGATGCAGAAGACACCGTGCGCACGCTGCGCCGCGAGGACATCGTGGCCTGTATCAAGGCGCTGGTCGATCTGCGTGACGGCCGCGGCGACATCGACGACATCGACCACCTTGGCAACCGCCGTGTGCGGTCTGTTGGTGAGCTGATGGAGAACCAGTACCGCGTGGGTCTGCTGCGCATGGAGCGTGCGATTAAGGAGCGGATGTCTTCCGTTGAGATCGACACGGTGATGCCGCAGGACCTGATCAACGCCAAGCCGGCTGCCGCTGCGGTGCGTGAGTTCTTTGGCTCTTCCCAGTTGTCGCAGTTCATGGACCAAACCAACCCGCTGTCCGAGGTGACGCACAAGCGTCGTCTTTCAGCGCTTGGACCAGGCGGTCTGACACGTGAGCGTGCGGGCTTTGAGGTGCGCGACGTGCACCCGACACACTATGGCCGGATGTGCCCGATTGAGACACCGGAAGGTCCGAACATCGGTCTGATCAACTCGTTGGCGACATTTGCCCGCGTGAACAAGTACGGCTTCATCGAAACACCATATCGCGTGGTCAAGGACAGCAAGGTGACCGATGAGGTACACTATATGTCCGCGACTGAGGAAATGCGTCACACTGTGGCGCAGGCGAACGCGTCGCTGGACGAAAACGGCAAGTTCATCAACGAGATGGTCAACACCCGACAGTCCGGCGATTACACCTTGGCCCCGACGGAAAGCGTTGATTTGATTGACGTATCGCCCAAGCAGTTGGTCTCTGTTGCGGCCTCGCTGATCCCGTTCCTTGAGAACGACGACGCGAACCGCGCCCTGATGGGATCGAACATGCAACGTCAGGCCGTGCCGCTGCTGCAGGCGGAAGCACCGCTTGTGGGTACAGGTATCGAAGAGGTTGTGGCACGGGATTCCGGTGCTGCGATCATGGCCAAGCGTGCCGGTGTCATCGACCAGGTCGATGCGAGCCGTATCGTGATCCGGGCCACTGAAGACCTTGAGCTGGGCGACGCGGGCGTGGACATCTACCGCATGCGCAAGTTCCAGCGTTCGAACCAGAACACCTGCATCAACCAGCGTCCGCTGGTGAAGGTGGGCGACACAGTTCAAAAAGGTCAGGTGGTTGCCGATGGTCCGTCCACCGATATGGGTGAACTGGCGTTGGGCAAGAACGTGGTCGTCGCGTTCATGCCGTGGAACGGCTACAACTACGAGGACTCCATCCTGATCTCCGAGCGCGTGTCGCGCGATGACGTCTTTACCTCGATCCATATCGAGGAATTCGAAGTCGCCGCCCGTGACACCAAGCTGGGGCCAGAGGAGATCACCCGCGACATTCCGAACGTCGGTGAAGAAGCGCTGCGCAACCTCGACGAGGCGGGCATCGTATACATTGGCGCGGACGTAGAGCCGGGCGACATTCTGGTGGGCAAGATCACACCGAAAGGCGAAAGCCCGATGACGCCGGAAGAAAAGCTTCTGCGCGCCATCTTTGGTGAGAAAGCCTCTGACGTGCGCGACACCTCGCTGCGCGTGAAGCCGGGTGACTTTGGTACGGTTGTGGAAGTACGCGTCTTTAACCGCCATGGCGTGGAAAAAGACGAGCGTGCGCTGCAGATCGAGCGTGAGGAAGTCGAGCGTCTGGCCCGTGACCGGGACGACGAGCTGGCGATCCTTGACCGCAACATCTATGCACGTCTGCGCGAGATGATCCTTGGCAAAGTGGCTGTCAAAGGCCCCAAGGGCATCAAGCCCAACAGCCAGATCACCGAAGAGATGCTGGACGAGCAACTGACCCGTGGTCAGTGGTGGCAGCTGGCGCTTGAGGACGAGGATGACGCGAAAATCGTTGAAGCGCTGAACGAGCAGTACGAGATCCAGAAGCGGACCTTGGATGCCCGTTTCGATGACAAGGTCGAAAAGGTCCGTCGTGGCGACGATCTGCCTCCGGGTGTGATGAAGATGGTCAAGGTCTTTGTCGCGGTGAAGCGCAAGCTGCAGCCGGGTGACAAGATGGCCGGTCGTCACGGGAACAAGGGTGTGATTTCGAAAGTCGTACCGATGGAGGACATGCCGTTCCTTGCGGATGGTACGCCGGTTGATTTCTGTCTGAACCCGCTGGGTGTGCCGTCGCGTATGAACGTCGGTCAGATCCTTGAGACACACATGGGCTGGGCCGCACGCGGCCTGGGCGTGAACATCGACGAGGCGCTGCAGGAATACAAACGGTCGGGCGATCTGACACCGGTGCGCGAGGCGATGAGCCTTGCCTACGGCGATGACGTCTATGCCGAAGGTATCGAGGGCATGGACGAGGAAACGCTGGTTGAAGCGGCTGGCAATGTCACACGCGGTGTGCCGATTGCAACGCCGGTTTTCGACGGTGCCAAGGAAGCGGATGTGAATGACAGCCTCACACGCGCTGGCTTTGACACGTCGGGTCAGTCGATCCTATTCGACGGGCGCAC
>Ga0316197_10003260_pt1 | contig 11551 bp, 11 predicted proteins | sample OudBiesiAoxic_MG_FD_204939 | JGI IMG/M metagenome (GOLD analysis project Ga0316197, IMG submission 204939) | Coastal sediment microbial communities from Oude Bieten Haven, Netherlands - site A oxic | ecosystem: Environmental > Aquatic > Marine > Coastal > Sediment | place: Netherlands...
ATTGCCATCGGCATCAACCGAAATCATCACCGGGCCCTGCCCGGTACAGATCACCATCTGCCCGGACGGCCCCGGCATGCCGCGCGCCACCGCCAGCGACTGGCCGGTAAAGACCAGCATCAAAGACAGCGCAATGGCCAGATATGAGTGCAAAATCCGTCGCATCACGGCGGATATAATCACCGACCCGCCAGCTTGAAAAGGGGCAAACGAAAACAGCCCCGCCGAAACCGGCAGGGCTGTTTTGCAAAACTCTTTGAAATCGGCTTATGCGGCCAGCGCCTTTGCGATTTCTTTTTTCACTTTCAACGCGTTGGCAGAAAGTTCAGTGTCTTTGGCCTTGGCCATAAAACCGTCGAGACCACCACGGTGATCGACCGTGCGCAGCGCCGCAGCCGTGATGCGCAGCTTAATGCCGCGGCCCAGAGCTTCGGATTGCAGGGTGACATCGTTCAGGTTCGGCAGATACCGACGGCGTGTTTTGTTGTTGGCGTGGCTCGAGTTGTTTCCAACCATCGGGCCAATTCCAGTCAGTTCGCAGCGGCGGGCCATGGGCTCATCCTCATCATCAGCTGGGCGCGAAACCGCCCTCTTCAATACAAATGGGCACCGCCACAGGCAGCGCCCCGAATTCCGTTCCGGGTCTTTAGGCCCATTGGCGCGGGGCGTCAAGGGATTCGAACCGCGGAACCGGCACAAAACGTATAGCACAAGGCCCGCCCGGCGCGCCCTTAAAATACGATGTTCAGCATCACCATCGACACGATCAGGAACAAAATGGTCATGATCCCGCCCGAGCGTACGAAATCCGTCACCTTGTATCCCGCTGGCCCCATGATCAGCGCATTCACCTGATGGGTCGGGATGATGAACGAATTCGAGGTCGAGATTGCCACCGTCAGCGCAAACACGGCCGGATTGCCCCCTGCCGCCAGCGCGATCGACACTGCCAGCGGCACCAGCAGCACAGTGGCCCCGACATTGGACATTACCAGTGAAAACGCCGTGGCCATCACTGCCACACCCAGTTGCAGAGACCAAAGCGGCCAGCCATCCAGCGCCACCAATATCTGTTGCGCAATCCATTCTGCTGTCCCGGTGTTTTGCACGGCCTGACCCAGCGGAATCAGACTGGCCAGCAGAAACACCGTGTTCCAGCCCACGGCGTTGTACGCTTCATCAATACTCAGCACCTTAGCCAGCAACATGCCCACGGCCCCGGTCAGCAGACACAAGGACAATCGCACATCGGTAAACAGGATCATCGACAGCGCTATGACAAAGAACAACAGCGCCCAACCCACCTTTTGCGGGCGCAGTTCGTCCTGTGGAAAATCGGCGGTGACCACCACGAAATTCCGGTCGCGTTTGATCCGCACCAGATTGTCCCAGCGTGTATGCGCCACCAGCATGTCACCGGATTGAAACGGCACCAGGCCGATGGCCGTGGGTTTATGATCACCGTATTCCACATGGCTGAGGTTGTCCTCGCCTCGGTGGATCGCCAAAAGGCTCAGGCCGTACGTCTTGCGCAGCAGCAGATCGCGCGGGGATTTGCCGATCAGCTTGCTGTCAGGTGGGATGACCAGCTCGGCAATCCCGGCATTTGTGGGGGCGAATTCCTCGGCAAACACATCCAGATTGTCGCGGATCTCCAGCCCGTATTGCTCGGCAAAGGCTTTGACCACCACGTCCTTGCCAATGATGGCAAGGCGGCAGGGCGCAGCAATCTCGGCGGTCAGGATCTGCACCATCGACACCTTGCCGCGATAAAAGGTTGAGATGATGTAAAGGTTATTCTCCAGATTGATATCCGCCAGAACCTGCCCGACCAGCGGGCTGTATTCCGGCACATCCACCTCGAACACGGCCGCCTTCAGGCCATAGACCCGCTGCAGGTAATCAGACGTTCCTTGCCCCTGCGAGGCCTCGACCTTGGCATTGCCCGGCAGCACGAACCGCCCCAGCAACATGAAATAGGCAATCCCCGTCAGGATCAGCGCCGCGCCGATCGGGGCCACGGAAAACAGGCCGAAGGGCTCCATCTGCGCGTCGGCAGGCAGGGTCTCGTTCGCCGTGGCAATCAGATCATTCAGCAGGATCAGCGGCGATGATCCCACCATCGTCATGGTCCCGCCCAGAATCGCGCAGAACCCCATCGGCATCAGCAGCCGCGACAGCGGAATGCCTGTGCGCGCAGATATCCGGCTGACCACCGGCAAAAACAGCGCCGCCGCCCCGACATTCTGCAAAAAGCTGGAAATCACGCCCACCGTGCCCGACACGATCGGCAGCACGCGGGTCTCGGTGGACCCGCCGTATTTCAGGATCTGCGCCGCGACCTTGTTCATGATCCCGGTCTTGTCCAGCCCGGCGCCTACGATCATCACCGCGATGATCGAAATGACAGCGTTCGAGGCGAACCCGTCAAATAGATGGTTCACATCTGCCAGATTTTCCAGCCCCGGCACGTAAGACAGAATACCGATCAGCACCAGAACAAGGATCGCCGCAAGATCCACCCGTATGATCTCGGACACGAACAGGAAGATGGTGAACGCCAATGCCCCCACCACCACGGCCATTTCCGTGGTAAAGGCTATCTGTTCCAAAGCTGTCCCCTTTTCCACCGAGTGTGGGCGCAAAAGGATAATCCGTCAAATGGGGTATATTTTCAGGCGGGCGGTTCCGCCGCAATCAACGCCTGCAAAATCGCCTTGGCACTGTCCGAGGCCCAATCTGCATCGCCCTGCAGGCGGGCAATTTCCTGCCCCTCAGGGTTCAGGATCACCGTGATCGGCAGGCCAAACACACCCATCTCCCGGCCAATCACCGCCTTGGGATCGCGGTGCAGGGGCAGGTTCTCGACCCCGATCTCTTCAAAGAATTTCTTCATCGCAGGCGGCGCATTGCGCCCCGTGGCCAGTGTGACCACCTCAAAGCTGTCGCCGCCCAGGTCGGTCTGCAAATCCGACAGCATCGGCATTTCCTTGCGACACGGCGCGCACCATGTGGCCCAGAAATTCAGCAGCACAAATTTGCCCTGATACTCTGCCAAATGCCCCTCGCCGCCATCCACTGTAGTAAACGGCTGTTCCGACACCGGCTTGGCCTCGGAATGAAGCACCAGCTTCTTCATGTCGCCCGTGCGCAGGGCCTCGATATCGGCCATATCCGCTGCCGCGATGTTTGCACTAAGCCCAAGGGCCAGATAAAGGACGAGCGACCAAAGTTTCATCTTCCCTCCAAGGGGCAATCACATGACCAAGACATCCTCGAACCAGATGTGGGGCGGACGGTTCAGCGCCGGGCTCGATGACATCATGGAAGCGATCAACGCCTCTATCAGTTTCGATCAGCGCATGGCCGCACAAGACATCGCAGGCTCAAGGGCCCATGCCGCCATGTTGGCCGCCACAGGCATTGTCAGTGATAAGGATGCCGAGGCGATGAGGGAAGGCCTCCTCACGGTGTTGTCAGAAATCGAGGGCGGAACGTTTGAATTTTCCACCGCCCTTGAGGACATCCACATGAATGTCGAGGCGCGACTGAAGGCGCTGATCGGCGAACCGGCAGGCCGGTTGCACACCGGGCGGTCGCGCAATGATCAGGTGGCCACCGATTTTCGCCTCTGGGTGCGCGATCAGATCGATGCGTCGATGGCCGGGATCGAGGCGCTGCAAAAGGCGCTGATCGGTCAGGCCGAGGCAGGCGCCGACTGGGTGATGCCCGGCTTCACCCATATGCAGACCGCGCAACCGGTGACATGGGGCCATCACATGATGGCTTACGTCGAAATGCTGGGCCGCGATCTGTCGCGCTTTCGCGATGCCCGCGCGCGGATGAATGAATGCCCGCTTGGGGCGGCGGCGCTGGCTGGCACATCCTTCCCGATTGACCGCGAGATGACGGCGAATGAGCTGGGCTTTGACCGCCCCTCTGCCAATTCTCTGGACGCGGTGTCGGACCGCGACTTCGCGCTGGAGTTCCTGTCAGCAGCGTCCATCTGCGCCATGCATTTGTCTCGCTTTGCCGAAGAACTGGTGATCTGGTCCTCGGCCCAGTTCCGCTTTGTCACCCTGTCCGATGCCTTCTCGACCGGCTCTTCCATCATGCCGCAAAAGAAAAACCCCGATGCGGCCGAGCTGATCCGCGCCAAGGTGGGCCGGATTTTCGGGGCCAATGTGGCGCTGATGATGGTGATGAAGGGGCTGCCGCTGACCTATTCCAAGGACATGCAGGAAGACAAGGAACAGGTGTTTGACGCCGCCGACAACCTGATCCTGGCGCTGGCCGCGATGCAGGGTATGGTCCGCGACATGACCGCCAACCGCGAAGGGCTGGCCGCCGCGGCTGGCTCGGGATTTTCCACCGCCACCGATCTGGCCGACTGGCTGGTGCGGGTGCTGAACCTGCCGTTCCGCGAGGCGCATCACATCACCGGCAGCCTTGTCGCGATGGCCGAGGAACAGGGCTGTGATCTGCCCGATCTGACATTGGAGCAGATGCAATCCGTGCATTCCGACATCCAAAGCCCTATCTTCGACGTATTAGGGGTTGAAAACTCGGTCGCCTCGCGCACCAGCTATGGCGGCACGGCCCCCTCTCAGGTGCGGGCCCAGATCGCCCGCTGGAAGGAGATTTTGGGATGAAAAAACTAGGTATCCTGCCCATAGTGGCCCTTCTGGCCGCCTGTGGCGCCGATGGTGATCCGGTGCGACCCAGCATCAGCACCACAGTGGGTGTTGGCAGCAGCGGCGTGCATACATCGACCTCCGTATCGGCCTCCAAAGGCAATGTCAGCGTGGCGGTCGGGCTGTGAAGTGGCTGTTTCTGGCGCTGGCCGTCTGGGGCGCCATTCACCCGATGTATTACTTCCTGCAATGGTTTGGTGAGCACGGCTATGACCTGATGGGCATGGTCGATGCCTGGCACGTCAACGCCGCCTCCAGCGGGCTGGTGTGGGATCTGACGATTGCCGCCACGGCGCTGACCCTCTGGGTGATATACGAGACCGTGACGCACAAAGACTGGCTGCGCCTGATCGCCATCCCCGCCACCTTCTGCATCGGTGTCAGTTGCGGCTTGCCACTGTATTTGTTTCTGCGCATGCGCGGCTGAACTCTACTCAGCGTCCGCTTTGAGCCCAGTGTTACGTCTCGTTGGTTTGCTTCCTATGCAGCAACAACAGCAATTCACGGGCGTGTTGACCCCAATGAAAATAAAACCTCCTGAAATATGCTTCTGCATATTCATTGCTGTGATTGTCTGCGTACCAAACGGTTTGCCTTAAATCTGAGGTGATATCGGCAATGTCGTCAATGGCGTCGCCCATAACCAGTGTACCAACACCTTCCTCAGACGGATCGGTAATTGGGTACAGTCCCAAATTGCCAAACCGCTTACCAGCTTGATCATAAACGGCTTTCCAATCACTTTCTGGTGGATCAAGTTCATAGTACGGCGCATCGACGCTGGCAGTATCGTGATAGCTAACAAGCAAACGATCTAGAAGTTCAATGAGCCTAGAAAACGTTGGTGGTTCACCTGTCCAGACCTCGTCCAAGAAATTTTTTGATGCGATGACTGCTGAAGATTTTTCCATCATTTGACGATGGCACAACCAAGCTGATGGATCAAATTTCGTTGCGGCAATCGACCTTGGATTTAAAAATGTCTAACGGTGGCAAAGTCCCGCTTAGCTGGCTTTGGCCACCCAATTCGGCGTCCTTACATCCAAATCGTTGCTTCACGCAAAGGTTGAAGGTAACTTTTTCAGCGAAAACCACCGTTTGTGACACAAGATGGATTGACCACCCACAACCTAGAGGCGGCGTAAGCCAAATCGGCAATTGTCTGCAGTGAGCCCATTGTTACCGTTCCCGTTGTGCAAAGAATGAATGAAACCGCAAGTCAATATTGATAGGTTTTTGGCTCATTTGCCCTATACTTAATTCAGGAACATAGAAAACGAGGAGTTGGGGTGTGACCATCGAACCGTGCCTGAATTGCAGAGATATTTTGACGTCGATCGAGTTCTATACGCAGGTACTCGACTTTGATCTGGCCATCGCCCCACACCCTGACCCCAAACAGTTCAACTCACGCTATGCTGCCTTGTCACGAGATGGGGGCATTCTTCATTTAAGTAGCCATGCTCGCGAAAACGGCGTTTTCGGCGTTGAGATATATATCAGGGGCAACAATATTGACGAACTGTGTGAGAGGTTCGTGGCTAACGGGGTTGAGCTTACTGTCCCGAGCGGCGGAAGGTCCCCCGTCGATCAAACTTGGGGTATGCGAGAGATAGGATTTCGGGACCCAGATGGAAACAAGATTTCCGTCGGACAATCTCTACACTGAGGGCACCACGATCTGCTTCAAATTGAACGACCGCTTCGTCCGCGTAGCTGCCCTTTCCACATGCTTCCGCCATAATGCCTCAGAACAGCAGCCGCATTATCAGCCTCACATTCGAAGCAAGATGAAACACAATCAGTGACGTATGCCTTTTGCGATTGATCGGATCGGGCGTTCGCCCTAATTGCGTGGGATGGATCATTTTCTCTATCATAACGGCGCACTGTGTGCCGAAGACGTGCCCCTGGCCGAGATTGCAGCGCAGGTAGGCACGCCGTTCTATTGCTATTCCACGGCCACCCTCACCCGCCACTTCCGCCTGTTTGACGAGGCGCTGGAAGGCATGGACCATCTGGTGTGCTACGCCATGAAAGCCGCCAGTAATCAGGCGATCCTGAAAACGCTGGCCGGTCTGGGGGCCGGCATGGATGTGGTCTCGGGCGGCGAATATGCCCGCGCGATCGCCGCCGGCGTGCCTGCCGACAGAATCGTGTTTTCCGGCGTTGGCAAAACCGTCGATGAAATGCGCATGGCGCTGGCGGGTGGCATCCGCCAGTTCAACGTCGAAAGCGAGCCCGAGATGGAGGCGCTGAGCGCCGTCGCCACGGCAATGGGCAAGCGCGCGCCGATCACCATTCGCGTCAACCCCGATGTCGATGCCAAAACCCACGCCAAGATTGCCACCGGCAAGTCCGAGAACAAATTCGGCATCCCGATCAGCCGCGCCAAAGAGGTCTATGCGCTGGCCGCGTCCTTACCCGGCTTGGATATCATCGGCATCGACGTGCATATCGGCAGCCAGTTGACCGAGTTGGAGCCGTTCCGCCAGGCCTACCAAAAGGTTGCCGAGCTGACCGACATGCTGCGCGCCGAGGGCCACGATATCCGCCGCCTTGATCTGGGTGGTGGGCTTGGCATCCCCTATACCCGCTCAAACGACGCACCGCCGCTGCCCACCGAATACGGCGCGCTGATCAAGGACACACTGGGCCATCTGGGCTGCGAAATCGAGATTGAACCGGGCCGTCTGGTGGCGGGCAATGCCGGGATCATGGTGACGCAAGTGATCTATGTGAAATCCGGTGAAGACCGCGATTTCCTGATCCTTGACGGCGCGATGAACGATCTGATCCGCCCTGCCATGTACGACGCCTGGCACGATATCATCCCGGTGATTGAACCGGCACCGGGCACCGAACAGCAACCCTACGATATCGTCGGCCCGGTTTGCGAATCCGGCGATACCTTTGCCAAGGGGCGCAATATGCCGCCCCTCAAAGCCGGTGATCTGGTCGCGTTTCGCAGCGCAGGCGCCTATGGCGCGGTGATGTCATCCGAGTATAATACACGGCCCCTGATCCCCGAAGTACTGGTGAATGAGCATCAATTCGCCGTCATCCGGCCACGTCCGACCTTTGACGAGATGATAAATCGCGATACCATACCCGAATGGCTTTGATCGCATCCTGCGGTTTAAGGCCATAAACGGGACGCTCTATGGCGATTGAACTGACCTCACTTGGCCCCCTTATCAAGCGTTTGCGCTGGCCCTTGTCGCTGACCTGGGCAGGGCTGATGGCCGAACGGCTGGTACACGCGTTCTGGCCGCTCTGGACGCTGGTGGCCGCCACGGCCGCCGCGCTGATGCTGGGCCTGCACGAGATGCTGGCCATCGAAGTGGTCTGGAGTCTGATGGTGCTGGCCCTGCTGGGGCTGGTGCTGTGTGCCGCCCACGGCCTGCGCCGCTTTCGCTGGCCGCACCGCTCCGAGGCACTGGCCCGGCTGGATGCCACCCTGCCCGGCCATCCGCTGACCGCTCTGTCGGATCGTCAGGTGATTGGCCGGGGCGATGTGGCCTCGGAAACCCTGTGGCAGGCGCATCTGGAGCGGATGACCAGAAGTGCCGAGGATGCCCGCGCGGTCGAGCCTGATCTGAAACTGGCCCGCCGTGATCCCTTTGGCCTGCGTTATGTGGCCCTGCTGGGGCTGGTGGTGGCCTTGCTGTTCGGATCAATCTTGCGGGTGGGCAGCGTGGCTGACATGACCCCCGGCGGCGGGGCCGCTCTGGCCTCGGGGCCGGTGTGGGAAGGCTGGGTTGAACCGCCCGCCTATACTGGTCAGCCCAGCCTCTATATCAACGATTTGCAAGACAACATCCGCGTCCCCGAAGGCAGCCGCGTCACCCTGCGGTTTTACGGCGAAGTTGGCGCGCTCAGCCTTGCTGAAACCGTGTCAAACCGTACCACCGATATCGCCGCCGCCACCGACCCGGATCAAAGCTTTGACATTGTGCAAAGCGGCGAGGTGCGCATTGACGGGCCCGGCGGGCGCAGCTGGCAAGTGACCGCCCTGCCCGACACCGCCCCGCGCGTCGCGCTTTTGCCGGACGGCATCAAAACCACCTTCGACGGTCAGATGAGCCGCCCGTTCCGGGCCAGCGATGATTACGGCGTGACTAGCGGCACCGCGACTTTCCAGCTGGATCTGGCCGAGATTGATCGCCGTTACGGGCTGTCCGCCGATCCCGACCCGCGTGACCCGATCACGCTGGAATTGCCAATGCCCATTGCCGGTGACCGGTCCGAGTTCTCCGAAACTCTGATCGAGAACCTCTCGCAACACCCTTGGGCGCATCTGCCAGTCACACTGACCCTCGAGGTCAGTGATGCGCGCGATCAGACTGGCGCGTCTCAGGCCCAGCAGATGTCCCTGCCCGCACGGCGGTTCTTTGATCCGCTGGCCGCCGCCGTGATCGAACAGCGCCGGGATCTGATGTGGGCCAAATCCAACGCCCGCAGCGTGGCGCAGATGCTGCGCGCGGTCTCGCACGCACCCGAAGATGGCCTGTTCCGCTCGGACACGTCCTACCTGAAACTGCGGGTGATCCTGCGCCGCCTGGAAACGCTGACCTCACACGGCAGCCTGACCGATGAGACCCAGGATGAGATTGCCCAGGCGTTGTGGGATCTGGCCGTTTTGCTGGAAGATGGTGACATCGGCGATGCGCTGGAGCGGATGCGCGAGGCACAGGAACGCCTGTCCGAGGCGATCAAACGCGGCGCCAGCGACGACGAGATTGCCCAGCTGATGCAAGAATTGCGCGACGCCACACAGGATTACCTGCGCCAGAAAACCCAGCAGGCCCAGCGCGATCGCGACGGCACGGATGAGCGCGACATGGACGACGAGAACATGACCATGCTGGACCAGCAGGATCTGCAGGACATGATGGACCGCATTCAGGAACTGATGGAACAGGGCCGCATGGCCGAAGCCCAGCAGGCGCTGGAGGAATTCCAGGAAATGATGGAAAACCTGCGCGTTGCCGAAGGCCAGCAGGGACAAGGCGACAGCCCCGGTCAGGAAGCTATGGAAGGGCTGGCCGAAACACTGCGCGAACAGCAGGGCCTGTCGGATCAGGCCTTCCGTGATCTGCAGGAACAATTCAACCCGGGCGCCAATCAGGGCCAGTCGCAGGGCAATCAGGGCCGCAGCGGCGATATGGGCCGTGGCGAAGGCCACGAAGGCCAAAGCGGTCAGGGTCAGGGCGAAGGTGGTGAACAGCAGGGCCAGGGGCGCGGCGATGATCCGCTGGCTGGTGACAGCGGCGGATCGCTGGCCGAACGGCAAGAGGCGCTGCGCCGCAGGTTAGAAGCCCAGCAAGACGCCATGCCCGGCGGAGGCGGCGAGGCAGGCGAGGCCGCCCGTGAGGCGCTGGACCGCGCCGGACGCGCCATGGACGGCGCCGAAGAGGCGCTGCGCGGCGATGATCTGGCCGAGGCCATTGACCGCCAGTCCGAGGCGATGGAAGCGCTGCGCGACGGCATGCGCAATCTGGGCGAGGCGCTGGCCGAGAATGACCAGCCTCAGGGCGGACAGGGGCAGGCTTTGGGGCAACTTGGCGATCAGCAACCCGATCCGCTGGGTCGCACACCTGGTGGCGGTTTGCAGAATAGTGATCGAAATAGCATGTTGCAGGGCGAAGATGTCTATCGGCGCGCGCGCGAATTGCTGGATGAAATCCGCCGCCGCTCGGGCGAAGGTGCGCGTCCTGAACAGGAACGCAATTATCTCAAACGTCTGCTGGACCGCTTCTAGGCGGTCTTTCGCAAGATCACCGGGATCACTTCCACCGCCGCCGCAAACAGGATCAGCACCGCGCCTGCCGCCTGCATCGCGCCAAACGGCTCATCCAGAAACAGCACGCCCGATAACACACCCGACAGGATCTCCGCGGTCAGCAGGAAGCTGACCACCGCGGGCGACAACCGCTGCGCACTCCACAAGGTCAGCGCCAGAATGGGCAGCACATAGAGTATGCCTGCCGCGGCCCCGACGCCCATGCCCTTGGCGGTCATGTCTCCCGACACCACAGTGCCGCTGCCCAGCACGATAAACCCGATCCCGATCAGCGCCGCGGCACAGGCGGTCACAAGGCTCAGGCTCATCGGATGCGCGCGCCCGCCGGTGAAAATCAGTGCCGCGCCCCCGGCCCATGCAACGCCCGAAAGCACCGCCAGCATATCGCCCAGTCCAATCTCTGCCAGCGACACCTCGCCGCCCAGCACCAGGTAGGCGCCGCTCAGCGACGCGACGATTGCGATGGTCGAGGACCAGCCCCAGCGATGCCCCATAAAGGCCCATTCGATGATTTTGCCCCAGGCCGGTGCCAGATAAAACAGCAGGATGACCCGCACCACATCGGCCAGCGTCAGCGCCACGGAATAGGTGGTGACCGCCACCGCCACCAGCACCGCGCCCATCACCCCCCTGCGGCTGACCTGAAACGGCACCCGCGCGCCCAGCATCCAGCCAAGTGCCGCCAGCCCAGCGCCTGCGTTCATCGCCACACTGCCCCAGGCCCCGTCCAGCCCCAGGGTTTCCAGATAGCGGATCGGGATCCACCAGATGCCCCACAGCGCCGCTGCAAAAAAGGCCATCAGGGCCGGCCAAAGTGCCTTGTCAGAGTCCAAGCGCTTGGCGCCGTTCTTCGGCAAACCCCTGCACCAGACGGTCCGCAACCAGTGCCAGAATGGCCATCGCCGCCCCCGCCGCTATGCCCAGCCCCACATCGGCCCGGCCCAGCGCCAGAAAGATGGACTGGCCAAGGTCCGTGGTGCCGATCAGGGCGGCAATCACCAGCATGGCAAAGGCATAAAGAATGGTCTGGTTCAGCCCCAGCAGGATCGTT
>Ga0316197_10003262_pt1 | contig 11548 bp, 9 predicted proteins | sample OudBiesiAoxic_MG_FD_204939 | JGI IMG/M metagenome (GOLD analysis project Ga0316197, IMG submission 204939) | Coastal sediment microbial communities from Oude Bieten Haven, Netherlands - site A oxic | ecosystem: Environmental > Aquatic > Marine > Coastal > Sediment | place: Netherlands...
GGCCGAGATGGTGGGCGCCATCCCCGTACCGCTTTATCAGGACGCCAATGCCGAAGAGATGGCCTATGTGCTGGATCACTGCGGCGCGCGCTTTGTTATCGTGGGTGATCAGGAACAGGTGGACAAGGTGATCGAGGTGCAGGACCAACTGCACCAGTTCGAACACATGATCTACCTCGACCCGCGTGGCTTGCGGAAATATGACCACACGACCCTGCACCAGTATTCCCATGTGCAGGAACAGGGCCGCGCGGCCCATGACGAATACATCAAAGAATTGCGCGCACGCGAAGCCAAGCTGAACTATGACAGCACCGGGGTGATGCTTTATACTTCGGGTACAACCGGCAAGCCCAAGGGCGTGGTGCTGTCCAACCGGAACATCATCGAGACGGCGAAGTCCTCGTCCGAGTTCGACAACCTGCGCCAGACGGACGACATCCTGGCCTATCTGCCGATGGCATGGGTCGGCGATTTCATCTTTTCCGTCGGCCAGGCGATGTGGACCGGGTTCTGCACGAACTGCCCCGAAAGCGCGGACACCATGGCCGTGGACCTGCGCGAGATCGGGCCAACCTACTACTTCGCGCCACCACGGGTATTTGAGACTCAGCTGACGAACGTCATGATCCGCATGGAGGACGCCAGCCGTTTCAAGAAGTGGCTGTTCGATTACTTCATGGATCACGCCCGCAAGGTAGGGCCAGCCATTCTGGATGGAAAAAACGTCAGCCAGTGGGACCGGTTCAAATACAACCTTGGCGAATTGTTCGTCTACGGCCCTTTGAAGAACACGCTGGGTTTTTCGCGGGTGCGCGTCGGCTATACCGCGGGTGAGGCGATCGGCCCGGAAATCTTTGATTTCTATCGGTCATTGGGGATCAACCTGAAGCAGCTTTACGGTCAGACCGAGGCGACGGTGTTTATCACCGCGCAGCCAGATGGCGAGGTGCGTTCCGATACGGTTGGCGTCACCTGCCCGGGTGTTGAGTTAAAGATTGCGGAGAATGGTGAGGTGTTTTATCGCTCTCCGGGTGTGTTTGTGGAGTATTACAAGAACCCCGAGAGCACCAAGGATACCAAGGACGCCGAGGGCTGGGTCGCGACGGGCGACGCGGGCTTTATCGAGGAAGATACCGGGCATCTGCGGATTATCGACCGGGCCAAGGACGTGGGCCAGATGGCTGACGGGTCTCTGTTCGCGCCGAAGTATGTTGAGAACAAGCTGAAGTTCTTCCCCAATATTCTTGAGGCTGTGGTGTTCGGCAACGCACGCGACGAATGCGCGGCGTTCATCAACATTGACCTGACCGCCGTGGGCAACTGGGCGGAACGGAACAACATCGGTTATGCGTCCTATCAGGAACTGGCACGTCATCCGCAGGTCATGGATACGATCCAGATCCATGTCGAGGAAGTGAATGCCTCTGTCGCCGAGGACGAGATGTTGTCCGGGTGTCAGATCCATCGCTTCGTCGTGCTGCACAAGGAACTGGACGCGGACGATGGCGAATTGACGCGGACACGCAAGGTGCGGCGTCGGATCATCGAAGAAAAATATCACGACATCATCACGGCGCTTTATGACGGGTCCAAGACCATCTCGACCGAGACGGAAGTGACGTATGAGGACGGGCGCAAGGGCAGCATCAAGGCGACGCTGGAAATACGTGACGCCAAGGTCGTGCCGGTGGTGACAAAGAAGCTGGCGGCGGAATGATGGTCGCGCGACGCCCGGCTGCGCCGACGCCCCGCCCGCCGTCCCATTGGGATACAGACGGAATTCAGGGAGCCACCTCATGAAGGATACGGCTGATAGCTACGTAACCGAAGACGGCCGCACCATCGGTGGGGTCGTGATGGAGATGAAGAACATCACCCTTCGCTTTGGTGGTGTGGAGGCGATCAAGGATATCTCCTTTGACATCCGCGAAGGTGAAATCCGGGCGATCATCGGGCCGAACGGCGCTGGAAAATCGTCAATGCTGAACGTTATCTCGGGTTTCTATATCCCGCAGGAGGGCGAGGTCTGGTACAAGGGATCGCGCCGCCCGGCGATGAAGCCCTTTCAGGTGGCCCAGCAGGGCATCGCGCGGACGTTCCAGAACATCGCTTTGTTCGAAGGCATGAGCGTTCTAGACAACGTGATGACCGGTCGCTTGACGCATATGAAAACCGGGCTTTTCCAACAGTCACTGTGGAAGGGCAAGGCCGAGGCCGAAGAGATCGAGAACCGGGAAGTCGCTGAAAAGATTATTGATTTCCTGGAAATTCAGGCGATCCGCAAGACGCCTGTGGCGCGTCTGCCGTATGGCTTGAAAAAGCGTGTTGAACTGGCGCGGGCATTGGCTGCGGAGCCGTCGATCCTGCTGCTGGATGAGCCGATGGCGGGAATGAACGTCGAGGAGAAAGAGGACATGAGCCGCTTTATCCTTGATGTGAACGATGAATTCGGCACCACGATCGCGCTGATTGAACACGACATGGGCGTGGTCATGGACCTTTCCGACCGCGTGGTCGTGATGGATTACGGCAAGAAGATCGGGGATGGCACACCGGACGAGGTCCGCAACAATCAGGACGTGATCGACGCCTATCTGGGGGTGGCCCATGATTGATTTTGGGCCAGCATGCGCGATGCACCGGGAGTGCACCGTCTGGACATCACCGTCACACCGCAGCGGCGCAGCATTTTCGAGGGTTCCGAGATGAACGAACAACTGGCTTTTACCATCGAGGTTTTCGCAAACGGGCTGATGGCGGGGGTGCTTTATGCGCTGGTCGCTTTGGGTTTTGTCCTGATCTACAAGGCGTCGGGCATCTTCAACTATGCGCAGGGCGTGATGGCCTTGTTCGCGGCGATGACGCTGGTGGGCATTCAGAACGGGCAAGTGCCTTTTGCCCATCTGATCAACGCGATTTTCGGCACGGACGTACACAAGTTCGGCTGGTCGGTGCACAGTTTTGCGGCGATCCTGCTGACGGTGATCGTGATGATTGCGCTGGCCTGGGCCGTGCAGAAGTTCGTGTTCAAGCATCTGGTCGGCCAAGAGCCGATCATCCTGTTCATGGCGACAATTGGTCTGGCCTACTTCCTTGAAGGGGTGGCGGACCTGATGTGGGGGTCTGAGTTGAAGGCGCTGAACGTCTGTGCGTCAGAGGGCAATTGCCTGCCACAGGGGATGAACGTCTGGCTTGAGGGCACGACCTATGAAGTGCTGGGCTATGGGTTCTTCATCGACAACCTGGATATCGTTGCCTCACTGGTGGCTGCGGTCCTCGTGATCGGACTGGTCATGTTCGCACAGTACACCAAGCAGGGCCGCGCGATGCGCGCCGTAGCCGATGACCATCAGGCGGCGCTGTCCGTTGGTGTGTCGCTGAATTTCATCTGGGTGCTGGTGTGGTCGCTTGCAGGGTTTGTGGCCTTGGTGGCGGGGATCATGTGGGGCGCTAAATCGGGCGTGCAGTTCTCGCTGTCGCTGATTGCCCTCAAGGCGCTGCCGGTGCTGATGCTGGGCGGGTTCACGTCCATTCCGGGGGCCATCGTGGGTGGCCTGATCATCGGTGTGGGTGAGAAACTTTTCGAGTTCCTGATTGGTGCGCCATACCTTGGCGGGGCCACGGAGAACTGGTTTGCCTATATGCTGGCGCTTTTGTTCCTGGTGTTCCGTCCGCAGGGGTTGTTTGGGGAGAAGATCATTGAACGGGTTTGAGCGAGATGTCGATGGGCGGAAAGACGATCGTTTGGGGGCTAGTGATTGGATTTCTGATCAGCGCATTTGTTTTCTATCTGCTCATTTTTGCCGGAGGCAATTCACAGACGGATATCGACAGAGGTTGGCTCGTTTTCCTGACAGTGCCGCTACTTGGACTTTCGGGGATAATTCTCATTCTCAGCGGCATGATGCCTATTTGGCGGGACGAAAACCAATGATAGTGCAGGAGTTCGTGTAAATGTTTTACCGTGAAGCAGGCGATTTCAGCACGACTTACGCCCAGGACCAACAGACCTTTCCGATCAAGTTCGACCGGTATCGCTATTACTTGGTGCTGTTCATCGCGATTGTTGTCGTGCCGTTCATCATCAATGACTATTGGGCGAACAGCCTTCTGCTCCCCTTCCTGATCTACGCGATTGCAGCGATCGGGCTGAACATTCTGGTGGGATATTGCGGGCAGGTGAGCCTTGGCACCGGCGGTTTCATGGCGGTGGGGGCCTACTCCTGCTACAAATTCATGACCGGCGTGGACATCTGGTGGGGCGGCGAACTGCTATTCCGGTTGCCGGAGTTCAACATCTTTCTCTCGGTCATCATGGGCGGGGTGATGACGGCGCTGGTGGGCGTTCTTTTTGGCCTGCCATCCTTGCGGATCAAGGGGTTCTATCTGGCGGTGGCAACGCTGGCCGCGCAGTTCTTTCTTGTCTGGCTCTTCAACCGGGTGTCGTGGTTCTACAACTACTCCGCCTCCGGCCAGATCAGTGCGCCAGAGCGCGAGTTCTTCGGCATCCTGATCACCGGACCCAGCACGCCAGCATGGGCGACCTATCTGTTCTGCCTGTTCTTCACGATTGTCTGCGCGGTGATTGCGCGGAACATGACGCGGGGCGCGTCGGGGCGTAAATGGATGGCGATCCGCGATATGGACATCGCCGCTGAGATCATCGGCGTGAACCCGCTGCGGGCGAAGCTGACGGCATTTGCGGTTTCCAGCTTCTTTATCGGCATCTCGGGCGCGTTGTTCTTTTCTGTGTATCTCGGCGCTGTTGAAGTTGGCGAAGCCTTTGGCATCCAGAAGTCATTCCTTGTGCTCTTCATGATCATCATCGGCGGTCTGGGCAGCATCTTTGGTTCTTTTGCGGGGGCTGCGTTCCTTGTACTTTTGCCGGTCGCACTCAAGGTCGTCGGCGTGGACTGGCTCGGCTGGCCCACCGATATCGTGGCGCATTTGCAGTTGGTGATCGTTGGCGGGCTGATCGTGATCTTCCTGATCGCAGAGCCGCATGGCATCGCGCAGTTGTGGCGTGTGGCGAAAGAGAAACTGAGATTGTGGCCCTTCCCGCACTAGGGTGGGCCGCGACAAAAAGCGGGGCAAACCCCGTGCAAGACCAATCGGATAAAACCCAAGGGAGGAAACACCGATGAAATATAAACTAGGAACACTGGCCGTGGCCGCGATGATGGCGGGCGCACCTGCGATGGCGGAACTTGTATTCCCATCACTCAGCTACCGGACTGGTCCTTACGCTGCGGGCGGGATTCCGTTTGCGGATGGCTATGCGGATTATTTCACCATGCTGAACGCCCGCGATGGCGGCATTGGCGGCGTGATGACTAAAGTGATCGAATGTGAGACCGGCTATAACACCGAAAAGGGTGTTGAGTGTTATGAGAGCACCAAGGGCGAAGGTTCGCTGGTGTATCAGCCGCTGTCCACAGGCATCACCTATCAGCTGATCCCCAAGACGACTGCCGATGGCATCCCCATGCACACGATGGGCTATGGCCGGACCTCTGCGGCGAATGGTGATGTGTTCAGCCACACGTTCAACTATCCTGCGAACTACTGGAACGGTGCTTCGGGTGCGATCAACTATCTGCTGGAGCAGAATGGCGGCGACCTGAACGGCAAGAAAATCGCGCTGGTCTATCACAACTCTGCCTACGGCAAAGAGCCGATCCGCACGTTGACAGAGCTGAGCGCAAAGCACGGTTTCGAGTTCAAGGAAGTGCCGGTCGATCACCCCGGTCAGGAGCAGAAGTCCCAGTGGTTGCAAATCCGCCGTGACAAGCCTGACTATGTGATCATGTACGGCTGGGGCGTAATGAACCAGGTTGCGGTTCAGGAAGCTGCGAACATCCGTTTCCCAATGGAGAACTTCATTGGCATCTGGTGGTCGGGTTCCGAGAATGACGTTCTGGCGGCAGGCGCGGCAGCGGACGGCTACAAGGCGCTGACGTTCCACGGTGTGGGCAGCGACTTCCCCGTGTTCGACGACATCCAGAAGCACGTTGTCGACGCAGGCAATGCGGCGGGTGCTGGCGACCAGATCGGTACGGTACTCTATAACCGTGGTCTCTATGCGGCGATGCTGGCGGCGGAAGCCGTGAAGACGGCGCAGGAAATCCACGGTGTCGCAGACATCACGCCCGCGCAGATGCGCGACGGGATGGAAGCGCTGGAGATCACAGAAGCCAAGATGGCGGCTCTTGGCCTGCCGAACTTCGGTCCTGAGTTCAGTGTCTCTTGCGAGAACCACGGTGGCACCGGTCTTGTCGGCGTGACCCAGTGGGACGCGGACACCAAGACATGGTCGCTGATCTCTGACTTTGCAGAGACAGACATGGATGTGATTGGCCCGCTGATCGAAGAGGACTCTGCTGCCTACGCGGCTGAGAACAACATCGAAGGCAACTGCGGCTAAGCGCTGTATGTCTTCCCGGTCGCGGCTTTCGCCGCGACCGGGGCACTTGAGATTTTGTATTAGGGTGATTTCCCATGCTGGATGACGCGACGCAGGCCCAGACGCAGGTAGAGAACGTTCTGGAGGTCAACAACATCGAGGTGATCTACAATCACGTGATCCTTGTGTTGAAGGGCGTGAGCCTGAACGTGCCCAAAGGTGGCATCACCGCACTGCTGGGCGGTAACGGTGCGGGCAAGACAACGACGCTCAAGGCGATCTCTGGATTGCTGGCTTCGGAACGCGGTGAGGTGACCAAGGGGTCAATCAAGTATCGCGGGGCGGATATCGCCCATGCAGACCCGGCAGAGACCGTCAAAAAGGGCGTGGTTCAGGTGATGGAAGGCCGTCATTGTTTCGAACACCTGACGGTAGAAGAAAACCTGCTGACAGGGGCGTACACGCGCACCGACGGATCGGCAGCGATTCAGCGAGACCTTGAAATGGTCTATGATTATTTCCCGCGTCTGCGGGAACGGCGCAAATCGCAGGCGGGCTATACGTCGGGTGGTGAGCAGCAGATGTGCGCGGTTGGCCGCGCCCTCATGTCCAGACCAGAGACGATCCTGCTGGATGAACCGTCGATGGGGCTGGCCCCGCAACTGGTTGAGCAGATTTTCGAGATCGTAAAGACGATCAACGAAAAGGAAGGCGTGACCTTCCTGCTGGCCGAACAGAACACAAACGTCGCGCTGCGCTTTGCCCATTACGGGTACATCCTTGAATCCGGGCGCGTGGTGATGGACGGCCCCGCTGCCGACCTGCGCGAGAACCAGGACGTCAAGGAATTCTACCTTGGCATGTCGGACGAAGGGCGCAAGTCGTTCCGCGACGTGCGGTCTTACCGGCGGCGCAAGCGCTGGCTTTCCTAAGATGGAGCCATCGAACCATAGTGATGATCCCCATCTGATCGATCGTGTGGGGTGGCTGCGTGCGGCGGTGATGGGGGCGAACGATGGCATCGTTTCCGTGGCGTCGATTATCGTGGGTGTGGCCGCGGCGGACCCAAGCATGCGTGCGGTTCTGATTGCGGGTGCTGCGGGTCTGGCGGCGGGCGCGATGTCGATGGCGGCGGGTGAATATGTCAGCGTTTCATCTCAGGCGGATCTGGAAGCGGCGGATATCGCGCGCGAAAAACAGGCTCTGGTGGATGATCCGGCAGGCGAGGAGGCGGAACTGGCGGCGATCTATGTGGCGCGCGGGCTGTCCGAGAGCACTGCCGCGCTGGTTGCCCGCGAACTGACTGAGAAGGACGCATTGGGTGCGCATGTGCGCGACGAACTGGGACTGACCGACGAGCAGGCCGCTCAACCTCTGCTGGCGGCGGTGGCATCGGCCATGACCTTCAGCCTGTTTGCGGCTGTGCCATTGATAGCGGCGCTGCTAGCCCCTGCGGGTCTTCTGATCCCCGTGGTGGTGGGTGTGACGCTGGTTGCGCTGACAGCCCTTGGGGCCTTGGGTGCTGTCGCGGGCGGTGCGTCCATCGGTCCTGCGGCCCTGCGGGTTGTGGTCTGGGGCGGCATGGCAATGGCGGTGACCGCCGGTGTTGGCTGGTTGTTCGGTGTGTCCGTCTGACGGCGGAGTGGAGACAGGCGGGCGCAGCCCCGCCCATGAAAATGAGTGATTGATATGAGCTATTTCGACGAGCTGGAGACCCGTAGTGCCGACGCGCGTGCGGCGGATCAGCTTACCGCGCTGCGCGCGCAACTGGAGCGCGCCGGGATCGAGGCCGAGCTGACGGGTCTGGAAGATCTGTCCAAGCAGCCGGTGCTGCGCAAATCCGACCTGACGGATTGGCAAAAGGCCAAACCGCCCTTCGGCGGCATCAACGTGCAAAACATCACCCATGTCTTTCAATCACCCGGTCCGATCTATGAACCCGGCGGATCAAGCCACGACTGGTTCCGCATGGGGCGCTTTTTACATGCCGCCGGATTAGGTGCAGACGACATCGTGCAGAATTGCTTTGGCTATCACCTGACTCCGGCCGGCCATATGTTTGAAAGCGGTGCGCGGGCTGTGGGAGCCAAGGTGCTGCCCGCGGGTGTCGGCCAGACGGAATTGCAGGTCACCGCAGCGCGGGATGTGGGTACGACCGCCTATGCCGGGACGCCTGATTACCTCAAGATCATTCTGGAAAAGGCGGATGAGATGGGGGTGACGCTGAACATCACCAAGGCCGCGGTCGGCGGTGGTGCCTTGTTCCCGTCCTTACGGCAATACTACATCGACCGGGGTATTTCCTGCCTGCAGTGCTATGCCACTGCTGATATTGGTAATATCGCCTATGAGAGCGCCGCGATGGAAGGGATGATCATCGACGAAGGTGTGATTGTTGAGATCGTGACACCAGGTACCGGTGATCCGGTAACCCCCGGAGAGGTTGGCGAAGTTGTGGTAACGACATTGAACCCCGACTACCCATTAATCCGTTTTGCGACTGGTGATCTTTCCGCGATCATGGAGGGCGCGTCACCCTGTGGCCGGACCAATATGCGGATCAAAGGCTGGATGGGCCGGGCCGATCAGACGACCAAGATCAAGGGCATGTTCGTGCGACCTGAACAGGTGGCCGCACTGGTCGCGCATCACGCAGAGGTCAGCAAGGCACGTGTTGTGGCCAGCCGCGCAGGCGAACAGGACGTCATGACCGTACATATTGAGAGTGCGGGTGGCGACAGGGACGCTTATGCCCAATCAGTGGCGCAGTTGTTGAAGCTGAAGGGCGAGATCGTGGTGGTTGACCCCGGTACGCTGCCAAAAGACGGCTTGGTTATCGAGGATCAGCGCACTTACGACTGATCTGGCTAACCTGTATCTTGAGCAGGGGCCATCGCGACGTGTCGCTTTGAACGCGTCAGTCGCTTGGCGTCGCTCCTATCATTTGCCATCTACGCAATCGGTTATCCTGTGAAGCAGGTCTTTGCTCTGAAGACCTGCGGTCCAAGGTTGGTCTGTCACTCCCATCCGATAGAAAATGGATATTTTCATTTCTTCCGGGGGCTGCCTGTCTGACTTGGGATCACACAATCAGTAACCTCATTGGCCTGGGGGGCTCGTCCGGCCTTCCAACTCAGCGATCAGGCGCTGCATTTCATCAATCTCGCGCCGTTGTGCTTGGATGATTTCATTGGCGAGTGCTTGCACCTGCGGATCGCTAAGGTTTGCCCGCGAGGAGGTGAGGATCGCAATGGAGTGGTGCGGAATCATCGCTTTCATCCACGTCACGTCGGCAATGGGGTTCTGTGACCGAACTGCGAAAAGGGAGCCTGCGAAAACCAGTGTGGCCACCAGAATAATGCCCACATTGGCAAAAGTGTTTTTGTACATGCCCCACATAAAGGCCAGCATCACGACAGTCATGACCGCACCCATATAGAGGGCCATGTAGGCCCGCGTCTCACTGAAATAGACGTGATCCAATGAGAAGGTGTTGAGATACATCAGTCCGTACATGATGATTGTGGATGTACTGATCATAGTCAGAAAGCGGGTATAGCTGGGCATTGAACCTCCTACGGTGCGCGATTTTCATTTCATTCAAAGGGCTAACAAGATTCCAGTGCGGGAAGGTTCCGAGAAATGCAGATTTGACCGGCTCTGGCATTCCCGACAGAAATGGTCGAAATAGAGGCATGAGCCTCGAGTCGACCTCCTTGCCACGTACGCGCGCAACCCGTGATGGGCTGCGCGGGTTGTCGGTGTTAGCCCTATTTGCGGCCATGATCTGTGCCCTGCCCATGGTTGCGGTGCTGATCGCTGCGTTGAGTGGCGGGACAGAGACAGTATGCCATTTGATGGAAACCGTGCTGGGGGAATACACCCGAACCACGATGCTGCTTGTGTTGATGGTGTCGGTAGGAACCTTTGTCATCGGGGTCGGTACCGCGTGGCTGGTGACAATGACGCGCTTTCCCGGCGTGCGGATTCTTGAGATTGCATTGGTGCTGCCACTGGCCTTTCCGGCCTACGTTCTGGCTTATGCGTACACAAATCTACTGGATCATCCGGGCATCGTGCAGACAACACTGCGCGATATTACGGGCTGGGGGCCACGGGACTATTGGTTTCCCGATATCAGGTCACTTGGTGGTGCGGCGCAGATGCTGACGCTGGTGCTTTATCCTTATGTCTACCTGCTGGCGCGCGCTGCGTTTTTGCAGCAAAGCGGGACAACATTTCTGGCTGCGCGCGCCTTGGGATCGTCAGCATGGGCGGCGTTTTTCAAGGTCAGCCTGCCATTGGCCCGGCCCGCCATCGCAGGGGGCGTATTGCTGGCCGTGATGGAGACAATCGCGGATTTCGGTACGGTGGCCTATTTCGGCGTTCAGACATTTGCGACGGGGATCTATACGTCGTGGTTTTCCCTCTTCGACCGGGTCGGGGCAGCGCAACTTGCCCTGTGTCTGCTCAGTTTTGCGCTGCTGCTTGCGATGTTGGAGCGGGTTCAGCGTGGCCGCGCCAGGTACCATGATCCGGCGCGGCGGGCGCAGGCGATGCCACCAGCAGAATTAAAGGGCTGGCAGGCGGGCTTTGCGATGTTCGCCTGTGGAGTGCCGGTTCTGTTCGGTGCGCTCTTGCCGATCTTTGTGCTGTTCAGCATGGGCCTTGGATCAGAGCAGAATCTGCTCAGCCCGCGTTACCTGAGTTTCATCCGGAATTCTGTGACGTTGGCGGGCATTGCTGCCGTCGTGACAGTCACGGCGGCGGTGGCGATCGGTTTCTTCCAGCGGTTGCGGCCCAGCCGATTGTCGCGGGGGGCAGGATATGTTGCGCGTCTGGGATATGCGGTACCGGGGGGCGTGATCGCGGTCGGATTACTGGTGCCGTTCGCGGCCTTCGACAATGCGCTGGATGCCTGGATGCGCGATACATTTGATGTCTCAACAGGGTTGCTGATCACAGGCTCAATCTGGTTGCTGATCGCGGCATATCTGGTGCGTTTCCTTGCGGCGGCGCTGGGTGCGTATGAGGGCGGTCAGGCGATGGTGCATCAGAACATGGATGCGGCTGCGCGGTCGCTGGGTCAGACGCCCATCGGCACATTGCGACGTGTGCATCTGCCAATACTCGCGCCCAGTT
>Ga0316197_10003263_pt1 | contig 11545 bp, 4 predicted proteins | sample OudBiesiAoxic_MG_FD_204939 | JGI IMG/M metagenome (GOLD analysis project Ga0316197, IMG submission 204939) | Coastal sediment microbial communities from Oude Bieten Haven, Netherlands - site A oxic | ecosystem: Environmental > Aquatic > Marine > Coastal > Sediment | place: Netherlands...
CACATTGAAAATCGACGTTACCAAGAATGAGCTCGAGGCGCTGGTTGAAATCTACCGCATGATGCGTCCGGGTGAGCCGCCGACCAAGGACGCGGCACAGAACCTGTTCAAGAACCTGTTTTTCGCCGAAGAGCGTTACGACCTGTCTGCCGTTGGCCGCATGAAGTTCAACCGCCGTGTCGGACGCCAGGAAGTCGAAGGCTCCGGCGTGCTGGACCGTGAAGATATCCTGGAAGTGCTGCGTGTGCTGATTGATATCCGCAACGGCAAGGGCAGCGTCGATGATATCGACCACCTGGGTAACCGCCGTGTACGCAGTGTCGGCGAGATGGCCGAAAACGTATTTCGTGTTGGCCTGGTCCGCGTAGAACGCGCCGTCCGCGAGCGCCTGTCTGTCGCCGAAAGCGAAGGCCTGTCGCCGCAGGAGTTGATCAACGCCAAGCCGGTTGCTGCAGCGGTCAAGGAATTTTTCGGGTCCTCGCAGCTCAGCCAGTTCATGGATCAGAACAACCCGCTGTCGGAAGTCACGCACAAACGCCGCGTATCCGCGCTCGGCCCTGGCGGCCTGACGCGCGAACGTGCCGGCTTCGAGGTGCGCGACGTGCACCCGACCCATTACGGCCGTGTCTGCCCGATTGAAACGCCTGAAGGCCCGAACATCGGCCTGATCAACTCGTTGGCCGTATATGCACGCACCAACGACTACGGTTTCCTCGAGACGCCTTACCGCAAGGTGGCGAACAGCAAGGTGACGCAGGGGGTGGATTACCTCTCGGCCATTGAAGAAGGTGATTACGTGATCGCCCAGGCCAACGCCGAGCTGGATAAAAACGGCAAGTTCGTGCAGGACTTCGTGCCGTGCCGTCACATGGGTGAATCCATGCTCAAGGAGCCGCACGAAATCACCTACATGGACGTGTCGCCGAAACAGATCGTTTCCGTGGCCGCTTCTCTTGTTCCCTTCCTGGAGCACGATGACGCCAACCGCGCCCTGATGGGCTCCAACATGCAGCGCCAGGCAGTGCCGACCCTGAAAGCGGACAAGCCGCTGGTCGGAACAGGCATGGAACGCAGTGTTGCAACCGACTCCGGTGTTACCGCAGTTGCAAAACGCGGCGGTATCGTCGACCAGGTCGATGCGGGCCGCATCGTGGTTCGTGCCAACGAGGAAGAAGTTCCGGTTGGTGACCCCGGTGTCGATATCTACAACCTGACCAAGTATCAGCGTTCCAACCAGAACACCTGCATGAACCAGCGGCCGCTGGTACGTGTTGGCGACCTGGTCTCCAGTGGCGACGTACTGGCCGACGGTCCCTCAACCGACCTGGGTGAGTTGGCGTTGGGCCAGAACATGCTGGTCGCATTCATGCCCTGGAACGGCTACAACTTCGAGGATTCCATCCTCATTTCCGAGCGCGTGGTGCAGGAAGACCGTTACACCACGATCCACATCGAGGAACTGACCTGCGTAGCCCGCGATACCAAGCTGGGCTCGGAGGAAGTCACCGCGGATATCCCGAACGTCGGTGAGCACAACCTGAACAAGCTGGACCAGTCCGGTATTGTTTACATTGGTGCAGAAGTGAGCGCCGGCGACATCCTGGTTGGCAAGGTCACGCCCAAGGGCGAAACCCAGCTCACACCGGAAGAAAAACTGCTGCGTGCCATCTTCGGCGAAAAAGCCTCTGACGTGAAAGACACGTCATTGCGCGTTCCCAGTGGCATGGACGGCACGGTTATCGACGTGCAGGTCTTCACCCGGGACGGCGTCGAGAAGGACGACCGTGCGATCTCGATCGAGAAGGAACAGCTGCGCCAGGTGCGTAAAGACCTGGACGATCAGCTGCGCATTGTCGAAGGCGCCATCTACCAGCGTATAGAAAACGCGCTGGTGGGCAACGCCGTCAACAAGGGTCCGAAGCTCAAGAAAGGCGACAAGCTCACGGTCTCTTACCTGTCCGGCCTGGACCGCGAAGACTGGTTCAAGCTGCGCATGGCCAATGACGACCTGAACGAATTGCTCGAACAGATGGCCGACCAGCTGAAAGAACAGCGCAAGGGTTTCGATGCCCGCTTCGAAGAGAAGAAGGGCAAGATCACCCAGGGCGATGACCTCGCGCCGGGCGTATTGAAGATGGTCAAGGTTTACATGGCCGTCAAGCGCCGTATCCAGCCAGGTGACAAGATGGCAGGCCGCCACGGTAACAAGGGTGTGATTTCCATGATCGTGCCGACCGAGGACATGCCTTACATGGAAGACGGAACGCCGGTCGATATCGTGTTGAACCCACTGGGTGTGCCTTCCCGAATGAATATCGGGCAGGTGCTGGAAACGCACCTGGGCTGGGCCGCCAAGGGTCTTGGTATCCGTATTGGCGAAATGGTGGAACAGAAAGCCGGTGTTCCCGCCATCCGCAAGTACCTGGGCCAGATCTACAACAGCGACCAGAAGGGCCGCGTGGACATGAAGGAATTCTCCGATGAGGAGATCATGACCATGGCGGATAACCTGAAAGGCGGCGTGCCGATGGCAACGCCGGTCTTTGATGGCGCCCCGGAAGCCGAGATCAAGAAACTGCTGGAACTGGCCAACCTGCCGACCAGCGGGCAGTGCACGCTGTACGACGGTCGCACCGGCGACCCGTTCGAGCGTCCGGTTACGGTCGGTTACATGTACATGCTGAAACTGAACCACCTGGTTGATGACAAGATGCACGCCCGTTCGACTGGCCCTTACAGCCTGGTGACCCAGCAACCGCTGGGCGGCAAGGCGCAGTTCGGTGGCCAGCGCTTCGGTGAAATGGAGGTCTGGGCCCTGGAGGCTTATGGCGCCGCGTACACCTTGCAGGAAATGCTGACCGTCAAGTCTGACGACGTCAGCGGCCGAAACCAGATGTACAAAAACATTGTCGATGGAAATCACCAGATGGCGGCGGGCATGCCCGAGTCCTTCAACGTACTCGTTAAGGAAATCCGTTCACTGGGTATCAACATCGAACTTGAAGAAACCTCATAGGGAGACGATCAGAAAATGAGAGACTTACTTAATCTCTATGGAAGGCAGCGCCAGCCGCTGGACTTCGACGCAATCCGGATTGGCCTTGCGCCGCCGGATCTGATCCGCTCCTGGTCATTCGGAGAGGTCAAGAAGCCGGAAACCATCAACTACCGTACGTTCAAACCGGAACGTGATGGCCTGTTCTGTGCCGCCATCTTTGGCCCGGTCAAGGACTACGAGTGCCTGTGCGGCAAGTACAAGCGCATGAAGCACCGCGGCGTGGTTTGCGAGAAATGCGGCACCGAGGTCACCTTGACCAAGGTCCGTCGTGAGCGCATGGCCCACATCGAACTGGCCAGCCCGGTCGCGCATATCTGGTTCCTCAAGTCACTGCCTTCGCGCATTGGCCTGATGCTGGACATGACCCTGCGTGATATCGAGCGCATCCTCTATTTCGAATCCTACGTAGTGCTCGATGCAGGTCTGACCGACCTGGAACGTGGCCAATTGCTCACCGACGAGCAGTACCTGGACACGATGGAGCAGTGGGGCGACGAGTTTGAAGCCAAGATGGGTGCAGAGGCGATTTACAACCTGCTGCGCAACATCGACCTCAACGAGGAAGTGAACAAGCTGCGCGAGGAAATCGGCAGCACGCGTTCCGTCACCAAGCTGAAGCGGCTTTCCAAGCGCGTCAAACTGGTCGAGGCTTTCATCGAGTCCGGCAATCGCCCGGAATTCATGATCATGACCGTATTGCCCGTGCTGCCACCGGACCTGCGTCCGCTGGTACCGCTGGACGGTGGCCGTTTCGCCACCTCTGATCTGAACGACCTGTACCGCCGTACGATCAACCGTAACAACCGCCTGAAGAGACTGTTGGAGCTGAACGCGCCGGACATCATCGTGCGCAATGAAAAGCGCATGTTGCAGGAAGCGGTTGACGCCCTGTTGGACAACGGCCGTCGTGGCCGCGCCATCACCGGCACCAACAAGCGCCCGCTGAAATCCCTGGCCGACATGATTAAGGGCAAGCAGGGTCGTTTCCGCCAGAACCTTCTCGGCAAGCGAGTCGACTACTCCGGCCGTTCCGTGATCGTGGTGGGTCCAAAACTCAAACTGCACGAGTGCGGTCTGCCGAAAAAAATGGCGCTTGAACTGTTCAAGCCCTTCATTTTCAGCAAGCTGCAGCGCCGCGGTATGGCAGCCACCATCAAGGCAGCCAAGAAACTGGTCGAGGCGGAGCGCGCCGAGGTCTGGGATATCCTCTCCGAGGTCATCCGCGAGCACCCGGTCATGCTCAACCGCGCACCGACGCTTCACCGACTCGGCATCCAGGCGTTCGAGCCTGTTCTGATCGAGGGCAAGGCCATCCAGCTTCACCCGCTGGTATGTACCGCATTCAACGCCGACTTCGATGGTGACCAGATGGCGGTTCACGTGCCCCTGTCCGTCGAGGCCCAGTTGGAAGCGCGCGCCCTGATGATGGCGTCCAACAACATCCTGTCACCCGCCAATGGCGAGCCGATCATCGTACCGACCCAGGATGTGGTCCTTGGCCTGTACTACATGACCCGCCAGCTTGAAGGCGCCAAGGGCCAGGGTATGTACTTCAGCGATATCGATGAAGTGCATCGTGCCTTTGAAAACAAGGTGATTGAACTGCACGCCCGCATCAAGGTGCGTATCGACGAAACGATCATCTCCGAGCATGGCGTGGAGCGCCACGAAACCAACCTGGTGGAAACCACCGTTGGCCGTGCGCTGCTGGCCGAGATCCGTCCCTCCGGCATGCCGTTCCACCTGTTGAACGAGCCGTTGAAAAAACGTCAGATCTCGAACCTGATCAACTCCTGTTACCGCCGCCTCGGCCTGAAGAAGACCGTGGTGTTTGCGGATAAGCTGATGTACACCGGTTTCCACTTTGCCACCAAGGCAGGTGTTTCCATCGGTATCGACGACCTGATGGTGCCGGAAGAGAAGAAAGACATCCTGGCTGCCGCCGATGCCGAAGTGGTCGAGATCCAGAACCAGTATGTCTCCGGTCTGGTCACCTCGGGTGAGCGCTATAACAAGGTCGTGGATATCTGGTCGCGCACCAACGAGCAGGTCGCCCGGGCCATGATGAAACGCATGGGCAAGACCGAGGTCAAGGATGCTGATGGAAAGGATATCGAAGAAGATTCCATGAACTCCATCTTCATCATGGCCGATTCCGGCGCCCGTGGTTCAGCCGCGCAGATTCGCCAGTTGGCGGGTATGCGAGGCCTGATGGCCAAGCCGGACGGCTCCATCATTGAAACACCGATCACGGCAAACTTCCGCGAAGGTCTGGACGTTCTGCAGTACTTCATCTCGACGCATGGCGCCCGAAAGGGTCTGGCCGATACGGCGCTGAAGACGGCAAACTCCGGTTACCTGACACGCCGCCTGGTTGACGTGGCGCAGGACCTGGTGATCACCGAAGGCGATTGCCGGACCCTGAACGGCGTGACGATGCAGCCCATTGTTGAGGGTGGCGACGTGGTCGAGCCTCTGAGTGAACGTGTACTCGGCCGGCTGGTATCCGATGACATCATGAAACCGGGTAGCGAAGATGTTCTGATCGAACGCAACACGATGCTCGACGAACAACTGGTTGAAGTGATCGAACAGGCCGGTGTCGACCGCATTAACGTGCGTTCCACCATTACCTGCGAAACTCGCCACGGCGTATGCGCGGCCTGTTACGGTCGCGACCTGGCCCGCGGGCACCTGGTGAACATGGGTGAAGCTGTTGGCGTTATTGCCGCACAGTCGATCGGTGAGCCGGGCACGCAGTTGACGATGCGTACCTTCCATATTGGTGGTGCCGCATCCCGTGCCGCCGCCGTTGACCACATCCAGGTCAAGTCAGGTGGAAAGGCCAGGCTGCACAATATGAAGACCGTTGAAAATGCAGACAATAAACTGGTCGCGGTATCGCGTTCCGGTGAGTTGTCGGTGATTGACGATCATGGCCGCGAACGCGAGCGATACAAAGTGCCCTATGGTGCGATCATCTCCGTGCGAGACGAAGAATCGGTCGAGCCCGGTGACGTAACCGCCACCTGGGATCCGCATACCCATCCCATCGTAACCGAGGTTGCGGGGCAGGTGAGGTTCCACGAGTTCATCGATGGCGTGACCGTCAACGAACAGGTGGATGACATCACCGGCCTGACCAGTTTGGTCATCACAGATCCCAAGCAGCGCGGCAGCGCCGGCAAGGACCTGCGTCCGATGATCAGCCTGGCCGATGATAAAGGAAAGGACCTGTTCCTGGCCGGTACCGAGATTCCCGCTCATTACTTCCTGCAAGCCGGTTCCATCGTGCAGATGCAGGATGGACAGGATGTGAAAGTTGGTGACGTGCTGGCCCGCATCCCGCAGGAATCATCCAAGACCCGTGATATTACCGGTGGTCTGCCGCGTGTTGCCGACCTGTTCGAGGCCCGCAAGCCGAAAGAGCCGTCCATCCTGGCGGAAGTATCCGGCATCATCAGCTTTGGCAAGGACACCAAGGGCAAGCAGCGCCTGGTCATCACCATGGACGACGGCGAGACCTACGAGGAACTGATTCCGAAGTGGCGCCATGTCATCGTGTTTGAAGGTGAGCGTGTCGAGAAGGGTGAAACCATTGTTGACGGCGAGCCTAACCCGCACGATATCCTGCGTTTGCTGGGTGTCGAGGCGCTGGACGAGTACCTGGTGAAAGAGATCCAGGACGTTTACCGTCTGCAGGGTGTGAAGATCAACGACAAGCACATCGAAGTGATCGTTCGCCAGATGTTGCGCAAGGCCGAGATCATGGATGGTGGCGATACGCGCCTGTTGCGCGGTGAGCAGCTTGACCTGGCCCGCGTACTGGAAGAAAACGCCACGATCAACAAGGAAACCCAGCGGCCGGCTGTTTACCAGAGGGTCCTGCTCGGAATCACCAAGGCATCCCTGGCAACTGAGTCCTTCATCTCCGCGGCTTCGTTCCAGGAAACCACGCGTGTGCTGACCGAGGCTGCCGTCCGCGGCACCACGGATCACCTGCGTGGCCTGAAAGAAAACGTGATTGTCGGACGCCTGATCCCCGCCGGTACGGGTATGGCCTACCACAGCTCGCGCAAGCGTGAAGTGGAAGAAGAGCAGAGCATCGACCTCGAAGCACTGGCAGCAGCCATCGCGGCAGAGGAATTTGCAAACCTCGACGGTGAAAAAGACGGCTAAGCAGAGAAAGGGGTCAGGTTCAAAGAACCTGACCCCGGTTTTTCAAAAGAAAGTCCCGTTTTCCTATTGCAATCTCCAGGCCTCCGGCCTATAATTCTCCGGCTAACAGATGTAATCCCTCGCTACACGGGGGCCGAGCGGTAGTAAAGACCGTTTCGGAAAGCCGATGTCGCCGGCGCGTGGGCCGGACTCAACGGCGCCCAGTCCTGATTAAATATCCAGGGTTGGGCGTTTGACATTATCTGAAGCAGGCGTTTTGGAACGCCTTCACGGCAGCAGGGATGCCCTGACTGCCTTTTAATTTGTCCGAACAATGGAAACTTTGGAATAAATTATGGCGACGATCAATCAACTCGTACGCAAGCCGCGCAAGGCAAAAATCGAAAAGAGCAACGTTCCGGCGTTGGAAGGCTGCCCGCAGAAGCGTGGTGTCTGTACTCGTGTATATACAACTACTCCCAAGAAGCCAAACTCGGCTCTGCGGAAGGTTGCCCGTGTCCGTTTAACCAACGGCTACGAAGTCACCAGCTATATCGGCGGTGAAGGTCACAACCTGCAGGAGCACAGCGTGGTCCTGATCAGGGGTGGTCGTGTGAAGGACTTGCCCGGTGTGCGTTATCACACCGTGCGCGGCAGCCTGGACACCGCAGGTGTCAGCGACCGCAGGCAGTCCCGATCCAAGTATGGCGCCAAGCGTCCCAAGAAGTGATTTGTCACTCATAAGAATTAACGGAAAGCGAAATGTCCAGAAAACATTCAAATTTCACGCGCGAAATTCTGCCGGATCCGAAGTTTCAAAGCGAGATGATCACCCGCTTCGTCAACATGGTGATGATCAGCGGTAAAAGGTCCGTTGCAGAAAAAATCGTTTACGGCGCCATCGACACCATCAGCGAAAAGAACAAGAGCGCCGATGCAGTCGAATTGGTAGAGAAGGCCCTGGAAAACGTGGCACCGATGGTCGAGGTTAAATCCCGCCGTGTCGGTGGTGCGACCTACCAGGTCCCCGTTGAGGTGCGCCCGAAGCGTCGCCAGACCCTGGCCATGCGCTGGCTTATCGACGCTGCGCGAAAGCGCGGTGAGAAAAGCATGCCGAACCGTCTCGCAGGTGAACTGCTGGACGCCGTCGAGCAGCGTGGCACGGCCGTCAAGAAGCGTGAAGATACGCATCGCATGGCCGAGGCGAACAAAGCCTTCGCGCATTACCGCTGGTAAGCGCGGCTTTAACCAACAGATGATATCAAGGAACTGAACAGTGTCCCGTATAACGCCCATTGATCGTTATCGCAACATCGGCATCATGGCCCACATTGATGCCGGTAAGACGACGACGACCGAACGAATCCTTTTTTACACCGGTGTTTCACACAAGATCGGTGAAGTTCATGATGGCAATGCCACCATGGACTGGATGGAGCAGGAGCAGGAGCGTGGCATTACGATCACGTCTGCTGCCACCACGTGCTTCTGGAAAGGCATGGATCAGCAGTTCAAAGAACACCGCATCAACATCATCGACACCCCGGGACACGTTGACTTCACGATCGAAGTTGAGCGCTCCCTGCGTGTGCTCGATGGCACTGTTGCCGTGTTCTGTGCGGTAGGCGGTGTTCAGCCCCAGTCCGAAACGGTCTGGCGCCAGGCGACGCGTTATAACGTTCCGCGCATGGCGTTCGTCAACAAGATGGACCGCACCGGTGCCGACTTCGTACGTGTCGTTGCGCAGATCAAGGATCGTCTCGGTGCTCGACCGGTTCCCGTGCAATTGCCGATCGGTGCCGAAGAAGACTTTGCCGGCGTCATTGACCTGGTCAGCATGAAGGCCATTGTCTATGACACCAGCGTTGACCAGGGCAAGAACTACGAACTCCAGGATATTCCCGCGGACATGGTCGCCGAGGCCGAGGCTGCGCGTGAGTTCATGGTTGAATCCGCTGCCGAGGCATCGGAAGAGCTGATGGACGCTTACCTCGAAGAAGGTGAGCTGACTGATGCCCAGATTTACCAGGGCTTGCGTTCCGGCACGCTGCAGAACGACATCGTGCCCTGCCTGTGCGGCACCGCGTTCAAGAACAAGGGTGTACAGCCCCTGCTGGACGCCATTGTCCAGCTGATGCCTTCCCCGCTGGATGTTCCGGCGATCAAGGGCATCAATGAGGACGAAACAGAAGGCGTTCGGAACAGCTCAGACGAGGAGCCGTTTGCGGCCCTGGCGTTCAAGATTGCGACCGACCCCTACGTCGGTACCTTGACCTTTTTCCGCGTTTATTCCGGCGTGCTGAAGTCAGGCGATACGGTTTACAACCCGGTCAAGAGCAAAAAAGAGCGTGTTGGCCGTATCCTGCAGATGCATTCGAACTCCCGCGAGGAAATCAAGGAAGTGCGCGCTGGTGATATCGCCGCTGCAGTTGGCCTGAAAGACATCACCACGGGCGAGACCCTGTGTGATCTGAAAGACATCATTACGCTGGAGCGCATGGAATTCCCCGATCCGGTGATCTCGGTCGCCGTCGAGCCGAAGACCAAGGCCGACCAGGAAAAGATGGGTGTCGCGCTGAGCAAGCTGGCCCAGGAAGATCCTTCTTTCCGTGTTCACACGGACGAAGAATCCGGCCAGACCATTATTTCCGGTATGGGTGAGCTTCACCTCGACATTATCGTCGACCGCATGAAGCGTGAGTTCAAGGTCGAGGCCAACGTTGGCCGTCCGCAGGTTGCTTACCGCGAGACGATCCGCAAGTCGGTCGAGGCGGAAGGCAAATTTGTGCGCCAGTCCGGTGGTCGCGGCCAGTACGGTCACGTCCATATCCGGCTTGAGCCTCTGCCCCAGGGAGGGGAGTACGAATTCGTCAACAATATCGTGGGTGGCGCCGTACCGCGTGAATACATCAATTCCGTGAACAAGGGCATCCAGGAGCAAGTTGCCAATGGTGTTATCGCCGGTTACCCGGTGGTCGACGTCAAGGTAACGCTGTTTGACGGCTCATACCACGAGGTCGATTCTTCTGAAATGGCCTTCAAGGTAGCCGGTTCGATAGCATTCAAGAATGCTGCCGCGATTGCCCGTCCGGTTCTGCTGGAGCCGATGATGAAAGTCGAGGTGGTTACACCTGAAGATTACATGGGCGACGTGATGGGAGATCTCACCCGGCGTCGCGGCATTTTGCAGGGCATGGAAGACAGCCCGGCCGGCAAGATGGTCAATGCACACGTGCCGTTGGCCGAGATGTTCGGTTACGCCACGGATTTGCGATCACAGACCCAGGGCCGTGCGACTTACACCATGGAATTCGATCACTACAGCGAAGCGCCTTCAAGCGTAGCTGAAGAAATTATCAAGAAAACCGCCTGATTCATCTGACCAGGCTGACAGTAGAGGAAATATCTGATGTCAAAAGAAAAGTTTGAACGTACAAAACCCCACGTAAACGTGGGCACGATTGGTCATGTGGATCACGGCAAGACGACGCTGACTGCGGCGATGACGACGGTTTGTTCTGAAGACCGCGGCGGTGAAATCAAGGCCTTTGACCAGATCGATAACGCACCGGAAGAGCGTGAACGCGGAATTACGATTGCAACCGCGCACGTTGAGTACGAGTCTGACGAGCGTCATTACGCGCACGTGGATTGCCCGGGCCATGCTGACTATGTGAAGAACATGATCACGGGTGCGGCGCAGATGGACGGAGCGATCCTGGTGGTATCTGCAGCAGACGGTCCGATGCCGCAGACGCGCGAGCACATTCTGCTGGCGCGCCAGGTGGGTGTTCCTTACATCCTGGTGTACATGAACAAGTCTGACCAGGTGGATGACGAAGAGCTGCTGGAGCTGGTCGAGATGGAAATCCGTGAGCTGCTGAGCTCATACGATTTCCCGGGTGACGATACGCCGATCATAATCGGTTCTGCACTGAAAGCACTGGAAGGCGAAGACACCGACCAGGGTAAAGGTTCTATCCGCAAGCTGATTGCCGAGATGGACGCCTATATTCCGCAGCCTGAGCGTGATACGGACAAGCCGTTCCTGATGCCGATCGAGGACGTGTTCTCGATTTCGGGTCGCGGTACGGTAACGACCGGTCGTATTGAGCGCGGCATCATCAAGGTGGGTGAGGAAGTCGAGATTGTCGGCATCAAGGAAACCCACAAGACGGTGTGCACGGGTGTAGAGATGTTCCGCAAGCTGCTGGACGAAGGTCGCGCGGGCGACAACGTCGGTGTACTGCTGCGCGGCATCAAGCGTGATGAAGTGGAACGTGGCCAGGTACTGGCGCACGTTGGCACGATCAACCCGCACACGACGTT
>Ga0316197_10003264_pt1 | contig 11544 bp, 12 predicted proteins | sample OudBiesiAoxic_MG_FD_204939 | JGI IMG/M metagenome (GOLD analysis project Ga0316197, IMG submission 204939) | Coastal sediment microbial communities from Oude Bieten Haven, Netherlands - site A oxic | ecosystem: Environmental > Aquatic > Marine > Coastal > Sediment | place: Netherlands...
TAAGGAATCCCTCTAGTTTATGCATCCAGAGTCGAAGCAATAGTCAATCGCGTGTGTGACGCTTGCTATCACTGGACTCTGATTGATGCTTTGCTTTAGGGGTACCGGGGTGCATGCAAAACTGACAGAAACTCCAAGTGATACACTTATAGGTTATTTATCGTATTATATGTATCAATTATTCCTCATGTAATCCATTGACCCGGCCACACATATGACTGAAACAAACCCGCCAGCGGATCCACGCTTAGCCGCATTTGAAGAAAAAGTAGCCAACGATCAACGTATCGAGCCAAGAGACTGGATGCCTGATGCCTTTCGCAAGAATGTCCTAAGGCAAATGTCGCAACACGCGCATTCAGAAGTCATCGGTATGCAACCGGAGGGTAACTGGATCACACGTGCCCCTACCCTCTATCGAAAAGTGGTTTTACTGGCCAAGATCCAGGATGAGGGCGGGCATGGATTGTATTTGTACAGTGCTGCCGAGACCCTCGGTACCTCCCGTGATGACATGGTACAAGCCCTGCATGATGGCAAGGCCAAGTATGCCTCTATTTTCAATTACCCGAGCCTGACCTGGGCGGATGTCGGCATGATCGGCTGGCTTGTTGATGGTGCTGCCATTGTGAACCAGGTGTCCCTGCAACGGACTTCCTACGGCCCTTACTCACGCGCAATGATCCGCATCTGCAAAGAGGAAAGTTTTCACCAACGCCAGGGTTACGAGGCCACCATGGTGCTTGCAAGGGGTAGTGCTGAACAAAAGGCCCTGGTGCAGGATTCGCTCGATCGCTGGTGGTGGCCATCACTGATGATGTTCGGGCCGCATGATTCAGAATCAGCCCACAGCGGTCAATCGATGAAGTGGAAACTGAAACGTGAGAGCAACGACGTGCTGCGACAACGTTTTGTTGATCAGACCGTACCGCAGGCAGAGTTAATTGGCCTGAAAATTCCGGACCCGGATTTGAAATGGAACGAAGAGCGTGGCTCTTACGATTTTGGTGAAATCGACTGGGATGAGTTCATGCAGGTCATCTCCGGCAACGGCCCATGTAACCGCCAACGTCTGCAACATCACATTGGTGCCCATGAGAATGGCCAGTGGGTACGCGACGCCATGCATGCCCATGAATTGAAACGCCAGGCCCGTGATGCGGCCTGATAACGGAGTACTGAAATGAACCAGCAAAACCTGCCCCTTTTTGAAATTTTCATCCGCTCCAAACGAGGCCTGGATCACCGCCATGTCGGTAGTTTGCATGCGGAGAACTCCGAGCAGGCACTGGATTATGCCCGTGATGTGTATTTACGGCGCAGTGAGGGTGTCAGTATCTGGGTGGTGCGCTCAAGTGATATCACGGCATCGCAGGAGAGTGATGTCGAGTCGTTCTTAGACCCGATGGATGACAAACCCTACCGTCATGCCACGCACTACAAGCTTCCCAAAGAAGTGGACAATATGTGATGGCGTCATTGAACAAGGCCTTACTCAACTATTGCATCGCACTGGGCGATGATTCGCTTACCCTGGGACACCGCCTTTCTGAATGGTGCCGCAACGGACCCTTTCTTGAAGAGGATCTTGCGCTAACCAATGTGTCACTGGACTTTATCGGCCGCGCGCGTCTGTTTTATACCTATGCCGCCGAAGTGGAGGATCAGGGCCGCAGTGAGGATGACCTCGCCTACCTGAGGGACTGCCGCGACTACCGCAATTTTTTGATCAATGAGTTACCCAATGGCGATTTCGCCTTCACGATGGCGCGCCAGTTGATGGTCGACACTTTCGATATGGGTTTTTTCGAAGGTCTCACGCGCTCCAGCGATACAACACTTGCAGCCATTGCCGCCAAGGCCATCAAGGAATCCCGTTACCACCTGCGTCGTAGCCAGGACTGGATTATATGCCTGGGTGATGGCACCGATGAAAGCCACGAACGTACGCAAAAAGCGATCAACGATTTGTGGGCATATACGGCCGAAATGTTTGAAATGTCGGGTGAAGAGCAGCAATTGGTTGATGCAGGAGTTGCGGTTGACCGGGCGACCCTGAAGACGGATTGGACAACAAGTATGCAGGGGATTTTGAAACAGGCAACGCTGGATATTCCAACAAGCGATTGGGCCATCGGTGGTGGCCGTGAAGGCCAGCATACCGAGCACCTCGGGTTCCTGTTGGCCGAACTTCAATTTCTCCAACGCACTTACCCCGGTCAGCAATGGTAGGGATGAATCACAACCCGGCAACCGCGCGGCTATATGAATTGCTGAGCACAGTAGTTGATCCTGAAATTCCCGTTCTGACACTCCAGGACCTGGGTGTGCTGCGTGATGTTTCAATTACCGATGGCGAGGTAAAAGTCAGCATTACACCTACCTATGCAGGCTGCCCCGCAATGGAAACCATGCGCAGTGATATCGAGAAAACACTGGCAGCGGCAGGTTATGAACAGGTGACAGTTGAACAGGTGCTGAGCCCTGCGTGGAGCACGGACTGGATGACACAATCCGGCCGGGAGAAACTCCGCAAATATGGTATTGCACCGCCAGTGAATACGGCCTGTGGGCGACCGACAAGCCAGATCGAGTGTCCGCAGTGCAACAGCACCGGGGTAAAACTCATCAGCGAATTTGGCTCCACGGCCTGTAAGGCGCTTTACCAGTGCCAGGAATGCCGCGAACCATTCGATTACTTTAAGTGCTTATGAAAACCCATTACAGCAACCAACAACGGGGCATACAATTTTGAGCCAGTCATTCTATCCATTGCGTGTAAAAGACCTCTACAAGGACACCGACGATGCGGTTGTGGTGACATTTGATGTGCCCACAGAGCTAAACGCTACCTTTGCGTTTATACAGGGTCAGTACCTGACGCTTGAACAAGAGATAAATGGTGAACCGGTCAGGCGCTCCTACTCCATCTGCGCAGGGCTGGACGACGGCCAATTACGTGTGGCCATAAAACATGTGGAAGGCGGGGTGTTTTCCAGCTGGGCCAATCAAAACCTGAAAACCGGTGACAGCATGGAAGTGATGCCGCCAAGAGGTGATTTTTTCTCAAGCATCGACCCGGAAGAAAGCAAAAACTACCTGTGCATCTGTGCCGGCAGCGGTATTACACCGGTATTGTCGATCATTAAAACCGTGCTCAAACGTGAACCCAAAAGTACCGTGACCTTGCTTTATGGTAACCAGCGTACCAGTACGATGATGTTCCGCAACGACCTGGCGTTTCTGAAAAACGCCTACCTGCAGCGGTTTCACTGGATCAATATTCTCAGCCGTGAGCCGCAGGAAGTGGACCTGCTCAGTGGTCATCTTGACAATCGCAAGGGCGGTGCACTGAACCGGCGTCTGATCAAGATCCGGGCGTTTGACGAGTTCTTCCTGTGCGGGCCGGAAGCGATGATCTCTGAGGTATCCCGTGGCCTTCGCGGCGAGGGAATCGCAGAGGGAAACATCCATTTTGAACTTTTTGCAGCGTCTGCGGAAAGTGCCCGCCAGGCTATTGAAAGACACCATGCACGTGCGAAGGAATACAAGGGGCAGGTCAGCGATGTCAGCGTCCTTTCCGATGGCCGTGAATACGCTTTTGAATTAAGCACCGATGGTGAAAACATTCTTGATGCCGGTCTGCGCAATGGTGTTGACCTGCCCTTTTCCTGCAAGGGCGGTGTGTGCGCCACCTGCAAGGCAAGGCTGCTTGAAGGTGAGGTCGATATGGATCTGAACCAGGCATTGCGACCGGAAGAGATTGAAAACGGATATATCCTGACCTGCCAGTCACACCCGATATCGAAGAAAGTCGTGGTCGACTTCGACCAATTCTGAGTAAGCAGGCCTGTGGCCAAAAAGGCAATCCATCCGCTTGACCGTTTCCTGCAGCAACGTATGGAAGACGGCAATATCCGCAGCACAGCGCTGCTTATCACCTTTTTCTGTGATGTGGTGACACAACACGGTGGTGAGATATGGCTTGGCAGCATTATCCATGCGCTATCACCGCTGGGTATCAATGAACGTCTGACCCGAACATCGGTATTCCGGCTTGTTCAGGATGGCTGGCTGCAAGGACGAAAGCAGGGGCGACGCAGTTATTACCGCTTGACTCAAACAGGGCAAAACTACTACCAAAGGGCCGCCAGTCGAATCTACGCCATCCAGCCTGCCGAGTGGAACGGAAACTGGACATTGCTACTGACATCGATGACCCCGGAAAAGCAACGCGACGCTTTGAACAGGGGGCTATTGTGGTTGGGCTACGGACGCATCTCTGCGGGTGTTTATGCCCTGCCCGGCGACCAGAGACCGGCGCTGGACCAGTTGCTGTCAGACCTGCAGTTGAAAGATGCCATCATCAACATGCAGGCACACACGGATGACGTGGAGGGTCTTCAGAAACTGGTACTGTCACGCTGGAAACTGGATGAACTACGCCAGCGCTACAAGGCATTTATCCGGCAGTATGGTTCAGCGCTCAAGTCACTAAAAAGCAGCAGGCCGGCCGATGGACATTCACTGCTTTTGTTAAGAGTTCTATTGATACACGAGTACCGCAGAATACTATTGAGTGACCCAGAGCTCCCGGCGACTATGCTACCCGGTGATTGGGATGGTCATATTGCGCAATCCCTGGCCGGAGAGATTTACCGGCATATTGCCCTGGCATCGGGCCAGTGGGTCAACCAGGAGTTGCTAAATCCTGATGGTTTGTTGCTGGGTGGGTCAAGCATACTGAAAACCCGTTTTTCAGAATAGGCCCAACGCTTTCCAAGATCAACGGATACACGATAAGCAGGCCTTTTCTATTGCCAGACCATATTGGCATGTTCTCATTTCACTGCGTACATGATCCAATAATCGAGGTTTTGACATCCCATTTCCATGAATTAGTTATTTGGATAATTTACGAATTATCGTGAATAAATTCAGTGGCCAATAGCCCTTAGGGCAGTAAGACATTTGCTGTTTATGCGCAACAAGTACCGATAATTACAGAAAAGTGGCATATGATAAGACCATGAAAAATCAAAAGTTAAACTCCCAGTTCACAAAAATGAACCGAACCAGCGTGCATATTGTGCGCAGTTCACAATAATTGTAGTTATGTTTCTAATTAAGCAATGAAATACATACTAATTATAGGAACAGGCACTATAGTTATAGGTGTGTTGTTGGCTGTTTGTGTTGACTACTTTTTTGGTGACTGGGTTAGTTCATTTTTTGCAAAATTCATTGCTGGTCCAGTTGGTTTGGGCATTTCGTTTATGATCTTCACAATCTATGACAGCCAGTATCCCAAGCAAAAGGAATTGGCGCCTAAAAATCAGGAAAAGGACAAGAAAGAGACGTGAACAAACATAACAAATCGTTTAAGTTCGTTCCAACGCAGGGATCGGCCTATTCAATCGTTAACCTTCTAGCAAGTGCTGTAGGACGATCTGATCAGTCTTTCACAAACCCCTTCCAGCCTGCCATGTAGTTTACAAAAGCTTCACCCAGACCCTGTGATCTCAGGTACTCACGCGATACTGGCAATGTCACGGGCTCGAAGTCCGGGTTCTCTTGCATCCTAACTGGAAAATCGTGATGCAAAATCGCCGCACGCCCCAAGATGACGAAATCGACACCTGCCTCCAGGCATCGTCTTGCATCAGCAGGCGTGTGGATTTTTCCCGCTGTTGCCAACCTCACCCCGCCACGCTCAAGCTCTGTAAAGTAACTCAGCAAAGTCTTTCCGTGGAACTCCTCCTCGACCGGTTCCTTGAATGAATCCCACAGCGACATATCCAGAAAATCGATATTGCCCTCACTCATCAGTCGTTGAGCCACTTCCAGCACTTCGCGCAGTTTCATATCAAAGCGTTCGGGTGATAACCTGACGCCCAGCAAAAACCCGGGGTTACAGCGTGCGCGAATACCATCGATGATATCGAAAATAATACGTGCCCGGTTCTGCAGCGAACCACCGTATTGATCTGTACGTTGATTGATAGTAGGGCTAAGAAACTGGCACAGGATATAACCATGTGCACCGTGGATTTCGACACCATCGAAACCGGCTTCCTCAGCTCTCTGGGCAGCGGCGATAAAGTCTTCAGTGAGTTGCCCAACCTCCTCCAGCGTCAAAGCGCGTGCGCCGGTTTCTTCATTGTCAGAAGGACACACCGGCTGCCCGCCAATCTCTTCTTCCGGTGAGCGCATACCTGCGTGGTGCAATTGCAACGCGGCCAGGCTCTGTTCTGCCTTAATGCCCGTGGCCAGTCGGGTTAAACCTTCGAGATGGTCATCGGAGTAACAACCCAATTGGCCGGGAAAACCCTTGCCATTGGCCTGCACATGGGAAGCACAGGTCATCGTCAATCCATAACCACCCTCTGCACGCATCCTTAGCCAGTGATATTCGTCATCAGACAGGCGGCCATCGGCATGGCTCTGCGAATTTGTCAGCGGGGCCAGCATAAACCGGTTCTTCGATACAGCACCGCTTTTGAAAGTCAGGGGTTGAAACAAATTGGTCATTTCACATAATCCGTGGTAACAGAGGCACAGGGATCCCTGTTTTATTCAAGTGTATCTGGCTTCGCCAGCCACTCACGGCCCTTGAGCATCAACTGGTAATAAACCGTGGGCAGCATTTTTTCTTTCAAAAACCAGGCCAGTTTACTGGGCTCATTACTTTTAATTAGCCATTCCGGGAAGGTCGGTAGTAACTTTCCACCGTAGCCAAACTCCGCGAGCACAATCTTGCCTTTTTCTACTGTCAACGGGCAAGAACCATAACCATTGTATTCAGCGGTTGGTTCCTTGCTATCAAATACAGCAAGAAGATTTTCAGCGACGACTGGCGCCTGCAGCCTCGCAGCCGCAAGGGTTTTGGCATTTGGGGCGGAACAGGCATCACCAAGACTGAACACATTTCCATAGCGGTTATGCCGTAAAGTATCCTGGGCGACATCCACCCAGCCAGCCTCATTGGCCAGCACGCTCTCGCGTATAAAATCGGGTGCAGTCTGGGGTGGGCAGACATGCAGCATATCGAACACCATCTCTTCACGACGCGTTTCCTTGCCCGGTTCACTGACATCAAACCAGGCCTTTTTGGCCTCGCCATCAACCGCCACAAGGTTGTGGAAAAAGTCCAGGCCAGCATTGTATTTTTTGACGTATTCCATCAGCGGCGGAACATAATGGTCAATACCAAATAACACGCCACCCGCATTGCAAAACCTGACATCGATTTTATCCAGCACCTTGTTGCGCAACCAGTGATCACAGGACAAATACATGGCTTTCTGTGGCGCACCAGCACACTTGATTGGCATTTGCGGCTGGGTAAATATCGCACGGCCGGCACGCAGTTTTTTGACCAGCTCCCAGGTATAGGGTGCGTAATCGAACCGGTAGTTGGAAGTGACACCGTTTTTACCCAGGCTTTCGCGCAGACCTTCAACCGCATCCCAGTCCAGTTTCAAACCGGGTGCGACGACCAGTTGGCGATATTCAAGGTGACTGCCGTCCTCGAGAACCACCTGATTTCTTTCAGGCTCAAAGGATGCGACCGCGGTCTCCATCCAGCGCACACCGGTGGGCATGACCTTCTTTGTGAATGTTTGTGGTTGTGTGGGTGAGAACACACCACCACCAACCATCGTAAACCCGGGCTGATAAAAATGTTTATAGCGTGGCTCGACCACCACGATATCAAGCTGGGGACGGCGTTTGAGCAGACTGGATGCCACTGCAATACCCGCGCTGCCACCGCCGACTACGATCACATCATAGGTATTGGCCTCGCTGTGATGTTGGACCGGCTCATCTATTCCGGACGCATGTGCCAAAGCCTCATCGAGAAACTCCTTTTGCCAGCTCAGGTCATAACCGAGTGTCGAGGCAAAGCTGATAATCGAATCTGAACCCATATGCCTGGCTTCATACAGCGCCCATAAACTGGTCGAGCGCATTCCCGACCGGCAATAGGCCAGAACCGGCCCGGTGACACGTTTCATCGCATCACCAAATTCCTTCACGTTTTCCTCGGTCAACTCGCCGGGTATGACCGGTATATTGATAAATTCAATACCGTGTTTCGCCGCTTCTGCCGACAACTCTTCCACAAGTGGCTGATCATCGGTTTCATTATCAGGACGATTATTGATAAAAGTCTTGAAACCCTGTGCGGCCAGACGCTCCACATGCGCAGGATAGATTTGCGGTGAAACAGACAAAAATGGTGAAATTCTTTTAACTTCCATACATCAAACCTCTAAAGGTGATTACGCCTGAACCCAACCGGAGTTCAAAGGCTAAAATGGCAAAACAGAGGGCAGTGTTCGAGCCAGGATGTATATTCCCATTACTATCAGGAAAAATCCAAATACTTTCCTGAGTTTGTGTTGATCTACACGACCCGCGATGCGTGAGCCGATAAAACTGCCAGCCACACCGAGTGCGGTCACAATCGCAATGACATCCCAGTCCAGAGCCAACCCCTGAGAATCGAGTACGTCCAGGTATTTCCAGAACCCGGTAAATGACTTCAGGGCAATGATAACCAGGCTGGTGGCCACCGCCCGGTGCATTGACAAACCACCTAGCAGAACCAGTGCGGGCACGATCAGAAAACCGCCGCCGACCCCCACCAGGCCAGTGAGAACACCGACCAGCAAACCATCCAGACCAATCTTCCAGACCTCCCTTGGCTCATGCGGTGTGTCATCCAGGATCACCGGTTTCAGCATTTGCCACGAAGCCAGCAGCATAACGACCGCAAACAAAGCCAGTTGCACCAGGCCGGATATCCAGGTGGCCAGCCAGGCGCCTAAATATGTGCCTGCCATACCCGGGATACCGAATAAGACCACGATTCGCCAATCAACCAGCTTTTTCTTCAGGTATGGCAGACTACCGACCAGGGCGATTGAACCGACAATGGCCAGCGAGCCTGCGATAGCCAGCTTTTCATCCTGGCCAATCAGATAGACCAGTACCGGTACCGTCAGGATTGATCCACCGGAACCCAAAAGCCCCAGGCTGACACCAATCGCCATCGCACCCAGCCATGCCAGCACCGACATACCCATTAAGTTATCTTCCTTTGCCTACAATGCATTGACCGGTAGTTTCAGAAAGACCACACCGCTTTCGTCTGCCGGTGGCATTTCGCCAGCGCGAATATTGACCTGGATAGACGGCAGTATCAGCTTGGGCATACCAAGCTTGCTGTCACGCTGATCGCGGAATTCGACAAAAGTCTGCTCGTCAATGCCATCATGAATATGAATATTGGAAGTGCGCTGCGCCTCGACCGTTGTTTCCCATTGGTATATGTCACGACCGGGAGCCTTGTAATCATGACAAAGGAATATCCGGGTAGCGTCAGGCAAAGCCAGAATTCGTTTGATAGAACGGTATAGTTCCGCCGCATCACCGCCGGGAAAATCGGTACGTGCAGTACCATAATCCGGCATAAACAGGGTATCACCTACAAAAGCCGCATCACCCACCACAAAGGTCACGCATGAGGGCGTGTGACCCGGTGTGTGCATGACCCTGATTTCCAAAGCACCCAGTTCCAATAACTCACTATCATCAAGCAGGCAATCAAACTGCGCACCGTCAGGCGTAAACTCGTCACCGAGTTTGAAAATATCTTTAAATGTGGCCTGTACCCCGGTGATAAACCGGCCCGTAGCCGTCCTGCCTCCGGTCTTTGATTTTAAATAGGCAGCGGCAGAGAGATGATCTGCATGGGCGTGGGTTTCCAGAATCCAGCTGACCTCAAGGCCATTGCCGTTAATAAATTCCAAAACCTGCTCTGCAGAGTCGTTTGAAGTCCGACCGGAAGCCTGGTCAAAATCCAGTACCGGGTCGATGATTGCGCACAAATTGCTGGAAGGATCGGTCACCACGTAGGTGACCGTATAGGTCTCTTTGTCAAAAAATCCTTTTACATCGGGCTTCATTCACTGGCCTCCAGAACAAATTTAATCTGTTGTTAATCCGCAGCTTGGTATGATAGCCGCGTGAGAAGCATACAATCGGGATTGCTGATAGATTCAATCGATTTGACTTTATATTATATTTCGCTAATATATGCAACCTTCGCCTAATCAATCAAAGAGATTTTAATATGCAAGACTCTCCTGTTTTATCATGGAAGGTGGCAGGCCTGTTACTCGGACTGCTGGTGATCCTGGCAACCGCCCTGGTCAAACCTTTTGGTGTATCAACACAATACGTGGTCACCGATGCAATTGTATTGCATAGCACCGCGCCTGCTGCTGCAGAATCCAATGAATACTTGAACAAGTATGGCGAAAAAGATGACTGGAGTGTCGGTTATGGCTGGATGCTGGTTCTTGGCATGTTTCTGGGCAGCGGTATTGCAGCGCTTGTCACCAACCGGTTTCGTCAACGTAAAAACCCTTCGATGCCAGCCATGTGGCAGGAGCAATTTGGTGATCACAAGGGCAAGCGATTAATACAGGCATTTATCGGTGGCCTGTTATTGCTGTTCGGCGCACGACTGGCTGGTGGTTGCACCAGTGGCCACATGATCAGCGGTATCTCGCAACTGACCGTAGGCTCATTTATATTTGGTGCCTCCATTTTCGCCTCGGGCATCCTTACCGCCCGTACCCTCTACAAGAAGAGGTCATCATCATGAAGTTGTTACTTGGATTGGCCATCGGTACGGCTATCGGCGCTGTCATGCAACTCGGCGGTGCTTCCAGCTACCGTAAAATCCTGGGCAGCCTGCTGCTGAAGGATATGACTATTATCAAACTGATATTGATGACCATCGCAGTCACCACTGTCGGTATTTACGCGCTGGACCTGGTCGATATGGCCAACATGGATATCAAACCAACCTACGTCCTGGGTATCATTATTGCAGGATTAATATTCGGTGTTGGCTTTGCCATCTCCGGCTACTGCCCCGGCACCTGCGTTCTGGCTTCCGCCGAAGGAAAAACAGACGCCATGGTCACCCTGCTGGGCGGGCTCGTCGGTGCCGCACTCTACGCCGTGGTTTATCCATTAATGCTCCCCCTGATCAACCTTACCAACTTTGGCAAGATTACGCTGGCCAGTGTATTTAACGTCAGCAACGGTATCTGGATCGCCCTACCCTTCAGCGCTATTTTGCTGGTGCTGATATTCAGGGTACTGAAAGACCGCTACGAATAAAGCAAGGCCCATCACCTATCCCGTGGTGATGAATTTCAGGGGGTCTCCGGACCCCCTTTTCTATGTCCAGAGGAAATGAACGGTTATGTACAGGATGAACGGTATATCGCGATAGAGCACATGGACAAGGTGAGGCCGCGAAGCGGTCGAGAGGGTGCCCTGGGGTATGTGCGGCGCGATTGTGTCAGTATTGCACAGAGTTCGATTAGGAGCGGCGCCTCAAGCTTTCTTTGCGGCTTCATGCTCCAGCACCCATGCTGCCCGATGGTGCCTGAATGGCTTACTGGCCATCTCAAGCGTCGCTACCGGTGGGGTGAACCTGCGTCTGACCTTATAGGAGTC
>Ga0316197_10003265_pt1 | contig 11542 bp, 8 predicted proteins | sample OudBiesiAoxic_MG_FD_204939 | JGI IMG/M metagenome (GOLD analysis project Ga0316197, IMG submission 204939) | Coastal sediment microbial communities from Oude Bieten Haven, Netherlands - site A oxic | ecosystem: Environmental > Aquatic > Marine > Coastal > Sediment | place: Netherlands...
GGTCTTCTTCGCGGCAACCTTGGTCATCAGGGAGATATCGTCCAGGACTGTGGCGATATCGTCGATCAGCGTCAGAAGGCTGGCTCCGGCCATGGAGACGGTCCGTTGTTGATTCTGGGTGTGCTGATGATAGCGGACCGGGCGCCGGCGAGGGACCACCGGGAGGGGACGCGACGCCGGCGGTTGCAACTTCCGGACACGGCCAAACCGGCAAGCACCGTCGCGGCAACGGGATCAGCGCCCCAAGCGCGATCGCGCGACTGAGTGCAACAAATAATCGCGCCCGGGCGAGCTCCGTCAACCAGTCCGGCGACGCGTGATGCCCTGGGACGAAGACGTGGACTGCCGCGGCCGGTGACGCAAACAACAGCCCGACGAGCACGGCCAACACACGACTCGCTGGCGGCAGGGGGCCGCGCAATTGCGCCGGACCCGGAGAGCCGGAGTCCTCAGCGTCGAAAGGCCCGTTTGAGGCTCAGTCTGCCGTCTGCCAGCGCAGATCGAGTTCTCGTGCGGCGCGAACGTCGTCCAGACGGCGCACCGGCAACGAATGCGGCGCGGTCTTGATCACCTCCGGATTGGTCTCCGCCTCGGCCTGGATCTTGACCATGGCCTCGACGAAACCGTCCAGTGCATCCGGTGCCTCGGTCTCCGTCGGTTCGATCAGGAAGCACTCCGGGACCAGCAGCGGAAAGTAGGTGGTCGGCGCATGATAGCCATAGTCGAGCAGCCGTTTGGCGAAATCCATCGCAGTGACATCAAGCTCCCTGGCTTGCCTCTTCAGCGTGACGATGAATTCATGGGTCGCCCGTCGCTGCGGGTAGGCCAGGTCGAAACCGGCTTCGCTCAGACGCTTCGCCAGGTAATTCGCATTCAGGGTCGCGTACTCAGCCACCCGTCGCATCCCCTCGCGCCCCAGCATTCGTGCGTAGATATAGGCACGGATCAGCACGCCGGCGTTTCCGGCGAAGGCCGACAGCTTGCCGATCGTCTGCGGGCAGTCCTTTTCCGTCAGCCAGTGATAGTCACGCCCATCGAACCCAACCATCGGCACCGGAAGGAAGGGTACCAGGCGTTCGCTGACACCGACCGGCCCGGCCCCCGGGCCGCCACCGCCGTGCGGCGTGGAGAAGGTCTTGTGCAGGTTCATGTGGATCACATCGAAACCCATGTCGCCCGGCCGGACCTTGCCGAGGATGGCATTCAGGTTCGCGCCATCGTAGTACAGCAGGCCCCCAGCCTCGTGCACGAGCCGGGCAATCTCGGTAATGCGGCGCTCGAAGACGCCGAGCGTCGACGGATTGGTCAGCATGATCCCGGCTGTGTGCGGGCCCAGCGCCGCCTTGAGCGCCTCGACATCCACATCACCGTCATCCAGGGTCGGGATCTCCCGCACCTTGTAGCCGCACATCACCGCGGTCGCCGGATTGGTTCCGTGGGCCGCGTCGGGCACGATGATCTCCGAGCGCGCGTCGTCGCCGCGGGCGTCATGATAGGCGCGGATCATCGCGACGCCGGCCAACTCGCCCTGCGCACCGGCTGCCGGGACCAGCGACACCGATCGCATCCCGGTGACATCCTTGAGCATCTCCTGCAGTTCGTGCATGCAGGCCATGAAACCCTGACTGTGCGACGGCGGGGCATACGGATGCCGCGCCTGTATCCCCGGCAGCATCGCCAGCGAGTTACAGGCACGGGGGTTGTACTTCATCGTGCACGAACCCAGTGGGTAGAACTCGGTGTCGATCGAGAAGTTCTTCTGTGACAGTCGCGTGTAGTGGCGCACTGCCTGCATCTCCGAAACCTCGGGTAGCGGCGGCGGCGCCGCCCGCTGCATCTCGGCAGGGACTCCCTCCAGCGTTGGCCTGTCTTTCGGCGCCTGGGCGAAGGCCCGTCGGCCGGGCTGCGATTGCTCGTGTATCAACATGCTGTCTGTCAACCCTTCATCGTCTGCGGAGCGCGGCATGCGTCCGGGGTATTTCCGGGGCACTTGTCATCCCTTGGAGCACACGCACCCCCGGTCCGCTCCGCGTTGCGGCCACCGATTGCGGTCTCAGCCCAGGGCCGCGATCGCTGCTTCGTAGTCGGGTTCGTCACCGATCTCGCCAACCAGCTCGGCGTGCAGCACTTTGTTGTTCTCGTCCAAAACCAGCGCGGCGCGTGCCGTTATCCCGGCCAGCGGCCCGTCGACGATCAACATGCCGTAGTCTTTGGCGAAGTTGCGGGAACGCATCATCGAAAGGGTCTTGACGTCGGCTGTGCCCTCGGCCTGGCAGAAGCGCCCCTGGGCGAAGGGCAGATCGGCCGAGACGACCAGGACCACGACATCGTCGCGTCCGCCGAGACGCTCGTTGAACACCTTGGTCGATGTGGCGCAGGTCGGGGTATCCAGGCTCGGCACGATGCTGAGGACCTTCTTCTTTCCGGCGAAGTCGGACAGTTTCACGTCACTGAGTTCACCGTCGACCAGTTGAAAATCGGGTGCCGTGCTGCCGACCGCGGGCAGGTCGCCATTGGTCTCGACTGGGGAGCCATGCAGGGTTACCTGTGCCATTTCGCTTCTCCTATTGGGTCTGTGTTCTGCCCCGTGGCGCAAGGCGGCGGTAGCCGCGGGCGCCCCGGGCTCAGCTGAACTTCGGTTCGACCGGGCACTTTGCCTGTGTGCGTGCGGCCATGATGCGAGCGAGTTTGCCCGCGTATTCACTCATCTCGCCTTCGGTCCGCAGCTCGGTGGCGCAAACCAGCAACGCGTTGCCGAGTTCGGGGTAGTCGTCGCCCAGGTCGTAACCACCAAGTACATTGTGTGCCGCCAGGGAACGCAATATTTCAGCGACCGGCGCGGCCAATCGGAGGACGCCCTCATGGAACACCGGGCCATCGAACAGCCGCTCGACCCCATCAATCCCGGTCAGCTGTTGCAGCAGGGCGGCGGTATTCCTGTGACAGCTTGCGGCGACACGCGCCAGTCCCTCGCCGCCCAGCAGGGCCATGTGGATGGTTGCCGCGGTTACCAGCAATCCCTGGTTGGTGCAGATGTTCGAGGTTGCTTTGGAACGTCGGATATGCTGTTCGCGCGCCTGGAGCGTGAGCGCATACCCGGTTTTGCCCTCCAGGTCGACGGTCTTGCCGATGATCCGCCCGGGCATCTGACGAACCAGCGACTGCCTGGCGCACATGAAGCCGAAATACGGACCCCCCGAAGCCAGCGGTGCGCCCAGCGGCTGACCTTCGCCACAGGCAATGTCGGCGCCCCCGCCGTCGGTGCCCCACTCGCCGGGTGGCTGGAGTACCGCCATCACCAGCGGATTGACCACCGCAATCGCCAGCATGCCGTTGGCATGAGCGAAATCGGTCAGCGCATCGGCATCCTCCAGCACACCGAAGAAATTCGGTTGCGGGATCACGATCGCAGCAAAGTCTTTTCCGGCATGCGCCTGCAGCGCCTCCCGGTCGGTGCGTCCGGTAACCGGATCGAACGCTACCTCGACCAGTTCGATGTTCTGGTTTCCGACGATCGTCCGCACGGTCTTGCGGTAAGCCGGATTCAGCGTGCGCGGCACCAGGATCCGGCGAGACTTCGATTTGCGGTTGGCCCGTACCGCCATCAACACCGCCTCGGCCAAGCCGGAGGCACCGTCGTACAGCGAGGCATTGGACACGTCCATCGCCATCAGGGCCGTCATCATCGACTGGTATTCGTACAGCAGCTGCAGCGTACCCTGGCTGGCCTCGGCCTGATAGGGCGTGTAGGCGCTGTAGTACTCGCCGCGGGTCGCGATCTGCCAGACTGCCGCCGGTATGTGATGGTCGTAGGCGCCGGCACCGATAAAGCACAGCGGCTGCCCGTCCTCCCGGGCACGCGCCTGCATCAGCGCCGCCACCTCCATTTCCGACAGGCCCTCGGGCACATGTTCGAGTTCGCCACAGCGCAAATCGTCAGGGATCTCGTCGAACAGGTCTTCGATCTGCCCGACGCCGATGACCTCGAGCATGCGGCGGACGTCGTCTTGAGTGTGTGGGATAAAAGGCATGAGTGGGCCTGTGCTTGCTGTGTTGGGTAGCCTCAGTGTTCGTCTGATTCCGAGTGTTCGGCGTAGCTGTCGGCATCCATCAGCGCGTCCAGCTCGCCCGGAACCGTGAGGCGAAGGCGGAAGATCCAGCCCTCTTCGTAGGCGTCCTGATTGATGGTCTCGGGTGCTTCGGCAAGCGCCTCATTGACCTCGACCACCTCACCGCTGACCGGGCAGTACACATCAGAGGCTGCCTTGACCGACTCGACGACAGCGCACTCGGCACCGGCGCCCAACTCGACGCCCACCTCCGGCAGTTCGACGAACACCAGGTCACCAAGCAGCTCCTGCGCATGATCGGTAATCCCCACGGCGGCGATTCCATCTCCCTCCACGCGCACCCATTCGTGGGATTTCGTGTACTTCAGTTCACTTGGTACATCGTTGCTCATTTTGGTTCCTCCCCCGAATTCAACCAGCCGACCACGCGACTGGCAGCAAGAAATTCAATCGGCGCATGGCGCCGTCACGGTGTCAAAGTTCGATACAGACCTTGCCGTTGCGCGCGAACGGCATCTTCACCTGGCGAACCGGCAGGCGCCGTCCGCGGATATCCACGTCCAGTGTCGCACCGGCATCGGCGCTCACCCGCGCCATCGCGATCGAGCGCTCGAGCGTCGGCGAAAAACCGCCCGAGGTGACCTCTCCGACCTCGCGCGCGCCGTCGTAAAGGCTTTGATGGTCGCGCAACACGCCCTTGCCTTCCAGCACGAGGCCGACGAATCTGGGAAGACTACCTGCTGCCCGTTGCTTTTCAAGGGCGGCCCGGCCGATGAAATCGCGCTCGGCCGGGTCCCAGGCAACCGTCCAGCCCAACCCCGACTCGAGGGGCGACCGGTTCTCGTCCATGTCATTGCCGTAGAGGTTCATTCCGGCCTCGAGCCGCAGCGTGTCGCGTGAACCCAGGCCGCAAGGCTGCACCCCCGCTTCCGCCAGGGCTCGCCACAGCCCAGGGGTTTCACGCTCGGGAAGCATCAGCTCGAACCCGTCTTCGCCGGTATAGCCGGTGCGCCCGACAAACCATTCGCCGGCATGCGCCGCACTGAAAGGCTTCAGCGCCATTGCCGCCGCACGCAGTCCTTCGGGCAAAAGAGACCCGGCCTTGCTGCGCGCATTGGGCCCCTGGACTGCAATCATGCCGAGGTCGAGACGCGGCTCGACCTGAACACCAAACGCGGCCGCCTGCTCGTTGATCCAGGCGAGATCTTTGTCCGTGGTGGACGCATTGACCACCATACGAAACCAGTCGTCGGAAACGAAATAGACGATCAGGTCATCAATGACGCCGCCATCGGTCCGCAGCATGCATGAATACAGCGCCCTGCCGGCAGTCTTCAGTTTGTCCACATCGTTGGCCAGCAGGCGCCGCAAACACGGGCGTACTTGACCGCCGCGCAGATCGACCACGGTCATGTGACATACGTCGAACATTCCGGCATCGCGCCGCACCGCGTGGTGCTCCTCGAGCTGCGAGCCATAGTGCACCGGCATGTCCCAGCCGCCGAAGGGCACCATGCGCGCGCCCATCTCCCGGTGAGTCTCGTTAAGTACCGTCTTTTTGTCCATCAGTCACTCCGGTGCTCGGAAAACACGAGGGGCGGCATGGCATCCGCAATCTGCGAAGACCATGCCGCCCCTCTGTCCATAAACCTGAGAGTTTGAGAGCATCGCGCTCCCTGCCCCTTCGGTGGGCGCCGACACCGGGCGCCGCTCTCCAGAGCCAATCCGAACCCCCCTTGGCGGATTCGGTCCTGCGGTCCGTTTGCCTGAGCGATTCCGGGCGGAATTTGCGCCTTCGGCCCTGACCTGGCGAATGCGCCAGCGACAGCCTCTCCCGCAGGACTTGGGATTGGACTGGCGACTATATATAGTGAGGTCGCGCTTGCCAACAAGCGAGATCCGCGTGGCCGGTAGATTTTGGAAAAAGCTGTTACTGCAATACCTCGTGTTGACGGGGGTATTGGCCCACGCGGCGCTCATGGGACTTCTGCTGCTCGCGCCAGACCTTGCGCACAGGGCTACCGACAGGATAGGCCAGGTGGCCGGCGGCGGGATCGCCGCCGCGCTGCCCGAATCCGCACCGAACGCCGACTGGGAAACGGCACGGGCCTCGCTACGACGCTGGTCTCCGCAAACCGGGGCGTCTCTGGGCCAGGGGCAAATACGAATCGATGGTGATGCGGTCGGCAACCTGAAAGACGCATCCGAACGGTTGCGCGACGGGTCGGTGCTCGAGATAGGCGCCGGCGTGTATCGAACCCCCCTGGTGGTGCGTGCCGATGGCGTGCGCATCGTCGGCCATGGCCATGTGGTATTCGACGGGGCGGTCGCCCAGGGAAAGGGCACGTTTGTCATCAAGGGCCGGGGCACCAGAATCGAGAACATCGAATGCCGCAACGTGCAAGTGCGCGACGGCAACGGCGCCTGCGTGCGGCTGGCAGGCCGCAACCTTTTGCTCGAACAGGTGTATTTCCACTCGTCGCAAGAAGGACTGCTGACCGGCAGCGACCCCGGTGACGTGGTGATTCGCCACAGTTTCTTCGAGCGTCTCGGTCACGGCGGCCGGGCGCATGGCGTCTACCAGGGCGGCGGGACGCTGACGATTGAGCGCAGCTACGTCCTGGGTTCCAAGGGCCAGGGCCACGAGGTCAAATCACGTGCGCAGCGCACGACCATCGCGAACAGCGTGATCGCCTCGTTGACGGGCCAGGACAGCCGACTGATCGACCTCCCAAATGGCGGCATCGTTTCAATCACCGACAGCACGCTGCAACAGGGACCAAACTCGACCAACCGCGACATGGTCGGCTTCGCGCTGGAGAGGCGACCCCATGAGGACAACGCGCTGGAGATGAAACGCAACCTGATCATTCTCGAGCGGAACGGCAGCAACCTGCTGCTGAGCAACAACGCCCAGGGCATGCAAGCCGATATCAGCGACAACATCATCGTGGCGCCGCAAGGCACCGATTATGCCTCGGACAATCTCGAGTATCAGAGCCGCGGGCAGGCAGGACTCCCGCCCTACCCGGCTGTGCCCGACCGCCCAAGCTGAACGACGACGTCAGTCGTGCCCGACGCGGTCCGACCGACAGACGCATAACCAAGCTGCGCGGCGGTTGCCACGCGAACGGCGGGGCGCTCGCCTGCAGCGGGTTGCGACATCGCAAGCACCAAGCCTGGTAGCGCGAAACCCTTCCGGTTAGGGCTGCATGTTGCAGCACCCGAACAACGCCTATTGGGCAGGTTGTTGAGCATCGGAAAGCATGAAATCGCGTCGTGTTCTGGCGGCAACGATGTGTCCCCGGCACCGGGATGCTGTACCTGCAGCTTAGGCCCGCGCTGATTTGCGCACCAGAAGGATCACCGGCACCAGACCGACCAGGAGCAGCGCCATCGACGGCAGGGCGGCACGACCCCATTCGCCCTCCGAGGTCAACTCGTAGATGCGCACGGCCAGCGTGTCCCAGCCGAACGGGCGCAGCAGCAGGGTCGCCGGCATCTCCTTCATCACGTCGACCAGCACCAGCAGGCCGGCCGTGAGCAGGCCGGGGCGCAGCATCGGCAGATAAACGCGCCAGACAGTCTCCCACTGACTGGCCCCGAGGCTGCGCGCCGCGTCGCGGATACTCGGCCGGATACGTTCGAGGCTGCTGTCGACCGGCCCGTAGGCGACCGCCAGGAAGCGCGCGAAATATGCCATCAGCAAGGCGACCACGGTGCCCGAAAGCACCAGCCCGATGTCCTGACCGGTCAGCCATTCGACCGCATCCGCCAGGCGATTGTCGAACCAGGTCAACGACAGCATCACGCCGACCGCCAGGACCGAGCCGGGCAGTGCGTAACCCAGCGTGCCGATGCGCACACTGACCGCAGTGCTGAAATCCCCGTGGTAGCGCTGGGCAAAGGCCAGGACGAATGCGGCCATTACCGTCAACAGCCCGGCCATCACCCCGAGCGAGAAGGTGTGCGAAAACAGCTCCAGATAGCGCATATCGAGATCGCCTCTGGCAGCCCAGGCCCAAGACGCCAGACGAATGAACGGCAGGACGAATGCAAACAGAAAGATCGTCCAGCCGAAAAGGCTGGCGGCAAGCGCCGCGCCACCGGACAGCCGGATGCGCCGCTGCGATCCGCTGCGCGCGGCGTCGGTAAAGCGTGCACGGTCACGGTAGCGGCGCTCAAGGACCAGCGCCACCAGCACGATGGTCAACAGGATCGAAGCCAGTTGCGCCGCGCTCTGGAGGTCGAAGAAACCGAACCAGGCCTTGTAGATCGCGGTCGTGAAGGTATCGAAATTGAACACGGATACAGCGCCGAAGTCGGCCAGCGCCTCCATCAGCGCCAGGCTCAGTCCGGCGATGATCCCGGGTCGCGCCATCGGCAGCGATACCCGGAAAAAGGCGGCCCATGGTCCCAGCCCCAGACTGCGGGCAGCCTCGTAGGCACTGCGTCCCTGACCAAGGAACGATACCCGGGCGAGCATGTAGACATAGGGGTACAAGACCAGGGTCATCACCAGGATCACCCCGAAGGTATTGCGCACCTCGAACGACCAGGCGGGAGGCAGACCGAACAGCCAGCGCAGGCCGGCCTGCACCGGGCCGGAAAAATCCAGCGCGCCGACGAACACGAATGCCATCACGTAGGCCGGCAGCGCAAACGGCAGCATCAGGCCCCAGTCGAGCAGCCGCCGGCCGGGAAACTCACAGGTCGCGGTCAGCCATGCGAGCGGCACTCCCAGTAGCAGGGTGCCCAGCGCGACCCCGCTCACCAACCAGAAGCTATTGACCAGCAGCTGCGGCAGGACGGTACCGCCCAGGTGCACCCAGACCTCGGGCTCGAAGAACAGCCAGGAGCCCAGGATCACCGTCAGTGGGACTAGCACCGAGACCGCCAGCAGGCGGCTCGCCCAGCGCCAGGGCCTGTCGATATTCCGGGCCCGCGACCGGGTGCCGGGAGCGGCACGCTTCGGATCGGGTGCCGACGGCCGTGGGCCGTCGGATCGGGTCAGGGCCTCAGCCATCGGTCATCGCCACGATCGCCGGACCCGGGCCGTCTCACCGGTAACCCGCACGGTCCATCAGGCGAATCGCGTCGGCCTGCAGGCGGCCGGCCTCGTTGACGTTGAGTTCATCGGCCTTGAAGGTGCCCCATGCGGCGACCGCAGGATCGGCCGGGACCTTCGGGTTCACCGGATACTCCATGTTCAAGCCGGCAAATTCGGCCTGGGCGGCATCGGAGGACAACCACTCCAGCAGTTTCTGCGCCGCCTCGGGGTGCTTGGCATAGCGCGTCACGCCAGCACCGGACACATTGATATGCACCCCGCTGCTGTCCTGATTGGGCCAGAATATCGCAAGCTGGATTTCAGGCTGCGCCTTCTGCAGCCGCCCGAAATAGTAGGTGTTTACCACAGTCACATCGCATTGTCCGGCGACCACGGCCTCCATTGCCTTGGTATCGTTCGAAAAGGGTGCTGCCGCGAGGTTTGCCACCCAGCCACGCACGATCTGCTCGGCCTTTTCTTCACCATGGCGCGCAATAAGCGTCGCCACCAACGACTGGTTGTAAACCTTTTTCGAAGTGCGCAGACACAGACGACCGCGCCATTTCGAGTCGGCCAGATCCTCGTAGCTGCTGAGCTCGCCCGGCTGCACCCGCTCGGTACTGTAGACGATGGTACGTGCGCGCTCCGACAGCCCGAACCAGCGCCCCTGTGGATCACGCAGGTTTGCCGGTACATTCGCCTCCAGTGTCGGCGAGTCGATCTCCGCCAGTACGCCGCTCTCGGCCGCGTACCACAGATTGCCGGCGTCCACGGTGATCAGCACATCGGCCGGCGAGCGTGCACCCTCTGCCTTGAGCCGTTGCAGCAACGGCCCTTCCTTGTCGGTAATGAACCTGATGGTCACCCCGGTCGACTCGGTGTAACGGTCGAACAGCGGCTTGATCAGGTGTTCGTTGCGTGCCGAATATACGACGACCTCGTCGGCCGACGCGAAAAGGGGACCGGAAAGGGCGACGACCAGCAGGCCTATCGATAGTTTGCGCTTCATTCAGTCACCTCGGCATGGTTATTAATGCGAATGATTCGCGATGTTATTACTATTAGCGAAGAAGTCAACATTCGCGCCTCTGCACCTCGGGATCGACACCTAACCCGCATCCGTCACCGGCATCACGGATGCTGGTGGATTTCGCAGCCGCTCGAGCGCCGGGCTGGAGCGAACAAATCGTCCGGAACGATTTGTCGCTTCAGCCCCGCAGGGGTGAGGCGCAGGGAAGCACCGAACAAAGTGGTAGCCGTAGCTACCACTTGAGTGAAGACCAAGCCGGAGCGAGCGAGAAACCCCCAGGACCATGATAGGGAAGCAGCGAGAACAGGATGTCAAGCTGGCGTCACGCGCAAATTCATTACTTTCCAAAGCAATTTCAGTCTGTTGTGCCACAGCTGCATTCCGACCGGTGACGGATGCGGGCTAAGATCTCCGCCGGTGCATGCGGCACCCCTGACGGAGCGCCGGGGTGGGGCGTCATCTGAGGATCCCAGCGGCAAGCCCGGGGCGGTTGTCGGCGGCGGCCCGGCGCAGATCAACGCCGGCCTGGCGGCCGACTGAGTGTCGGCAGCTCCAGGCCCCGCCCCAGGGCGACACGTTCGAACGTCCGTCGCAGCGGCGAGAGGCGCCCGGCAAGTTCGAGCCCCAGGTTGCGGACCAGCGAAAGCACACCCGAGTCATTCCCGAACAGGTTCTTGAAGGCATCCATCGCCAGTTGAGTCGCCATGTTGTGCCCCTTGCGGCTGCGCTCATAGGCACGCAGGTCACGCAGCGCGCCGACTGCCCGCTTGCGTTCGCGCCCGGCGACCAGCGCGTCGACCAGGGCGGCGGCATCGAGGAAACCGAGATTGACGCCCTGCCCTGCCAAGGGATGAATGACGTGCGCAGCATCCCCGACCAGTGCCAGCCCCGGAACGACATACTGCGCGGCATGCTGCTGCTGCAGCGGGAACGCCGCGCGTGCGCCCATCAGGCTCAGGCTGCCGAGCCGTGACTCGCTGGCCTCGCTAAGCAGTTCGTTGAATCCTTCGTCCGCAATTCCGCACAGACGCGCGGCCTCATCCGGCGTAGTCGACCAGACGATGGAAAAGAGCTCCTGTTGCAGCGGCAGCAATGCCAACGGCCCGTCGCGCATGAAGCGCTGCCAGGCCGTGCCCCGGTTGCCCCGCTCCGCCCGTACTGTCGCTACCACCGCATGCTGATCGTAGGGTCTGCGGCTCGACCCGATCCCGGCAAGCTCGCGTACCTGCGATCGGGCACCATCGGCCCCGACGACCAGCCCGACCTGCAGACGACTGCTGTCGGCGAGCATCAGGGTGGCACCATCTTCGGCGGCCGACAGCGTGCGCAGCCTTGCGGGCACCTGTACCGCAACTCCGTGGTCACCCAACGCACGCCACAGCGCGCGGACGA
>Ga0316197_10003267_pt1 | contig 11539 bp, 9 predicted proteins | sample OudBiesiAoxic_MG_FD_204939 | JGI IMG/M metagenome (GOLD analysis project Ga0316197, IMG submission 204939) | Coastal sediment microbial communities from Oude Bieten Haven, Netherlands - site A oxic | ecosystem: Environmental > Aquatic > Marine > Coastal > Sediment | place: Netherlands...
AAGTATGGTGAACGAGGACCCGCAGGGAGAGGCATGGTTCTTCAAGATGAAAGTAAGCGATCCGTCACAGATGGATGAGTTCATGGATGAAGCGGGTTACCAGAAATTCATCGCATGAAGATTAAACGTCCCGTCGGTTTGTTCGACGGGGATTGATGATCCTTTGGAAAGACGAGGACCCTAAGCCATGGTGTTTAAGCCAACAGAATACCTCCCCTATGATTTTGCCAACCGCCGGCATATCGGTCCGTCGCCTTCCGAAATGTCGGATATGTTGAAGGCCGTGGGCGCTAAGAGCCTTGCGGCGCTGATGGAAGACACTGTTCCAAAGGGCATACGCCAAAAAGAGGGGCTCGATTTCGGCAAGGCAAAATCAGAACGTGAGGTGCTTGAACATCTGCGCATCGTAGCTTCGAAAAACAAGGTCCTGACCAGTCTGATTGGGCAGGGTTATCACGGAACGGTCACGCCTCCGGCGATCCAGCGGAACATCCTTGAAAACCCTGCTTGGTATACAGCCTACACGCCTTACCAGCCCGAGATCTCCCAAGGAAGGCTCGAGGCGCTTCTGAACTTTCAGACAATGGTGAGCGATCTGACGGGCCTGGAAATTGCCAACGCGTCGCTATTGGATGAATCGACCGCCTGCGCTGAGGCAATGACAATGGCGCAGCGCGTTTCCAAGTCAAAAGCCAAGGCATTTTTTGTGGATCGGGACTGTCACCCGCAAAACATCGCTGTGGTTCAGACTCGGGCCGCACCGCTCGGGATTGAGGTGATTGTCGGAAATCCGGACAAGATGGACGCCAGTGAAGTCTTTGGTGCGCTCTTTCAGTATCCCGGCACCTATGGGCATGTGCGCGATTTCACCTCACACATTGCAGATCTCCATGCGCATCAGGCGATTGGTATTGTCTCGGCAGACCCGCTCGCGCTGACACTGCTGAAAGAACCGGGTGCGATGGGGGCAGATATTGCGGTTGGCTCTACGCAGCGATTTGGTGTGCCAGAAGGGTACGGCGGGCCGCATGCCGCCTATATGGCGTGTAAGGACGACTATAAACGAGCAATGCCCGGACGCATTGTTGGTGTGTCGGTCGATTCGCACGGGCATCGGGCCTACCGGTTATCGCTGCAAACCCGGGAGCAGCACATTCGGCGGGAAAAAGCGACATCAAACGTCTGCACGGCGCAGGCGCTCTTGGCTGTGATGGCTTCGATGTACGCGGTGTTTCACGGGCCAGAAGGTCTCAAGGCAATTGCGCAGCGGATACATCGCAAGACCGTCCGACTGGCGCGGGGGCTGGAGGAGGCAGGATTCAAAGTGGATCCTCAAGCCATCTTTGACACAATAACAGTTGATGTTGGCCCGCTGCAGTCGGCGGTGATGAAATCTGCCGTCGATGAAGGGATCAACCTGCGGCGGGTCGGTGAAACGCGCGTGGGCGTCACCCTTGATGAACGCGCTCGCCCCGCAACGGTTGAGGCCGTGTGGCGCGCCTTTGGCATTGAGAAGGCGGACTGCGAGTTCAAGGCGGATTACCGGTTTCCCGAAGAGATGCTGCGGGAAACCGCCTATCTGACGCATCCGATCTTCCACATGAACCGGGCCGAGACTGAGATGATGCGTTACATGCGCCGTCTGGCCGATCGCGACCTTGCGCTGGACCGCGCCATGATCCCGCTTGGATCTTGTACAATGAAGCTAAACTCCGCGGCAGAAATGATGCCGGTCAGTTGGCGTGAGTTTTCACTGATCCACCCCTATGTTCCGGCTGATCAGGCGCTGGGCTACAAAGAGATGATCGATGATCTGTCTGCGAAGCTCTGCGATATCACGGGCTATGACGCGATCTCGATGCAGCCTAATTCCGGGGCGCAGGGTGAATATGCCGGGCTGTTGACCATCGCTGGGTATCACCGATCGCAAGGGCAAGGACACCGCAACATTTGCCTGATCCCGATGAGCGCACATGGCACCAATCCAGCCTCGGCGCAGATGGTGGGCTGGAAGGTAGTGGTCATCAAATCCGCCGCCAACGGTGATATTGATCTGGATGATTTCCGGGCCAAGGCCGAACTGCACAGCGAGAATTTGGCGGGGTGCATGATCACATATCCATCGACCCACGGCGTTTTTGAGGAGACCGTGACCGAAGTCACCAAAATCACCCACGGGCATGGCGGACAGGTTTATATCGACGGTGCCAACATGAATGCGATGGTGGGCATCAGCCGTCCCGGCGATCTGGGCGGCGATGTCAGCCACCTTAACCTGCATAAGACGTTTTGTATCCCCCACGGTGGTGGTGGCCCCGGCATGGGCCCCATTGGAGTCAAGGCGCATCTGGAGGCGTATCTGCCCGGCGATCCAAATGGTGGGGAAGGAGCCGTTTCGGCAGCGCCCTATGGATCACCATCACTCTTGCCGATTTCTTGGGCCTATTGTCTGATGATGGGCGGCGAAGGGCTGACGCAGGCGACGCGCGTGGCAATTCTGAACGCCAACTACATCGCTAAGCGGTTGGAGGGCGCCTATGATGTGCTCTACAAAGGGCCAACCGGGCGTGTGGCGCATGAATGCATTCTGGATGTACGCCCCTTCGAGGAAAGCGCCGGTATCACCGTAGAAGATATTGCGAAACGGCTGATGGATTGCGGGTTTCACGCTCCAACCATGTCCTGGCCTGTTGCAGGTACGTTGATGGTTGAACCGACAGAAAGCGAAACGAAGGCGGAGTTGGACAGATTCTGCGACGCCATGCTGGCGATCCGCGAGGAAATCAGCGCGATTGAGCGCGGTGACATGGCGCGGGAGAACAATGCGCTGAAAAATGCACCTCACACGGTAGAGGATTTGGTCAGTGAGTGGGATCGGCCCTATAGCCGCGAAGAAGGGTGTTTCCCCCCCGGGGCGTTTCGTGTGGACAAATACTGGCCGCCGGTAAACCGCGTGGACAATGTATTTGGTGACCGGCATCTCATCTGCACATGTCCCCCGCTGTCGGATTACGCTGAAGCCGCAGAATAGGTGAGAATACTCACTGTAATCTGATCATTTGGTTTCGGACCGTTCCGAGAGGTTGGGTTATTCACGCGCCCGCAAGACGCGTGCCGGGCGCGCGTTCAGCGCCTTCAGTGCGAAACCCAACCCAGCCAGTACCGATGCTGTCGTACCACCGGCGATGATCAGCAGTGCAGACGGCCAGATAACGGTGAATTTCGTTTCCATAACGAAATGACTTACGGCCCAGCCGCCCAGAATACCGGCAAGCAAGGCAACTACGCCGGCAAAGAGCCCCAGTAAGGCTGCGCGCAACAGAAAACTTGCGGCGATGGTTCGCCGCGAGGCTCCAAGCGTCTTCAGCAAAGCCGCTTCGAAACGCCGCGCATCGGCACCTGCCGCGGCAGCGCCGATCAGAACCAGAAACCCGGTGAGCAGGGTCGCCGCGGCACCATACGACGTTGCTGCGGCGAGCCCGCTCAGCACTGCTGCAACTCTGTCGATGGCGTCTCGCACACGGATGGCGGTGATGTTCGGGAATTCCCCGGCGAGGTCTCGCAGGATAGCGGCCTCCGCTTCAGGTTCGGCATGAACGGTCGAGATGAACGTATGTGGCGCCCCCCGCAAGGCAGTTGGGTTCATCGTTAGGATGAAACCGATCCCGGCGGTGGAGAAATCTACCTCCTGAAAACTGGCGATTGTGCCGGTAATGTCTCGACCCAACACGTTGATTGTCAAAGTGTCGCCGAGGCTCAACCCCATTTCCTCGGCCTCTTCGGTGGCAAAGCTAATTAACGGCGGACCATCATAGTCAGGTTCCCACCATTCGCCCGCCGTCAGGAGCGTATCCGGATCCATGGCTGCCGCATAGGTCACGCCGCGATCCCCGCGCAACACCCAGTGGTCACCGCCAACTTCGCGCGCGGGTCTGTCGTTGATTTTGGTTACTACCCCGCGCAGCATCGGGGCGCTGTCGATGCGGCTGACAGCGGGATCATTTTCGAGCCGCTCAGTATAGCCCGGCATCTGATCTTTTTGAATATCGACAAAGAAATAGGAAGGCGCAACGTCTGGCAGGTTGCCCGAGATGGCGAGGCGGAGATTGCCGTCAATTTGCCCGACTGCTGCCAGCACCGACAATCCCAGCCCGAGGGACAGCACCACCGCGCCGGCGCCTTCACCACTGGCGCTGATGGCAGCCAGTGCCCAGCGCAGCCGGGGATAACCGCGCGCAGGTACCGCAAGTTTGCGCGCAATCCATCGTACGAGCCCTGCAGCCAGTGCGAGCAAAAGCAACGCCCCGGAAATGCCACCAAGTGTCCAGAGTGTCAGCCACCAACTGCCATTAAACCAGCCCGCGAGGCCGACCAGAAGCGCAACAGTTGCGGCAATAATCGCTATATAGCGCCCAGCGGGCCACCGCGCGGCACCATTCCAGGCATCCCGGAACAGGGTTGCTGCGCGAATGTCTTCGCTGCGGGCAAGGGGCCACAAGGTGAAGGCGAATGCGGTGAGTAGCCCATAGATTGCGGCCTCGATCAACGGGGCGGGAAAGATCGCAAAAGCTGCGGGTATCGGCAATCTTGCCGAGATCAACGGTGAGAGGAGCAGCGGTGCAATGGCACCAAGCGTGACGCCTATCGCGACGCCCAGCAGAGAGAGCACCCCGATCTGGATGAAATAAGTCTGAAATATCGTGGCCCGATCTGCCCCAAGCGCACGCAGCGTCGCGATCACTTCGGTCTTGCCGTTAAGATAGGACCGCACCGCAGCAGAAACGCCGACGCCACCTACAGCAAGCCCGGACAACCCAACCAATATCAGAAAGGCACTCATGCGCTCCACGAAGCGGGCAACACCCGGCGCACCGTTGCGCGCATCAGTCCAACGCATTCCACTGTTCTCAAACTGGTTTTGTGCTGAGGACTTGAGGGTGTCCAGGTCCGCTTCGGGTGGCAACTCAAGTCGGTATTTGCTGTTATAAAGAGTGCCTGCCGCCAGTAGCCCCGAACCTTCAAGGCTATCTGTGCGCAAGAGCGTGCGCGGGCCGAGCGCAAAGCCGCTTGCCGCGCTGTCAGGTTCCCGCAGGATCAGCGCGCTCAGGCGGAAGTCTTTTGTGCCAAGCCGAAAGCTGTCACCGGGGCTCAGCCCAAGCCGGTCGGACAGTGCACGCTCCATTACGGCACCTGGTAAGTCGGCCTGCATTCTCAAGGCCTGATCAAGCGGCATTTCCGGATCAAGTTCCATTTGTCCAACAAGGGGATAAGCCGCGTCGACGCCTTTGATTTGGGTCAACGCCCGCTCTGCTGCGCCTTCCGGGTCAACGACTGCCATGGAGCGAAACTCAACGACTTCCGATGTTTGAAGAGCTTTTGCATCAATCCACGCCCGTTCTTCTTCGGTTGCGAAGCGGTATGTGAAATCAAGCTCCGCATCGCCACCAAGCAATGCCGCTCCTTCGCGTTGCAGACCAGCTTCGATGGCTGCGCGGACCGATCCAACAGCAGCAATAGCGGCAACACCTAAGGCGAGGCACGCGAGGAATAACCGGAAGCCGCGTAATCCTCCGCGCATCTCGCGCCGGGCGAAACGAGTCGCTAGTTTCAGGCTCATGCGATGCGGCCGTCGCTGAGGCCAATCACCCGGTCGCAGCGCGTTGCCAGTTCCTCAGCATGGGTCACTAACACCAGCGTCGCGCCATGCTTGTCTCGCAAATCAAAAAGCAACTCCATGATCGCTGCGCCATTTCCACTGTCGAGATTGCCTGTCGGTTCATCCGCCAACAGAATCGCGGGGCGCGGTGCAGAGGCGCGGGCCAGGGCCACGCGCTGTTGCTCACCCCCAGACATCTGGGCAGGGTAGTGATCAGTTCGGTGGCCAAGCCCAACGGAGACTAGTTCAGCCTCTGCGCGCTCGAACGCGTCATCAATGCCGGCCATCTCCATCGGCGTGGCCACATTTTCCAACGCCGTCATCGTCGGGATCAGATGAAAGGACTGGAAGACGATCCCCATACGGCCACGTCGAAAGCGCGCCAACTCGTCTTCGCTCATTGACGTGAGATCGTGACCAAGCGCACGGACGCCGCCGCTTGTTGCCTGCTCGAGCCCTCCCATCACCATTAACAGGGATGACTTGCCTGATCCGGACGGTCCGGTCAGTGCAACCGTTTCACCTTCCGTGACTTCCAGCGAAATACCGTGCAGGATATCCACCTGTCCGGCATTGCCATTCAGCCGCAGGGCTGCATTTTGTAGATCAAATACTGGTTCGGTCATCAGACGGCCTTTTGGGTCGGTACCTGTTGCATATGGAGGTCGAGATGTAATGCGCAAGTTAATGATTGCGATAGCTTGCTGTCTTGGAACGTCGGTTGCTGCGGATGAAGTTGTTATTGCTGCATTAGGCGACAGCCTTACACAGGGCTATGGGCTGCCGGAAGCTCAGGGCTTTGTATCGCAGCTGCAGCGTTGGATGATCGGTGCCGGGGCCGATGTACGACTGATAAATGCTGGTGTTTCAGGAGACACCACCGCAGGTGGTTTGGCTCGCGCGGGTTGGACAATGACGCCAGAGGTCGATGGGTTGATCCTCGCCCTTGGCGGCAATGATGTGCTGCGTGGGCTTGACCCAGACGTAAGCCGGAAGAACATCGACGGTATCCTGCAAGCGGCTGATACGGCAGAGGTCGAAGTGCTTCTGGTCGGCATGACCGCGCCAGGCAACTACGGACCGGAGTACAAAGCCGAATTCGACGCGATCTACCCGGAGCTTGCGGAAGAATATGACACCTTACTGCTGAGCAGTTTCTTTGCGGGACTGACTGAAGACGATGAAACGCCTGATCTGTCAGCGTTGCGTGGTTACTTTCAACCCGATGGGATCCACCCCAACGCAGAGGGAATTACGAAAATCGTAGAGCGGATTGGCCCCGCGGTGTTAGAGCTTGTGACCCGGATTGAGGGCGGATGAAATGCCGGGTCGGTTGTTCCTGACTGCCAGCATGACAGCGCTGGCCGCTGAGACGGACAGTGATGTGGCCCCAATCTCAGGTGAGCAGCCACGACGAAACATCGCGCCTGGCCAGCAGGTTGTAACACTGACATCAGACGGTTTTATCCGGATGCGCTGGGGCATCATCCCCGTTGGGCGCGTGAATGCGCGGGGGAGGCCCGTCATGGAAACACTCATCAACGCCCGCTGCGAAACGGTTTTTGACAAATCCGCCTATGAAGGAACTGGGCGCGCGGTCGTGCCCGTGAATGGCTGGTATGAGTGGACGGGTGAAAAACGGCGTAAGACGGCATGGTCGATCCGGCCGAAAGACGGTGGATTTCTCTTTTTTGCGGCAATCACTGACGTGTGGACAGCGCCTGGTGGTATCGAGTTGCCTCAGGTTGCAACAGTGACCTGCCCGCCCAACAAAGATGTTGTCAAAATTCACCATCGCATGGGGGTATTGCTCAAGAAATCGGACATACCGCTTTGGCTGACCGGAGAGCCTGAAGATGTCGCCCGCCTGATGCAACCCTGGCATGATGGTCAGCTTGAGATTGCCCAGGCGACTGATGTGGATTGGGAAGGCGCATAAAAAATGGGCGCCGAGGCGCCCATCTTAAATATAACTGATATTCAGCAGCCGCTACGCCAGTGCGATGTTTCCGGCGCTTTCGCGACCGTCGCGGCCTGCTTCGATATCGAATGTGACCTTTTGGTTGTCGGCCAAGCCGGTAAGGCCCGCGCGTTCCACTGCAGAAATGTGAACAAAAATATCCTTGCCACCGCCATCGGGGGCAATAAAGCCGTAGCCTTTAGTTGTGTTAAACCATTTTACGGTGCCAGTAGCCATGACCCGTTTCTCCTGTCTTTGATCTGCCCGCGTTATGCGGCAGCGTGGCTCGGTCAGAACTTGATCGTACCGTGGCCAAGGCCGGAGGGGTCGATATTCTTTCGCGTCGCACCTCCGATATTGAAATCTTAATTTCGAAAATCAAGTCCTTTTGCCCGGTGAAGTACAACCGGCGGTGTGTCGCGCATATAATTTCACAACTCTGAAATAATTTTACCAGTTGATAAAAAAATCAAACCGTGTGAGCATTTTCAAATAACGCAAGAACGCAGGGATGAAATGCATGTCGCAAAAGGTTTTTGAGCCCGGGATCAGCGCAGGCAGGCTCGAGGCAGAGGTGTATGCTGAGCGCTTTGCGGACTTGCATCCGCCGCTTGATTCACATGAGGCACTGGTTGCGGCAGATCGCTGCTATTTTTGCCATGACGCACCGTGCATCACGGCCTGCCCAACTGATATCGACATCCCGCTTTTTATCCGACAGATCGCCACCGGCACGCCGGACGCTGCGGCCAAGACCATTCTGACACAGAACATCATGGGCGGCATGTGCGCCCGGGTTTGTCCCACTGAGACTTTGTGCGAAGAAGCCTGCGTGCGCGAAGCCGCCGAAGGAAAGCCTGTGCTGATTGGGCAGCTTCAGCGCTATGCAACGGATCATCTTCAAGACCAGGGCAAGCACCCTTTCAGCCGGGCGGCGGCAACTGGCAAACGCGTCGCAGTGGTCGGGGCCGGGCCTGCAGGCCTTTCCTGTGCGCACAGGCTGGCGATGCTGGGTCATGACGTTGTTGTTTTTGACGCGCATCCGAAGCCGGGTGGTCTCAATGAATACGGCATTGCTGCTTATAAGACCCCAGACGGGTTCGCGCAGGCTGAAGTGGATTGGCTTTTGGGTATCGGCGGCATCGAGATGAAACACGACATTGCTCTGGGCAAAGATGTCACCGTTGACGGTCTGAAATCTGAATTTGATGCAGTATTTCTTGGGGTTGGACTTGGCGGAGTGAACGCGTTGGGCGTAACGGGCGAAGAAAAAATGGGCGTTTTGGACGCGGTTGATTTCATTGCTGAACTTCGCCAGTCAGATGATATTGCATCGCTCCCCATTGGCCGGGATGTGGTTGTGATTGGCGGCGGCATGACGGCGGTCGATGCAGCGGTTCAGGCAAAGCTTTTGGGGGCTTTGAATGTGACCCTTGTTTATCGCCGTGGCCGCGATCGTATGAATGCCAGCGTCTTTGAGCAGGACCTTGCCGCCTCCAAAGGTGTGCGGATCGTCACCCATGCCGTTCCCGTTGCCGTGCATGGAAACGGTGCAGTTCGTGAGATTGAGTTTGAATACGTCGATGAGGAGATGAAGGGTACCGGCCAAGCGCTGCGTCTCGTGGCAGATCAGGTGTTCAAGGCAATTGGACAGACACTGGTCGGGGCGGGACTGCCGGACCTTGAAGGGCGGAAAATCAAGGTGAACGACAAGGGCCAAACCAGCGTTTCAGGTATTTGGGCTGGTGGGGATTGCGCATCTGGCGGGGATGACTTGACGGTGACGGCGGTGGCCGAAGGTCGTGACGCCGCAATGGATATGCACGCACAACTGATAGGGACAGCGACCTAAGCCTGTCCGACGGAGGAACGAAAATGGCCGATCTGAAAAGTGAATTCGTGGGCATCAAAAGCCCGAACCCATTCTGGCTGGCCTCTGCCCCGCCGACAGACAAGGAATACAACGTACGCCGCGCCTTTGAGGCGGGCTGGGGGGGTGTTGTCTGGAAGACACTGGGCCTTGATCCGCATGTTGTGAACGTAAATGGCCCGCGTTATGGGGCAATTTATGGCGCGGATCGGCGCTTGTTGGGCCTCAACAACATCGAATTGATCACGGATCGCCCACTGGAAACCAATTTGCAGGAAATCAAGGCGGTCAAGCGTGATTGGAAAGACCGCGCGATGGTAGTGTCGCTGATGGTGCCCTGCGAAGAGGAACCATGGAAGTTTATTCTGCCGCTGGTGGAAGACACGGTGGCGGACGGGGTGGAGCTGAATTTTGGCTGCCCGCACGGCATGTCAGAGCGGGGGATGGGCAGCGCTGTGGGGCAAGTGCCCGAATACATTGAAATGGTCACTCGCTGGGTCAAAGCCAATACGCGCATGCCTGTTATCGTCAAACTGACGCCAAATATTACGGATGTCCGGAAACCGGCTGAGGCCGCGATGAAAGGCGGTGCCGATGCGGTGAGCCTGATCAACACGATCAACTCAATCACGTCGGTTGATCTTGACCTTTTCGCGCCGGAACCAACGATTGACGGAAAGGGTGCACATGGTGGTTATTGCGGCCCGGCGGTCAAACCTATTGCGCTGAACATGGTGGCGGAAATTGCGCGCTCGCCCGATATGGCGGACCTGCCGATCAGCGGAATCGGTGGCGTCACGACTTGGCGGGACGCTGCAGAATTTCTGGCGCTGGGAGCAGGTAATGTGCAGGTCTGCACTGCGGTCATGACCTACGGCTTTAAGATTGTGCAAGAAATGATCAGCGGGCTCTCTGATTACATGGATGAAAAAGGGCTGACATCAGTTGACCAGATCGTACGTCGGGCAGTGCCCAACGTGACCGACTGGAACCAGCTGAACCTGAATTATGTCGCAAAGGCCAAGATTGATCAGGACCTGTGCATCTCTTGCGGGCGTTGCTTTGCAGCATGTGAGGATACATCCCATCAGGCAATCGCGATGTCAGATGATCGCACCTTCACCGTGATCGATGAGGAATGCGTCGCTTGCAACCTTTGCGTGAATGTCTGCCCGGTGGAGGATTGCATCACCATGGAAGCGATGACGCCCGGGCAAACGGATCCGCGGACAGGTCGCGTTGTCGAGCCTGACTACGCGAATTGGACAACACATCCGAACAACCCGGCCGCAAAAGCGGCCGAATAACCTAGCTAACGAGCGTCAGGCCGGCTTGAGGAATGGCGAGGTCGGCAAAGGGTCTGGCATCTTTACCTCGGGCAGATTGCTCGCAAACGGGAAAATCTCTGGCAAAGGATTTTCTCCGTGGGTGCCTTGCGGCAACAGGCTGCCGTCCCTTGGTGCAGCCACTTGCGCGTTGACCACAGAATTGGGTGTTGCCTCCGTTGGGCGTTGCAGCAAAGCCCGGTCACGAGCGCGCAGCAGGTCGGCATTTGCCTGTTGATTGCTTCCAAACCCCCGACCTGCGCCTGCTCCGGCGTTGTCGGACTGCGTTCCAGCGCCGCCGCTGGGTTTTGTGGATTGCATGGGCGTGAGTGCGAGGCCGCCGAGGTTTTCTGTCGACGTTGACGGTTGGGCCACCGTTTGCGTAACAAACGGATTGCTCAGTAAGATAGAACTCATTTTCTGCTCCGATCTCTGTTCATCAGGAGCCCGCACCCACACCATATCTGATCCGAGGCGCCTTAACCGAGAGTTAAATCCCCCACGAAACCTTCCGGTTTGGTTAACACGCGGGTGGAGGTGCCAGCATCTTCCCGAACATGCTGCGCAAATGTGCAGAAGCCCGCGTGTGCGCGTCTTCGTCTTTCTCCAAAAGCACATGTACCTGTGTTTCGAAATCAGCGTAGTGTTGTGTCGTTGCCCAAATCGAGAAGATCAGATGCGCAGGATCCAGCGGTGCCAGCTTCCCTTGGGCTATCCACTCCGAAATG
>Ga0316197_10003268_pt1 | contig 11537 bp, 10 predicted proteins | sample OudBiesiAoxic_MG_FD_204939 | JGI IMG/M metagenome (GOLD analysis project Ga0316197, IMG submission 204939) | Coastal sediment microbial communities from Oude Bieten Haven, Netherlands - site A oxic | ecosystem: Environmental > Aquatic > Marine > Coastal > Sediment | place: Netherlands...
CCGACCCGACCGAGGCGTCGAGCGCCGAGTTCGCCATCGTGCTCGGGCTGCTCCAGCGGACCCTCAAGTCCGATCCCGGCAAGTGGACCCGCATGGCGTCGCACATCAAGGGCGTCACCGAGGAGACCACCACGGGCGTCCATCGTCTCTACAAGATGATGGAAGAAGGCGAACTGATCTTCCCGGCCATCAACGTCAACGACTCGGTCACCAAGTCGAAGTTCGACAACCTGTATGGCTGCCGTCACTCGCTGGTCGACTCGATCTCCCGTGCAACCGACGTGATGATCGGTGGCAAGACCGCCCTCGTGCTCGGCTACGGCGACGTCGGGAAGGGCTGTGTCCAGTCGCTCCAGGGCCAGGGCGCCCGGGTGATCGTCACGGAGATCGACCCGATCAACGCACTGCAGGCCGCCATGGAGGGCCTCCAGGTCATGCCGCTCGAGGACTGCATCGAGGACATCGACATCTTCGTCACCGCCTCGGGCAACTTCAACCTGATCTCGATCGACTCGATGCAGCAGATGAAGCACAACGCGATCGTCTGCAACATCGGCCACTTCGACAACGAGATCGACATGGAGGGGCTCGCTCGTTCGGGAGCCACCCGTGACGAGCTCAAGCCCGGCACCGACGTCTGGCGCTTCGAGGGTGGCAAGCAGATCATCATCCTCGCCGAGGGCCGCCTCGTGAACCTCGGCTGCGCCACCGGCCACCCGAGCTTCGTGATGTCGTGTTCGTTCACCAACCAGGTGCTCGCCCAGATCGAACTGTGGCAGCACACCGAGCGCTACCCGCTCGGCGTCTACGTGCTGCCCAAGCACCTCGACGAGAAGGTTGCCCGGCTCCACCTCGATGCGCTCGGTGTGAAGCTCACCCAGCTCACCGACGAGCAGGCCGAGTACCTCGACATCAACCCGTCGGGTCCGTTCAAGCCCGAGAACTACCGCTACTGAGCACCCGGAACGACGGCCGATTCGTCGTCTGATCCGATCCCCACCTCACCGCTCGAACGCGTGAGGAGTTTGCGGCCTCGCGCTGCAGACTCCTCACGCGTTCGTCGGTTTTCGGGGGAGCACGGCCGGCGCGGGACGTCGGCGCGCCGGCTGTCGTGATGGGTCAGGCGGTGATCGCGCCGACGACGATGCCGGCTTGACCGAGCTGGTACAGCATGTGGATCCCCACGCGTCGATCACGCGCCGGTTCGAGGAACCGGTCGGCGCCCAGGAGACCGTCCGACGCTGCGAACGCCAGTGTCCCGAGCACGATGAGCGCGCGGCCCGTACCGGCACCGGTCATGACGACGGCGCCGCTCACCGCGATGTAGGCGATGACCGGCAGGTGGAGTGAATCCCCCCGCAGTGATCGTTCGATCGGACGGCCGACGCCGATGACGAGAACGGCCAATCCTGCGGCACCGGCCGCCAACCAGGCGGACGGCGACCAGAGCAGCACGAACGCCACGACGTAGGCGAGGTGCCCCACGAGGAATGCCGCCAGCCCGACGATGAAGCGATCGATTCGTGGCAACAGCGCGATGTCGCCGACCAGCCCGAATGCGAGTCCGGCCACGATCCACGGTCGGATCGATGTGGGGTCGATGTCGCCGAGCAGCGCGACGCCGATCAGGGCGACCATCACGGCCGGCTTGGCGACAGCCTCGACGCTCGCACGTCGCGTCGCGACCGACCACCAGTCGATCAGCATGCAGCCGATCGCAACCGCGACGAAGACCGTGGCTGACGCCGTCACGCCGCGGACCGCGGGAAAGAGCTCGCCGAGACCCGGATCACGCCTCGACGACGACGGTGAACTGTCCCGACGGGTGAACCGTGCACTTGTCCTCGAAGACGCCTGCGGTCGTGAATCGTTGACGCAGTGTCTCGCCGGCGCCCACGAACCATGGCCCGAGCAGGTGGGCCTGGTCGTCCTCGTTGACGATGATGATCGTCTCGTCGAGCTGTGCAACGAGCTCGCGGGGCAGGATGTCGAGCGGTTCACCTTGCTCGATGCGGTCGCCGGCGCCGGCCGGGATGACGTATGAGTACGTCGGCTGCTCGGCATCGTCGCTCCCGCCGCAGCCGGTAGCGGCGAGCCCCACGATGCCGACGAGCAGGATCGAGATGATCACGCGCATCGGTGCGCGACGCGTCGAGACGGCTGTCGTGGGCCGGGCAATATCGGTCATGTCGTGGTCTCCTGGGAGGTGCCGTCGGCGGTGAGGAGTTCGTCGATCTTCCGGTTGAGCGATTCGGTGTCGAGCACACCCGTCGAATCGACGATCGTGCCGTCCGATGCGACGAAGTACGTGGCGGGGAATTGTGCCACCCGGAGCTCCTCCTGGAGTTCGGCGAACTCGTCTCGGAAGAGGTCGTAGGCGACGCCGCGCTCGCCCGCGAACTCCACCATCGATTCGGGTGTGTCGATCGGGTTGACACCGACGAAGCGAACCTCGTCGCCCCGCGCGGCGTCGACCTCGGCGAAGTCGACGAGTTCGGTCGCGCACGGGATGCAGGTGCTGAACCAGAAGTTGATCACCAAGGGTTCACCCACCCACGAACTCGTGTTGACCGTGGTCTCCCCGACGCCGATCAGTTCGACGTCGGGGAGTGTTTCGGATTCGCCGGAGCTGTCGCTGCCTCCGCAGGCACTCAACGTGAGCAGTGCAGCGCTCATGCTGATCGCGACGACTCGGCGAGCCGGGTTCACGGCTTGGGGTTGACGATCATGGCGGTCACCATGCCGAACATGCCCTCGGTCCGCTCGACGTGCGTGAGGATGTGGCAGTGGTAGACCCACGTGCCGACCGTATCGGCGTTGAAGAGCACCGAGTAGCGCTCACCCGGAGCAACGTTGATGGTGTCGGCCCAGTAGGGGCTGTCGAGTGGGATGCCGTCCTTGGCGTACACCAGCTGTGGGAACTGGTGGAGGTGCATCGGGTGTGCGGTGAGGCCTTCGTTGTAATAGTGGATGACGCCCCATTCACCCTCGTCGATGACGATCGGCTCGGTCGCCGGGAAGCTCTTGCCGTTCAGTGTCAGCCCGATGGTGCCGGCGTCGTTGAGGACCATCGGCTTCTCGAAGGCCGGCACGAGGTCCTCGGGGATGGTGACCCCGGAGACGGTTTGACCGTACGGCAGGGGATTGTCGCCGATCTGGAAGGCGGCGAACATGCCGTTGATCACCGAGGTCTGACTGTGCAGGTGGGCGTGGTACATGCCGATCGCAGGGTCTTCGGCATCGAACTCGTAGGTGAAGGTGTCGCCCGAGGCGATCGGATCCTGGGTGTAGGGCGACACGCCGTCCTGGTCATTCGGCGTGTGGATGCCGTGCCAGTGGATGTCGGTCCCCATCGGGGTGAGGTTGGTCAGTTCGATCTGGACGCGGTCGCCGACGTCGAGCTTGATGTAGGGGCCGGGGACCTGACCGTTGTAGGCCCACGCCTCGACGAATTCGCCCGGTGAGACCTCCCAGGGGATCACCTCGGCTGTCAGCTCGAACCGCTTGGTTCCGTTGGCGAGGATTTCGGGCTCCATCAGCTGGTTGCCGAGGCCTTCGGTTTCGGCGGGGAAGGCGAGCATGGAGTCGACCATCATCTGATCCATCTCCGCCGGGCTGAGGCCCGCGTGCTCGCCACCGAGATCGGCCGGCTGGAAAGAGTCGGCATCGGAGATCTCCAGATCGGCGACCATGCCTGATTCGGCATGTCCGGGGATGCTGCAGTACAGCTCGTACGTGCCGGGCTCGAGTTCGCCGAGCGCCAACGTGTCGACGCCGCGGGACTGCAGGTTGTTGCTCTGGACATCGAGTTCGCGAACCGCGACGTTGTGTTCGATCGCACCGGCGTTGACGATGTTCAGCGTCACGGCGCCGGCGGGTGCCCCGAGCTCGCCGTCGATTGCGAATTCGCTGAGCGAGATGTCGAGGGCGCTCGACGCGGTTCCGGAACCGCCGTCCCCGCCACCGTTGTCATCACGGACGAGCGCGACGAACGCAAGGGCGATCAGCCCGGCGATCAGCCCGAGGATGCCCAACACGCCGATGGCGAACAATGCGCTGCCGAGGGGACTCCCCGACGATTCGTCAGGGCGGGGCGCGGGTGGCACGGCGGCGGGCGCCGGTTGATCAATGACGGACATGCAGAAGTCTCCTCTGAGGACGCGGAAGTGCGACGTGCGCCAGCATTCCGGCGCAGTGTTGTCGAACCTTAGGGCCGAAGGTCCCAAATCCGGAAGATTGACGGCGTCAGGGCGCCCCGTCGACCGTCGCGCTCGGGCTCGTCCCGCGTGACGTCGTGGCACTCGTGATCGTGAGTTTCGGAAGGAACACCTGGACGAGCGGCCCGATCCCGAAAGCGAACACAGCGGTGCCGATGCCGATCGCACCGCCGAGGGCGATCCCGACGGCGAGCACGACCAGCTCCACGAAGGTCCGTGCCGCACGGATCGAGATCGAGCGACCGAGCGCGGTGTGCTTCGCAAGGCCGGTCATCAGGCCGTCACGGGGGCCCGGTCCGAGGCCCGCGCCGATGTAGAAGCCCGATCCGACAGCGATGAGCACCACGCCACCGAGCATCATCGTGATTCGGATGACCAGCAGATTCGTTTCCGGAATCAGCGGTGCCGTCAGGTCGACGACGACGCCGATCACGATGGCGTTCAGGATCGTCCCGAGTCCGGGTCGTTCGTGGAGGGGGACCCACAGCAGCATCAACAGCACCCCGGTGACGATGATCACGAGCCCGGTGGACATGCCGGTCAGCTCGGTCACGCCGGTGTGGAACACGTCCCAGGGTGCCGCACCGAGTTCGGCCTCGATCAGCAGCGTGATCCCGATTCCGAACACGAGGAGTCCGAACAGGCAGCGACCGATCCGCTCGACCGGACGATCGATCGGGACGAATCGCTCGCCGACGGTGGTGGTCATCGGCGTCAGCGTACGCGTCATCCCAGCTCAGACAGCACGGACAACTCTGAAGTACCCCTTTGCTTGACTTGATCACATGATCTTCGAAACGCGTTGTGCCGGGTGTGACAAGCCGGGCGCCCCGGTCTGCACGACCTGTCGGTTCGCCCTGCTCGGTCCGGCGCCGCGAGATGCGTCGCACGGGGTGATCGCCGCCGTCCCGTTCACGGGGCGAGCGCGCCGGGTCGTGCTCGGGTGGAAGTACCGCAACCGGCGGTCGGTGAGCCGTCACCTTGCAGGTCTGATCGTGAATCGGCTCCTCGCGGTGCGGGCGCAGCACGACCTCGACATCGTCACGTGGGCGCCGACCAGTTCGAAACGGCGTCGTGAGCGCGGGTTCGATCAGGGGGAGTTCCTCGCTCGCGCCGTTGCCCGTCAGCTCGGGCTGCCGTGCCGGCGGCTGCTCGATCGCGATGCGTCGGCATCGCAGACGGGTCGGTCCCGCGCGGAACGCCTGGCCGGGCCGACGTTTGTGGCGCGGCCTGGGCTCGACGGCGTCCGGGTCCTGGTCGTCGACGACGTCGTCACGACCGGCTCGACCCTCACGGCGGCTGCCGCGGCGCTCCACGACCGTGGGGCAGTGGCCCGTCTGGCTGCAGTGGCGTCGACCCCTGATCGCCGGAGTGCAGCGGTCCTGCCGTTCCGTCGCAAGGTTGCAGCGACCGCAGCGTGAGGCCCGGTTGAACCCGGTCGCGCTCCCGGTCCTGGTGGCGTCGCGCCGGTAGCATGGTCGGTCGCATGGGAATCCTCGATCGCATCCTCCGCGCCGGTGAAGGCAAGAAACTCAAAGCACTGCAGGGCATCGTCCCTGAGATCAACGCGCTCGAGAGCGCGATGCGGGCGCTCAGCGACGAGGAGTTGACGGGAAAGACCGCCGAATTCCGCCAGCGCATCGAGAACGGCGCCGACATCGACGATCTCCTCGTCGAGGCGTTCGCCGTCATCCGCGAAGCAGCCGATCGGGTCCTCGGACAGCGCCACTTCGATGTTCAGTTGATGGGCGGCGCGGCGCTCCACTTCGGGTGGGTCGCCGAGATGAAGACCGGTGAGGGCAAGACCCTCACGTCCACCGCGCCGGTGTTCCTCAACGCGCTGGAGGAGAAGGGCGTCCACCTCGTCACCGTCAACGACTATCTCGCTCAGTACCAGTCGGAGCTGATGGGCCGCATCTACCGGTTCATGGGCATGGAGGTCGGGCTGATCCTTCCCGGTCGCGGGGCGACCCCAGCCGAGAAGCGCAGGAGCTATGCGGCCGACGTCACCTACGGCACGAACAACGAACTCGGCTTCGACTACCTGCGCGACAACATGGCGCCCAGCAAGGATGCAAAGGTCCAGCAGCGCGGCCACAACTTCTGCATCGTCGACGAGGTCGACTCGATTCTCATCGACGAAGCCCGCACCCCGCTCATCATCTCGGGACGCGTTGCCGACGCCGCGAAGCTCTATTACCGCTTTGCCTCGATCGTCCGTTCGCTGAAGCGCGACGTCGATTACGAGTTCGAAGAGGACAAGCGCATCGTGGTGCCCACCGAGGAAGGCATCGAGAAGGTCGAGGCCGCGCTCGACGTCGAGAACCTCTACGACAACGTGCAGGCGAACCTCGTCCACCAATTCACCGTGGCGCTCAAGGCCAAGGAGATCTACCAGCGGGACAAGGACTACATCGTCCAGGGCGGCGAAGTGAAGATCGTCGACGAGTTCACGGGACGCATCCTCGAGGGTCGTCGCTGGTCGGAGGGCATCCACCAAGCCGTCGAGGCGAAGGAAGGCGTGAAGATCAAAGAGGAGAACCAGACCCTCGCGACGATCACGCTCCAGAACTACTACCGGCTGTACAACAAGCTTGCCGGCATGACCGGGACGGCGGCCACCGAGGCCGCCGAACTGATGAACACGTACGGGCTCGGTGTCGTCCCGATCCCGACCAACCAGCCGGTGATCCGTGACGACGAGGCCGACCTCATCTACAAGTCCGAGGAAGCCAAGTTCAACGCGATCATCGACGACATCGAAGGTCGTCACGCGAACGGACAGCCGATCCTCGTCGGCACGGCGAGCGTTGGCCGTTCGGAGAAGCTCGGCCGACTGCTCGATCAGCGCGGGATCCCGTGCGAAGTGCTCAACGCGAAGCAGCACACGCGTGAAGCCGAGATCGTCACGCAGGCTGGCCGCCTCGGTGCGGTCACCGTCGCCACGAACATGGCCGGCCGCGGCGTCGACATCCTGCTCGGTGGCAACCCGGAGGGTCTTGCTCGCACCGACGTGCTCAAGGAGGGCTACGACGAAGGACTGCTGGCGCACGAGTTCGAGCTGCCGATGCCGCTCGACCAGATGCCCGACGAATTCCAGGCCGATCGCAAGAAGGCGCGTGCGTTGTACGACGAGCGCCTGGAATATCACGGCGCGGCATGTCGAGCCGAAGGCGACAAGATTCGCGAGGTCGGCGGTCTGTACGTCATCGGGTCGGAACGGCACGACAGTCGCCGCATCGACAACCAACTCCGTGGCCGCTCCGGCCGCCAGGGCGACCCCGGTGCGTCGCGCTTCTTCCTGAGCCTCGAAGACGATCTGATGCGGCTGTTCGCAACGGGCGCGTTGAACTTCGTGATGGGCCGGGCCCTGCCCGACGATGAAGCCATCGAGGCGAAGATGGTGACCAAGGCGATCGAGCGTGCGCAGACCACGGTCGAGACGAAGAACGCCGAGATTCGCAAGAACGTCCTCAAGTACGACGAGGTGATGAACGAGCAGCGCAAGATCATCTACAAGCGCCGCGACCAGATCCTCGACGGCGAAGACCTCCGGTCGGCCGGTATGGAATACCTGGCGGAAGCGGTCGACTCGTTGATTTCGACGCACTGTGCATCGGTGGCCGATGACGAGTGGGACATCGACGCGCTCGCCAAGGAGTTGACGCTCTACTGGCCGAACTCGCTCACCGAAGCACAGCTCAAGGATTGCGCCGACACCGACGAGATCTACGAGCTCGTCATGGAGAACGCGACAGGGCACTACGAGCAGCGCGAGGCCGAACTCGGCGAAGAGGTGCTTCGCCAGGTCGAGCGCCAGGTGATGCTGCGGATCATCGATCAGCGCTGGCGCGAGCATCTCGAGGAGATGGATTACCTCCAGACCGGCATCAACCTGCGGGCGATGGGTCAGAAGGATCCGCTCGTCGAGTGGCAGCGTGAAGGCTTCGAGATGTTCGGCGCGATGATGACCGGCATCGCCCAGGACTTCGTGAAGTACGTGATGCACGTGCAGGTCGTCCAAAACCAGGCCGGCGCGCCCACGTCGTCCGACGGTCGAGGCGCCATCGCTGATCCGGCGGACGCGAACCGGGATGGTGTGATCGATGCCGGGGAGTCCGGTGTGAGCAACCTCACGACGAGTTCGTCCGACGATGTCGACACCGACGGGTTCGGAACGGCGGCGGCTGCCGGCGGAGGCGACGATGGGATGCCGGCAGCAGTCACGCCGAACGCAACGACGAAGCAGCAGACCGTCGTCAAGGACGACTTCTCCAAGACACCGCGCAACGCGCCATGTCCGTGTGGCAGCGGCAAGAAGTTCAAGAACTGCCACGGTGAGAGCTGAGCCCGGCTCGCCCGGATCAACCTGATGCGTGACTTCACACCCGATATCACCGACGTGCAACGACGGCTCGACGAAGCCGAGACCTACTTGGCGATCGCCGAGAACCGCGAGCGCTTCGCCGTGCTCGAAGCAGAGGTCGCGGACCCGGCGCTCTGGGACGACCAGGACAACGCGCGCAAGCTCAACACCGAATACGCGAATCTGAAAGACGACCTCGACACCTTCGACGCGCTGTCCGAGCAGGTCGGGGACATCGAAGTGCTGCACGAACTGGCCCGCGATGACGACGACGCGAGCCACGAGCCCGAGATCGAGTCCGAGATCGCCGCAGTCGCCGAGCAGCTCGGCAAGCTCGAGCTTCGCAGCTTGTTCACCGGTGAGCACGACGACACCGACTGCATCGTCCAGATCAACGCGAAGGACGGTGGCGTCGACGCCCAGGACTTCTCCGAGATGCTGCTGCGGATGTACGAGAAGTGGTGTGAGCGGCGTGGTTTCGAGATCACCCTCAACGGCGTCTCCGAAGGCCAGGAGGCCGGGATCATGTCCGCCGAGGTCACCATCTCGGGGCGTTACGCGTACGGACTGATGAGCGCTGAACGCGGAACCCATCGCCTGGTCCGGATCAGCCCGTTCGACAACCAGGGGCGTCGACAGACGTCCTTCGCCGCGGTGCAAGTGTGGCCGCTGCTCGAAGACGTCGACCTCGAAATCGACGAGTCCGACATCGAGATGCAGGTGTTCCGTGCGTCGGGTGCCGGTGGACAGCACATCAACAAGACCTCCTCGGCCGTGCGTTACATCCACCATCCGACCGGGCTGGTTGCAAGCTCGCAGGAAGAACGCAGCCAGCTGCAGAACCGGGAACGCGCCATGGGGCGCCTGAAGAGCATGATCGCTGCCAAGGTCGAAGAAGAACGTCAGGCGGAGCTCGATGCGATCGCCGGCAAGCAGGCGCAGGTCGGTTGGGGCAGCCAGATCCGTAGCTACGTGATGCAGCCGTATCAGATGGTCAAGGACCTGCGCACGGAGGTCGAGACCGCCAACGTGCAAGGTGTGCTCGATGGCGACATCGACTTCCTCATCGAGGGCTACCTGCAGCAGCGCCGCGCCAACAACGACGAGAGCTGATCGCTCACCACCGTCGCGCACACAGGTGACGAGTGGAGAACTTCGCGCCACCAGCACACGGGGTGGCGTTCGTCATGGCCGGGTGCCACGATCCCGGCGTCGCGCGGCGGTACGGTGTTCCAGCCCTCCAACCGGGGCACACGTCCTCATGATCAGACTCGAAAACGTCACCAAGAGCTACTCCACCGAAATCGTCGCCGTCAAGGACGCCAGCTTCGACGTCGCCAAAGGCGAATTCGTCTTCCTCGTCGGGCCGTCGGGTTCGGGGAAGAGCACGCTGCTCCGCATGCTCAACCGCCAGGATCGTCCCGAACGCGGGGCGGTGTGGGTCGCCGGACGGAACATCGTCGACCTGCCGAGTGGGCGGATCCCGATGCTGCGCCGCAACATCGGCAACATTTTCCAGGACTACAAGCTGCTCCTCGAGAAGAACGTGTTCGAGAATGTTGCATTCGCGCAGGAGGTCATCGGCCGACCGCAGCACGTGATCCGCCAGCAGGTCCCCGCCGTCCTCGACCTCGTGGGCCTGGCCGGCAAGGAGGAGCGGTTGCCGAATCAGCTCTCTGGCGGTGAACAGCAGCGTGTGTCGATCGCTCGGGCGTTCGTGAACCGGCCGCTGATCCTGCTCGCCGATGAGCCGACCGGCAACCTCGACCCCGCCACCGGCGAGGGCATCATGCGTTTGCTCGACCGGATCAACAAGACAGGGACCACGATCGTCATGGCCACCCACGACCAGCGGATCGTGAACACGATGCGCAAACGCGTGATCCAGCTCGACCGGGGCATCATCGTCCGTGACCAGGCGCGCGGCGTCTACGAGTGAGGTGACCTGATGTTTTCTCGTATTCGCTACGTCTTTCGCGAGACCTTCGACAGCTTTCGTCGCAACGCAACGCTGACCGTTGCGTCGATCATCACGGCAGCCATTTCGCTGCTCGGTGTCGGCCTGACGCTGCTCAGCCAGGAAGGCTTCGACAACCTCCTCTCGAAGTGGGAGGGCGGCGTCGAGATGATCATCTTCATGCGGCCCGATGTCACCGATGATCAGCGCGCGCTGATCGAGAGCAGCCTCGATCAGAACAACCAGTTCATCGAGTCGTGGACCTACTGTGACGTGGATTGTTCGCTGACCGAACGTGACCGCGTGCTCGCTGCGGAGCCCGGCGTGAAGGACCTGTTGAACGCAGACAACATTCCGACGCAATACAAGGCCGTGCCGACCGAGGCGACCGATGTGCAGCTGCTGCGACAGGTGTCGGAGGCCTTCTCCGAAGGGCCCGGTGTGTTCGAGGTGGTGTTCGCCGAAGATCAGATCTCGCTGATCGAGCAACTCCAGTCGTTCTTCGGATTCCGCCTCTTCCTGCTGTCGGGCTTCTTGTTGCTCGCGGCCATCTTGCTGATCTGGAATACGATTCGAACCGCGATCTTCGCGCGCCGTCGAGAAATCGAGGTGATGAAACTCGTTGGCGCGACCGACTGGTTCATCCGGGTTCCGTTCATGCTCGAGGGACTCCTGCACGGTGTGATCGGTGGCGCGCTCGCAAGCCTCGGGCTGGGCGTCTGGAACTCGCAGTGGACCCGCGGCGTCCAGGGGTTCCCGCCGAACAGCGGGTTCGCATCGCTCGTGATCACCAACGGCTACGACAAGACCGTCATGCTCTACATGCTGATCATCGGCGCTGTCGCCGGTGCGATCGGCTCCGGCATCGCCGCCTCCCGCTTCTTGGATGTGTAGCTCCGTCCAGCTTCGCCGCTCGCGGCGTTGCGTCATCGGTCGTTGGCCGGTGCCAACTGATTCGGTTCAGATCGCCCGATCTCGGCGTCGTCCCTCGCCGCTC
>Ga0316197_10003269_pt1 | contig 11536 bp, 10 predicted proteins | sample OudBiesiAoxic_MG_FD_204939 | JGI IMG/M metagenome (GOLD analysis project Ga0316197, IMG submission 204939) | Coastal sediment microbial communities from Oude Bieten Haven, Netherlands - site A oxic | ecosystem: Environmental > Aquatic > Marine > Coastal > Sediment | place: Netherlands...
ATTTGAAAAAATAGAAATTAGATCATGAAATAATTATAAATTAAAGAAAAAAAGAAGAAGAAAAAAAGGAGAAAAAAATGTCTAAAAAAGATTTTTATGAAACGCTGGGAATATCTAAAGGAGCCAGCGAAAGTGAGATAAAAAAAGCCTATAGAAAGAAAGCTATGAAGTATCATCCAGATAAATATAGTAATGCAACTGCAAAGGAAAAGGATGATGCAGAGCATAAATTTAAAGAGGTAAATGATGCATATCAAGTCCTTTCAGATGGAGAAAAAAAATCTAAATATGATAGATTTGGTCATGAGGCATTCTCTCAAGGAGGATCTGGAGCCGGAGGCTTTGGAGGATTCGGAGGATTCGGAGGTTCTGGAGGCTTTGAAGATATTTTTGGGTCATTCTTTGGAGGCGGCGGTTCTCATGGTCCCCGTGTAGAACCTGGGGCGGATCTTAGATATACTGTAGAAATAACCCTTGAAGAAGCTGCAAAGGGTACAGAAAAAGAAGTTAAATATTTTAGAAAAGGTGAATGTCATACTTGTCATGGAACTGGAGCTAAACCAGGAACAAGTACGAAAACTTGTCCGAAATGTAACGGTAATGGAAGGGTAAAAGAGATTCAGAGAACTATGTTTGGAAACTTTGAAAATGTAGTTGAATGTGATAGCTGTAATGGTAAGGGAAAAGTTCCTACAGAAAAATGTCCTACATGTCACGGAACAGGTGTAGAGAAGGAAAAAATAGAAAAAAATGTTAAGATTCCAGCTGGAATAGATGATGGACAAAGACTTAGATTAGGTGGAATGGGAGAAGCTAGTGAAAATGGTGGACCAAATGGAGATCTATATCTATTTGTAAGGGTAAAAGAGCATGCTATATTTGAAAGACACGGATCAGACATTGTTTGTGAAGTACCTATCTCTTATACTAAGGCTGTTTTAGGAGGAGATATACAAATTCCTACCCTAGATGAGGCAATAAAGATAAAAATTCCTGAAGGGACTCAGACTGGTAAGATATTTAGACTTCGTGGTAAAGGAATCCCTAGTACTAGAGGGGGAAGAGTAGGAGATGAATTGGTCAAAGTGGTGGTAGAAACTCCTACAAAATTAAATTCAGAGCAAAAGAAATTATTAGAAGCTTTTGAAAATAGTTTAAAGAATAAAAATAGTGGTATGAAAGAAGGATTTTTTGATAAATTAAAAGATCTATTTAAATAAGAATAAAAAAATTAAAAAAAGAGAAGGAAATCTTCTCTTTTTTTAATATATTTAAATAGAGTTATGAAAAAAATAATATTGAGGATTTTAAGTTTTATTGTATATAGGCTTAATGAGTAGTTATTCCTAGAATAATATAAAAAAAGATTTTAAAAATGTGAAGGATAGTGCTATACTTTAGATAATAAAACTTAATAAAAAGGAGTACGATATGTTTAGTAATTTTTTAGCTTTTGGAGCAGATCAATCAGGAAAAACATCTGGTTACACAGGAATGGCAATAACACTTATTATATGGGGGGCAATTTTTTATTTATTTTTAATCAGACCGAATAAAAAGAAACAAAAAAAACATGCTGATATGATAGATGCTTTACAACCTGGAAAAGATGTTATAACTGCAGGGGGAGTAAAGGGCGAAGTTGTATCTGTAAGCGATCAATATATTGTGATCAGAGTAGATAAAGGAGTTAGACTTACTTTTACAAAAGATTCTATAAGAAAAGTATTATAGTAATCGAGAGTAATTCTAATAACAGGAGGTTAATCATGAAGAAGATAATGTTAATTTTAGCTGTAACAGGAGTATTGATAAGCTGTTCTAGCAAAGATGAAACTGTAAAAAAGGAGACAACTGTTGAAGTGGTAGCGCCTCAAGAAGAAGTTGTTGTACAAGAAGAGGCAATAGCTACTGAAGTGGTTACAGTAGAAGTAGAAACACCAGTTTTAACAGATGAGGATTATAAATCTGTATCTGAACCAGCAAAAAAAACGGTAAAACAAACAGTAAAACAAACTAAAACTACTCCGAAACCTATGGAGAAAGAAGTGGTTGTAGAAGAAAAGGTGGTACCAGTAGAAGTAGTGATGGAAACATCTGTAGATGATACTGTAGATACAGACGTAGATAAGCAAATAGCGAAGACAGAAATTGAAACTAAAGTTGTAGAGGTAGAAACTCCAAAAGAAGAGAGTAGTAGTAATAAAACTCTTTTTGGAATTTTAGGTGCTATATTAGTAGCAGCAGCAGCAGTATTTGTATTTAAAAAGAAATAAAAAAATTAAAATCACCTTTTAGGTGATTTTTTTTATATACTAAGGAATCATATTATCATGAATCACTTTAAAATTGAGTATAAAAAGAAAAAATATGAGTAAAAGTATGTATATTAATGATAAGTCTATAATCAAATATTTTATCTCTATTGAATCTTCATTAGGAAGCATTAAATTAATATGTTAAAATGAGATGAAAAAATACATATCATATTTATGAATATAAAAAAAGAAAATGAGGTGATTTTATGAAAAATAATTTAAAAAAAGGATTTACAATGATTGAAGTATTAATTGTAATAGCTATAATTGGTGTTCTATCTGGAACTGTTGCACCCAAATTATTAAAAGAGATGAGAAAGGCTACTGTAGCTAAAGTACAACATAATTTAGGAGTAATAAGATCTAGACTATCTCTAGATGAAACTTTCTTAGAAGAGTTTCCAAATTTATATAGTGAAACAAATACAGATTTATTAAAAGCCTATAGTGTTGAGCCTACTCCTCCATTTACAGATAGAGAAGGAAATGGTCATAAGGCTACTTTAAAAGTAGTTTATTCTAGGACTGATGACGGTGGCTGGTTATATAATAGGGACGAAGGAGAGGTATACGCTAATCTACCAGATGGTGCATATACAAAAGATGAAAAATATGAAATTTGGGGTGGAGAAACACCTGCCATATCTAAAATAACTTATAATGGTGAAAAAAGTTTACGTTATGGGAAATTACAATTTAAAAAAGAAGATGGTAATTGGGAAGATATGAAAAATGGAGAAGTATATTCATCAGATGCAGAAATAAGATATTTACCAGATGAAGGGGATGTTTCAGGAAATGCCAATCAAATAAATGTTGGAACAGCTACTGGAGTTGACGCTGAATTAAGTGATTGGGGAGAATCTGTAGTTGTTGACGGTAAATCTGGATTAAAAAAGGAATTGAAGGATGGAACAACAATTACTACTACAGTTTCCACTGGAGAATTAAAAGAATACAATGAAGATGAAAATAATCCTAGAGATGATCATATAGGAACTGGAATAGGTAATGAGAATAATAATGGGTTAAGTTCTAAGGAATCTTTAACAGTAAAAGTAGAAGGTGAAGAGATTAATAAAGCTGTCTTTACCTTAGATGGATTAGGAGCGTGGTTTGATAAAGATAATAGAAATGCTACTCAAGTAAATATTACTGCCTATTTTGAAGATGGAACGGAAGTCACACAGAGTAGTTATAGAAAATCAGGATTATTTTCAGATAAATATACTTTTGAGATAACAAAGCCTGTTTCTTATTTTAAATTAGGAACAACTGGAGGAGGAGGTTCCTATGTAGTGCAAAATGTAAGTTTAATAAAGAGTGCTCAAGACCATGTTAATTTAACAATTAATAATCCAGATGGGACAACAAAGGAAATATCTAAAGATATACTTTTGGATGATACAAATTCAGATGATCCTATTACTATAAATGAAAAACCAAAAGAAGATAATTAAATATAGTTGAAAAACTTATTAATCTTGTAATATTCATAAATAGATTTTTAAAATCAAGGCTCTTTTTAGGGCCTTTTTTTATTTCTCTGAAAAATAGATTTTTGTATTTAAAAAAACGTATTCAGTGCTAAAATCAACTTAAATGTGAAAAAAATAACCATTTTATATTAAAAAACGAACATTTTTCTTGACTTTTGAGTGGTTATATCATATTCTTAATGTAAGACAAAACTAAATACACCTAGAGTAAATAGAGTGGGGTTATTATAAATTGTATGTTGCATACAATTTTTTTATAATAACTTTTTTTGTTGTCTTTACAGAACATTTACTTGAAAAATACGGTTATTCTACACAAAGATGTTAAAATATTACGCGTTAGAAATCTTTAGAGAAAAAAGCTAAAAATAGTCGTATTATATTTATTTTGTGTAGAGGCAGTTATTTATCGTAAATAAAAAGGAGGGAAAATGAAAAAAATAATTGGTATGTTGTTAATGTTGGCATTTGTAGGGTGTAGCACTACAAGTGTTGTAGGAGAAAAAAAAATAGAGGATACAAAAAAAATCGTGGTAGCTCATAGAGGAGCTAGTGGTTATTTACCAGAACATAGTATGGCAGCAAAATCTATGGCATATGCAATGGGAGCAGACTATATTGAACAAGATGTAGTGATGACAAAAGATAATGAATTAGTGGTACTACATGACCATTATTTAGATAGAGTAACTGATGTAGCTGAAGTTTATCCATATAGAAAGAGAGAAGATGGAAGATATTATGCCATCGACTTTACATTAAAAGAGATAAAGGGTCTTAAGATGACCGAAGGATTTAATGTTGAAGATGGAAAAACAGTAGCAGGATTCCCTGATAGATTCCCAATTTGGAAATCAGATTTCAAAGTTCATACTTTAGCTGAAGAGATCGAATTAATCCAAGGATTAAATAAAAGTACAGGTAAAAACATTGGAATTTATCCAGAGATCAAGGCACCTTGGTTTCATAGAAATGAAGGAAAAGATATAAGTGTAGCAGTATTGAAAGTACTTAAAAAGTACGGATATAGTAAAAAAAGTGATCTAGTTTATTTACAATGTTTTGATCCAAATGAAGTTGTGCGTTTAAAAGAAAAATTATTACCAGAATTTGGTATGGATGTAAAATTAGTACAATTAATAGCAGAGACTAGCTGGAATGAAACTATGGTATATGAAGATGGAAAAGCTATTCCTTATAACTATGACTGGATGTTTGAAGATGGAGGAATGGAAAAAATATCTCAATACGCTGATGGAATAGGACCTTGGAAACCAATGCTTGTAACCGATGAATCTACAAAGGATAATTTAGTTATTACAACTATGGTAAGCGATGCCCATAAATATGGAATGGAAGTACACCCTTATACATTTAGATTAGATGAGGGAAGAATACCTGCATATGCAACAGGTTTTGAAGATATGTTGGATATATTTTATAATAAGGTTGGGGTAGATGGAGTATTTACAGACTTCCCTGATCGTGCGGTAAACTTTTTAAACAAATAAAAGTTATTAATAAGAAATTTATTAAAATAAAAAATTAAATAACAGGGGGAAAAAAATGAGAAAAATTTTTAAAATGTTAACTTTGTTAATAGCAGCTACTATGTTATTTGTTAGTTGTGGAAAAAAAGAAGAAGCGGCAACAGACGGTGGAGAAAAGAAGGTAGTTATTAAATTAAGTACTAAATTTGTACAAGATGAACAGACAGCTAAATCATTAGTGAGAGTAGCTGACAAGATAAAAGAAAGATCAAATGGAAATGTTGAAATTCAAGTATATGCTGGTGGACAATTACCAATCGGAAAAGATAGTATGGAACAAGTAGCTAACAATGCAAACTGGATATCAGTAGATGGGCTTAACTTCATAGGAGACTACGTACCTGATTTTAATGCTATCAATGGACCTATGTTATATAAGAACTTTGATGAATATTTAGCAATGACTCAGTCAGATTTAGTGAAAAACTTAAAATCTGAAGCAGCAGAAAAAGGAATCAAAGTATTATCTTTAGATTATTTATTTGGATTCAGAAGTATGTTAACAGATAAGGTAGTAAAAACTCCTGCCGATCTTAAAGGATTAAAAATAAGAGTACCAAACAGTCAATTATACATGTATACATTAGAAGCAATGGGAGCGAACCCTACTCCATTACCATTTACAGAAGTATATAGTGGAATTCAACAAGGTGTAGTAGATGGATTAGAAGGATCTCTTATGACTATCTATGGGACTAAAATATATGAAGTAAGAAAAAATGTTTCTTTAACTAACCATTTATTAGGAGTATCAGCAGTATGTATTTCTAAAACAGTATGGGAAGGATTATCAGAGAATCAAAGAACAATCATCCAAGAAGAATTTGATGCAGGAGCGAAATATAATAATGACGTTACTGTTGAATTACAAGAAGAGTACAAAGTTAAGTTAGAAGAATTAGGAGTTAAATTTAATGAAGTGGATCTACCTTCATTCAATGTAGAAACTGCTAAAGTATTCTCTAAGTTCCCTAAGTGGACTCCTGGAATCTATGGTGAAATTGAAAAAGAATTAAAAGTAATCAGATCTAAATAATAAGAAAAAAATTAAAAAATTAAAGTATAATTCGATGATCGTGACTAGTTGTGGTAGGAATTTATCACTAACTATTCACGATTATCCTTTATAGATTAAAGATGATTGAATATGGGGTGGAATATGAAAAATTTCTTTAGAAATATAGAAGTAATTCTGGGAAGTATAACGATAAGTGTCACAGTGTTATCTGTAATAATAAATGTTATTTTAAGATATGGTTTTGGGATTCAATTTGCCTGGATTGAGGAAGTATCAGTGGGATGTTTCATATGGACTGTTTTTTTAGGAGCTACAGCAGCATACAAAGACAAGGCATTGATAGGGGTAGAAGTTTTAACACAAGCACTTCCATATAAAGGAAGAAGATTTTTAGAATTAATAATATATAGTTTTTTATTTGTTTTAACTACAACGCTCTTTTATTTAAGTTATAACTATGCAGCAGGGTCAGGTAAAATTACTGCAGCATTAGAAATATCTTACGTATATATTAACGCATCTATAGTAGTTTCATTTGGATTGATGGCCTTTTATTCGTTGGAATTTTTGGTTAAAGATATAATTTTATTCATGGATGAACAAAGAAAGATAGAAAAAAAATAATTTAGTAGAAAAGGAAGTGAGAAAGTGGAAGGTTTTTATCCAATAATAATTTTATTTATATTGTTTTTCTTAAATATACCAATAGCCTTTGCATTAATGGGTGCATCGATGTATTACTTTATCTTCGTAGATAATATTATGTCAATGAATATGATCATGCAAAGATTCGTGACGTCTATCGAGTCATTTCCATATTTAGCGGTACCATTTTTTATAATGGTAGGATCGGTAATGAATTATTCTGGGATCAGTAATAGTTTGATGGCAATGGCAGAGGTATTAGCAGGTCATATGGCCGGCGGGTTAGCTCAAGTAAATGTAGTTTTAAGTATGATGATGGGTGGTATATCAGGATCTGCCAATGCAGATGCCGCTATGCAATCTAAAATATTAGTACCAGAAATGAGAAAAAGAGGGTTTAGTGCTCCATTTTCGGCAGCAGTAACGGCTGCTTCATCTTCTGTCAGCCCAGTAATACCACCAGGAACAAATCTGATTATCTATGCATTGATAGCCAATGTATCTGTATCAAAAATGTTTTTGGCAGGATATACACCGGGAATATTAATGACACTAGCACTTATGATAACTGTTCATATAATATCTAAAAAAAGAGGATATCTTCCTTCAAGAGATAAAATGGCAGGACCTAAAGAGATAGCTATCCAATTTAAAGATTCTATTTGGGCATTACTTATTCCTTTTGGAATTATATTAGGAATGCGTTTTGGTTTATTTACTCCTACGGAAGCCGGGGGAATGGCTGTATTATTTTGTGTAGTAATAGGAACTTTTGTATATAAAAAATTAAAGTTAAGACATATCCCAATTATTTTAAAAGATACAGTATATGGTACTGGATCGGTTATGTTCCTTATCATAGGAGCTAAAGTATTTGGTTACTATCTGACTTTAGAAAGAATACCTCAAAGTATCACAACATTCTTGATGGATTTTACAGACAATAAATTTGTATTATTGATAATTATCAATGTATTATTATTATTTATTGGGATGTTTATAGAGGGTGGAGCAGCGCTTATTATATTAGCACCATTATTAGTACCAGCAGTAACTAGTATGGGAATAGATCCTATTCACTTTGGAGTAATCTTAATAGTTAATATTATGATCGGTGGAATAACTCCTCCATTTGGATCTATGATGTTTACGACCTGTACCATAGTCGGCGTCAAATTAGATGACTTTGTAAAAGAAATAATACCATTCATAGTGGCACTGATGTTAGTATTGATGCTTCTGACTTATTCAGCACCTGTAGCTATGTTTATACCAAATTTACTGGGGTAGATGATTATGAGTGAATTAAAAAATAAAAAATGTTTTATATTTGATATGGACGGTACCATCTATTTAGGAGATCATTTTATAGATGGAGCCGTTGAACTCTTGAAACATATGGAAAAAATAGGAAAAAACTTTGTTTTTTTAACTAATAACTCTTCTAAAAACAGTGGAGTTTATTGTGAAAAATTAAAAAAAATGGGATTTGAAGTGGAAGAGGATAAGATCTTTACCTCAGGAGAAGCTACTAGAATCTACATAAATAAGTTTAAACCAGGAGCCAAAATTTATTTATTGGGAAATGAATATTTAGAGGCAGAATTTGAAAAAAATGGATTTATCTTGGTTAAGGATAGAGATTCTAATCCAGACTATGTGGTCTTGGGATTTGATACTACCTTAACTTATGAAAAGATATGGATAGCTTGTGATTATATAAAGGATGGAGTGGAGTTTTTAGCTACCCATCCAGATTATGTATGTCCATTACCTATGGGTAAGAGTATGCCAGATACAGGTGCAATGATAAAGATGTTTGAGGCAGCTACTGGTATATCTCCAAAGATCATAGGTAAACCAAATAAACTAATAATAGAATCTATCTTGGATAAATATAAACTAGAACCAGAAGATGTGGTTATGGTAGGAGACAGGTTATATACAGATATGAAATTAGGAGAAAATGCTGGAATAGATTCTATCTTAGTACTTACAGGTGAAGCCAAAGAAGAAGATGTGAAAACATCTAATATCTTACCGACCTATATATTTGAATCTGTAAAAACAATACATAAAAATTTGAAATAAAAAATTAAAGAGAAGTTTTGTAGATTAATGTATACAAAACTTCTTTTTTGGAATATAGTAGATGGTATCCGTTGTAATAGATGGGTAGATTAGGGCTAGGATAGCCCGTGTAGGGAGTGGATAAATTATGGAAATGATGATGACGCTTTATGGGATGAGTTTATATGAATTTATGCTTCGAGTATTTATAGCTTGTGTAGTTGGTATATTGTTTGGTTTAGAGAGAAAAACTCGTGGTAAACCTGCAGGAATGAAAACAAATATGTTGGCTTGTGCAGGAGCTGCAATAGTATCGGTGATCCAGCTTATGATATCTAATAAAACTGCTGAAGTAGGTGTGGATATAGGAAATTTAAAAGCTGACCCTACAAGGTTAACAGCTCAAGTTATATCAGGACTAGGGTTTTTAGGTGCTGGAGTAATTATGACTGGAGGAGACAAGGTAAAAGGTCTTACAACTGCAGCTACTCTTTGGCTAGTAGCAATATTAGGAATAGGAATAGGATATGGATTTTATTTTTTTATACTTCCAGCTTCTGCTATGATATTAATATTGTCGTATTTCATAAAGAAGATTGAGACAACATTTATCGATAAGAGGAAGATAAAGAAGGTGATCTTAGAATACGAACAAAGTGATGACTTAGAGAGTATAATTAAGGAAATTGCCAAAGAAAAGGATATAAAAATAGTTGTAGATAAAAAAATAAGTGAGGTAGATGATGGGGAGCATATTGTTATAAAGAAAGTGATGCATTTTTCACTACCTAAATATGTGAGTTCCAAATATTTTTTCAACATAATAAGAAAGTTTGAAGAGGTTATAAGTCTGACTAGGGTTAATTAAAAAAATAAAAATAATAATTTTTTTAAAAAAATTGTAAAAATAAAGGTTATAGTGTATAATTACGGTATAAATTGAATAGAAGCTAGAGATGAAGAGAGCTGAACGAAACAGAGTATATATATTCTGTTTTGTTCAGCTATTTTTGTTTTTAAATAAAAATTAGGATTAGTTATTTTTAAGGAGGTAGCAATGCAAGATATTTTAATAGTAGGGGCAGGGGTAATAGGTGGATCTATCGCAAGGGAACTTTCGAAATATAATCTGAATGTAGTGGTATTAGATAAGGAAACGGATGTAGCCAATGGAACAACTAAGGCAAATTCGGCCATTGTACATGCAGGATACGATGCTACAGCGGGAACCTTAATGGCTAAATATAATGCCTTGGGAAACTCAATGTTTGATAAATTAAGTAAAGAATTAGACTTTCCATTCAAAAGAATAGGATCATTGGTAGTTGCAAACAGTGAAGAGGAAAGAAAACATATAGAGGAATTATTAGAAAGAGGAATAGAAAATGAGATTCCAGGGGTAAAAATAATTGAAAAAGATGAACTACAAAAAGTTGAACCGAAGATAAATAAGAGTGCAGTTGCAGCACTATTAGCTCCTACAGGGGGAATAGTAGGGCCGTGGGAAATGACAATAGCACTCATGGAAAACGCTGTAGATAATGGTGTGAAATTAGACTTAAATACAGAAGTTTTGGATATAGAAAAAATAGAGGGTGGATACAGAGTAATCACAAATCAAAGAAATTATGAAACTAGATGTATCATAAATGCTTCTGGAGTATATGCAGATAAAATTCATAGAATGGTAGCAGAGGAAACATTTAAAATAACTCCTAGAAGGGGACAATATTTTGTTTTAGACAAAACACAGGGAGAACTTGTTAATCATGTTATATTTCAATGTCCAACTAAATTAGGAAAAGGTGTTTTGGTAACTCCTACAGTTCATGGAAATGTATTGGCAGGACCAGACGCAGAAGATCTAAGTGACAGAACAAACTTAGCAACTACATCAGATAGATTAGATTTTGTAAGGGATCATGCATTAAACTCTATAGAAGAGTTGAACTTTAGAGAAGGTATCAGAAACTTTGCAGGACTTAGAGCTCAGCCTAGTACAAACGACTTTATAGTAGAAGAAGCAGAGGGAGCTAAAGGATTTATAGATGTAGCAGGAATAAAATCACCGGGATTATCATCAGCACCAGCTATTGCAGCAGATGTGGTAGAGATAGCTAAAAAGATCTTAGGGGATGTAGAATTAAATAAAGAATTTAAACCAAATAGAAGAAAACATTATGAATTTATAACTGAAACTGCTGAAAAAAAATCAGAATTAATAGGACAAGACAGAAGATATGGAAACATGATATGTAGATGTGAAAATATCACTGAGGGTGAAATAGTAGATTCTATCCATAGAAATGTAGGAGCAACTACAGTAGATGGTGTGAAAAAAAGATGTAGACCAGGAATGGGAAGATGCCAAGGTGGATTCTGTGGACCTAGAATACAAGAGATCTTAGCTCGTGAATTAGGGAAAAGTTTGGAAGA
>Ga0316197_10003270_pt1 | contig 11536 bp, 10 predicted proteins | sample OudBiesiAoxic_MG_FD_204939 | JGI IMG/M metagenome (GOLD analysis project Ga0316197, IMG submission 204939) | Coastal sediment microbial communities from Oude Bieten Haven, Netherlands - site A oxic | ecosystem: Environmental > Aquatic > Marine > Coastal > Sediment | place: Netherlands...
CCTGCAATCAACGATTTTCGGACCGATCAAGTATGGGATACTCCCCCAGATATTAAAGCGCGAGGAACTGGTCGGCGGAAACGCGCTGATCGAGATGGGAACATTCGTGACCATTCTCGCGGGCACAATCGCCGGCCCTTTGCTGGCCGGTGTGGATACGGAGTGGCCGTACTGGGTCAGCGCCGCCTGCCTGTCTGTCGCAGCGGCGGGCTATGCTTTCAGTCTCAGAATCCCGGTGGCTGAAGCCGTCGCACCCAAACTCAAAATCAACTGGAATATCTTCAGCGAAACGGCCCGCAACCTGAAGTTCATAGGCAGCGAAAACAAGACCGTCCTCAATAGCGTGCTGGGGATTTCCTGGTTCTGGTTCTATGGCGCCATCTTCCTGGTGCAGATCCCCAGTTACAGCCAAAACGTTCTCGGTGGCGATGCGAAGCTCATGTCTACGCTGCTGGCGCTGTTCATTATCGGTATCAGCACCGGTTCGTTATTGTGTGAAAAGCTGTCCGGCAGGCAGGTCGAGATCGGACTGGTTCCCTTTGGTGCGATAGGCTTGACCCTGTTCGGGCTGGATCTGTATTTTGCTTCACCGGCAACACCGACCGCCGGTATTACCGCACTGGAGTTCATTTCCAGCGCAGGCAACTGGCGGATCATGATCGACCTGGTCCTGATCGGGGTTTTTGGTGGCTTCTACATTGTGCCGCTTTATGCGCTGGTGCAGTCCCGCTCGGCAGCCAGCCATCTCAGCCGGGTGATTGCTGGCCTGAACATCCTCAATGCATTATTCATGGTGGCAGCCGCCATTATGGCCATGCTGGTGCTGGGGCCGGCCGGACTGAAAATTCCCGATCTGTTCCTGATCTCGGCCGTCCTGAATGCCGTCGTTGCTGTGTATATCTTCACCCTGGTACCCGAGTTCCTGATGCGATTCATGGTCTGGATCCTGATCCATACGATTTACCGCGTACGCGTGACAGGCATGGAGAATATCCCGGATGAAGGGCCGGTAATCGTGGCTTGTAACCACGTGAGTTTTGCCGATCCGCTGATCCTCGGCGGCATGATCAGGCGTCCGGTGAATTTCGTCATGTATTACAAGATTTACAACATCCCGGTGCTCAACTTTATTTTCCGTACCGGCAAGGCCATACCGATCGCCGGGCGTAATGAGGATCCGGAAATCCTCAAAAATGCCTATCGGCGCATGCACGAAGTGCTGAGCCTCGGCGATGTTATGGGCATCTTTCCCGAGGGGGGAATTACCCACGATGGTGAGATTCAGCATTTTAAACCCGGCATCGACAAAATTATTTCAGAACAACCCGTGCCGGTTGTACCGGTGGCACTCTGCAACCTCTGGGGTTCATTGTTCAGCCGCAGGGACCCACTTCATAAGCGTCGGCCCTACAAGCTCTGGTCAAGAATCGAACTGAGAATTGGCGAAGCCATTCCTCCAGGGGATGTCACCGCAGAAAAACTGCAAAAGGAAGTGGAAAAACTTCGCGGTGAAGACCGCTGACAATAGAACCCAGGTCAATGCATCAATATTCAGGCTCCTGTTAATATCTGACCCGTTTCAATCATCAAATCAATGATCAGGGGTATTCCCGAAATGAAGTATTTTCCGCGGCAACTTTTTATCTCCAGCTTGCTGTTCCTGGTATCCTCAGCGGCGCTTGCCGACCCCGTAAAGTGGTACCTGCAGGGCGTCACAATGTCGGATGGCGGCCGGGCTATCGGTTCCTTTGTTTATGATTCTGATACGGATCAATACACGGAAATTGACATTGCCACCACGGCCGGGGAAAACCTGGCAGGGAGCACTTATGGTGACCCAAACCCCGATTCAGCCAGTGATTCGACCGGCTTGCTCACGGTAAGCGACGGTTCAGCCCAACCACTAACCGGACAGCCCATGCTGGTACTGGGTTTTGTGGAGGCCCTGGGCAATGCGGGCGGAACCGTGGCGATCGACCCGGTCAACAGTAGTTTTGAGGGTGAGTGCGGTAGGGGTGCCGGGGGTGATATGCGCGAATGCGGAACCATTGTCATTGCACGGGATATTACCGGGGGCCTGGTTACGTCCACCCGGCCGGGTGCCACCCTGAACGCGGGCATGAATGGCTCCTGGTATAACGAAGAGACTTCAGGGCAGGGAATCCTCATTGATGTATTTGCGGACATTCCGCTGGTATTCCTTGCCTGGTTTACTTTTGATGTAGAGCCGGCACCTGCCGGCGCAACCGCAACCATTGGCGACCCCAATCATCGCTGGCTGACCGGCCAGGGCACGTTCCGTGGAAATGAGGCGGTGCTGGACATGACACTGACCACGGGGGGGCTATTTAATAACCCCACTGAAGTGACCAACTCAAACCACAACAGCTACGGCAGGATCGTACTGACCTACAATCCGGACTGCCGAACCGGCACGATGGAATATGAGTTCTTCAGCCAGGGCTTGTCAGGGACTATTGCGATAGAACGCATTGTCGATAGCAACGTGGCGCTCTGCCTGGAGCTGGATACGCAATAGTTACGCGTCGTCGCGGGCAGTTTCGCACTTCCAGCAATGTGAGAAATTGCTTTCGACCTCAATTCCACACTCCGGGCAGACCCAGTCTTCGCCCGGAGTTTCCTGCGGCAAATCCAGATTCAATAGCGCACGGGCCCTTGGCGCATCATCTTCTTCTAATACGTACAACTGCGGCACCACTTCGACAAACGGTAGCTCACCGACCACCGATGAGGTGTATTCGTTCCGGATAAAGGTTTTAATATCGTGTGACTCCAGCAAGGACTGCATTTGCCCTACCCGGCTGAAATCGAAATTCTCAAACACCTTGATCATTTCTCCGCCTCACTTTCTTTCCCGGATGGCTTGAACTCGAGAGAGGCAGAATTGATGCAATAACGCATGCCCGTGGGGGGTGGGCCGTCCGGAAAAATGTGCCCCAGGTGAGCTTCACAGTGACGGCATAGCAATTCAATCCTGCCCATTCCAAGGCTGTAATCCGGTCGTTGCACAATACCGGCCTCCTCAAGTTCAGAATGAAAGCTCGGCCAGCCGCAACCCGCATTGAACTTGCTGTCTGAATCAAATAACGGGTGGTCGCAGCAAACACAGTGGTAGTGCCCTTTTTCCCAGCATTGCTCATACTCGCCACTGAAAGGCGCTTCGGTGCCGGCCTGTCGCGTGACGCGGTATTGTTCAGGGCTGAGTTGCGTTTTCCATTCCTGGTCTGTCTTGCTAATTTTTGTCATGCAGGCATATTACCCAAATAGTGAATGCCTTGTCACAAGCAAACAAGACCAAAGCCCTGGCGGGGTTGTTATCCGTGTTATGCCTGGTGGGCTGCGCTTCGCCGGCCTATTATTCACAGGCTATTTCCGGCCATATGAAACTGATGAACCAGCGGGAAGACATCTCCGCTGCCCTCGCTTCGAGCTCGATCGATCCGGAAACGGCCCGTAAACTTTCACTGTCGATCGAAATCAGGGCATTTGCCGTTGAACAGCTTTCCCTGCCTGACAACGACAGTTACTCACAGTTTGTGCAAACCGGCGAGAACGCGGTCAGTTGGAATGTGGTCGCGGCCCCGGAGTTTTCATTAAAACCCCGCCAGTGGTGCTTCATGGTTGCCGGTTGTGTGCCCTACCGTGGTTATTTCAAGGCCGGGGCTGCCGCAAAATTTGCCGACAAGCTCTCACGTGACGGGTTTGACACCGATGTGTCCCCTGCCATTGCCTATTCGACCCTGGGTTGGTTTGATGACCCACTGCTCGATACCATGCTTCAGTACAACGATGAGCAACTCGCTGCATTGATTTTTCATGAGTTGGCGCACCAGCAGCTTTACGTCAAAGGGGATACTGCTTTTAACGAAGCGTATGCCAGTTTTGTCGAGGAAACCGGAGTTAGGCTATGGCTGGAATCCCGTGGACAGTCAGATCTTCTCCCGCAATGGCAGCAGCGCGAAACAGCAAGCCTGCAGTTAAATGCACTCCTCCGCGCAACCCGAAAAAAACTGGGTGGCTTGTACGCCAGCAACCTGCCCGAATCCCGGATGCGCGCCGAAAAAGCGGCCATCTTTGACGAGCTGCGAGAAGCCTATAAACGGCTTGTGGAGGAAGAGTGGAATGGTCGAAGCTATTTTGCTTCGTTCATATCGGATGAACTGAACAATGCAAACCTTGCCCTGATCAACAGCTACCAGGGCGGGGCTTGCGCATTTGCAGGCCTTTATGCGGACGCGGGAGAAAACCTGGCACATTTTCAAGAACTGGCGGCGATAAAGGCCTCCCTGAAAGCCAGTCAAAGAGCCAATTGGCTCAATCAACCGTGCGATGTCATTGCTTCCAATGACGATCTGTGACAACTTACCCCGAACCAGAATGGCTCCCGACTGACAGCGTTACGACTCTTGCCTTTACTTCAGCTTTTAAATAGCAGAATCCCCACTGTTTTCGCAGTGTGTACCTGCCTGGTGGCGATTTCCCCGGTGCTGCACGCCCGGGAGGTTCCAGCATTTTCCTGTCCGAGTGCCACACTGGGACCGGCCATTCCCCCTGCCCCCGACCGCAGCCAATCGCCGATCATCGTCTATGCGCAGGAACTGGACGCCAGTAAGGCCCGCGAGGGCGAAGCACGGGGTGAAGTGGAAGTTTTTCGGCTGGATCAACATATTCGGACGGACCGCGTGCTGTTCGATCCGGTAAAAGAGACCGTCACTGTACCCGGCATCGTGAACTATGAAGACCAGCAGGTGTGGCTCACCGGGCAGCAGGGGAATTACAGTTTTCTTGAAGAGTCCGGAAAGTTTTCGATGATCGATTACGGACTCAATGGTTCCAGCGCCAGGGGTAGCGCAGATTCGGTTGAACTGGTCGGCGGGCATACCTCCATGCTCTACGCCATGGACTACACATCCTGTCCCGGTGAAGACCCGGACTGGCTGCTGTACGCAAAGCAGTTGGAACTGCAACACGAAGAGGGCCGCGGCGTTGCCCGGGGCGCAAAGCTGATCTTCAAGGGTGTCCCTATCCTTTACGCGCCCTATTTTACCTTCCCGATCGACGACAGGCGAAAAAGCGGCTTCCTCTATCCCAATTTTGGCACCAGCAGCGACCTCGGCGTGGAATTGGGTGTCCCGTTTTACTGGAATATCGCCCCGGACCAGGACGCGACCATCGAGCCGCGTTATTTGTCCAAGCGCGGTTTCATGATGAAGGCTGAATACCGTTTTTTGACGCGTAAGACCAATGGCTCGTTTCGTATCAACTACCTGCCTGATGACAAAGTCACCAACAAGAACCGTTACCACTACCTGGTGCAACACCAATGGCGGCCTAAACGCCACTGGAACAATCAATTAATTGTTGAGCGGGTCGGTGACGACCGTTACTTCCAGGATTTCGGCAGAAACCTGGCAGAAACTTCCCGGCAGTTTTTACGCAGCAGCAGCACCATGACAGGTGCCGGGCAATATTGGGATTTCGAACTGATGGTCGATGATTTCCAGATCATCGACGACACCATCACAGATGAAAACAAGCCCTACCGGCGTCTTCCCCGGCTTGGTTTTGTACTCGATCGACCCCTGGGCGACAAAGGAATATTTTTCTCGCTGGGTTCCGAACTCGTGTATTTCGACCGTGACCAGGGCACAACCGGGGCTCGATTTGACCTGTTTCCGAATTTCTATTTCAGCCGCTACTCCAGCTGGGGATTTATCAAGCCCAGCGTCGGCGCACGCTTAACCGGTTATAACCTGGATCGTCAGGGACAGCCGGGCAATGAGTCACCGCAACGCGCCAACTTGATCGCGAGCCTGGATACCGGCCTGGTTTTTGACCGAATAGCAGAAAGTGGTGCCGTGCAGACGATCGAGCCGCGACTGTTTTATCTTTATGTGCCGTATCAAAACCAGGACGACCTGCCCATTTTCGATACCGGTGAATTCACGTTTGGCTATAGCCAATTGTTCAATACCAACCGCTTCGCAGGCGCGGACCGGCAAGGTGATGCCAACCAGCTAACCCTCGCTGTGACCACCAATCACTATGATGCCCGGAGCGGAACAGCACTTTGGAGTCTGAGCCTGGGCCAGATTTTCTACTTTGACGAACGCCGGGTCCAGCTCGGCGAACGCCCTCCCCGGGATGAGAATTCTTCACCCTTCCTGGCTGAGTTCGCCCTGCACCTGTCTGCAAATTTCAGCGCCCTGGCGGGTGCTCAATGGGACTGGGAAAACCAGGAATTGGCGGTCGGAACCGTTGGCTTCAATTACAGCGGCAAGCAGGGGGAGCGTCTACGCTTTGAGTACAGGTATCGAAGGGACCGCGTCAATCAATTTGATTTCCGGATATTCTGGCCGATCAACGAGCGCTGGCGTGTGCTTTCACGCGTTAACTACTCCTTCGCCGACAGCGATCTGCTCGAGGTGCAGGGCGGCATTGAATATGAAAGCTGCTGCTGGGCCGTTCGCACTGTATTACGGCGCTACCTGAAGAACCAGGATGGCGATTATCGCGATGGCATTTTCTTCGAACTCAACCTGAAAGGACTCGTCAGCGTAGGCAACCAGGATCAACGCCTGTTCTAGGGTTGGCCGGATGAGGTAGAATGGGAACTTTTCCGCCCTGAGGCGTCAAACCCTTCGGGCCAAGAGTTTTTCGGAGACTCCATAGATGATGTGTCATTTTCGTTCCTGGTCAGCACGGGCCTGTACTGCTTTTCTCCTTGCAGGCAGCCTGCTGATCCCTGCCGTAGCTTCGGCACAGATGCAATATACAACCAACACCAATGGACATATTGATTCCATCGTGGCGTTGGTCGACGAGGATATTATCCTGCGAAGCGAACTGGACCTGGCGGTAGCCGGCATCGTCGATCGTGTCCGCGCCAGCGGTGAATCCATGCCCCCCATGAACCTGCTTGAAGGGCAGGTACTGGAGAGGCTGATCATCAGGGAACTGCAGATTCAGCGCGCGCTGCAAACCGGGATCCGCATCAGTGATGCCGATGTGGACCAGGCCATGGTCACCCTGGCCCAACAGAACGGCATGACCATACAACAGATGCGGCAGGTCATTGAAGGTGACGGTGAAGATTTCGCCGAATTCCGCCGGAATATCGGTGAAGAACTGATGACGGAGCGCTTGCGTCAGCGCATCGTCAACGGCATGGACCCGATCACCGATACAGAAGTCGATATCATGCTGGCCTCCGAAGACCTGGCCGGTGGTGAGTACAACATCTCCCACATCATGGTCGGGCTGCCCGATGGCTCCACGCCGACCCAGATTCAGGAAGCACAGAGTAAAGCGGATGATATCTATCAGCGCCTGGAGAATGGCCTGGACTTCGCTTCCGCAGCGATCAGCTACTCCGACAGCCAGGAAGCGCTGGAAGGGGGCATGGTCGGCTGGAGAGATCTGAACAGTGTTCCGGCTTTCTTTGCTGACGCCATCCGCGACCTGCGCGCCGATCAATTCACACAACCGATCCGAAGCCCGGCCGGTTTTCACATCGTCAAAGTTAACGACTATCGCGAACAACGCCAGGTGGTGGTCAAAGAATACAACGCGCGCCACATCATGGTTGAAGTCGACGAAATCATGACACCGCGCCTGTCCATGGACGCCATCATCGACATAAAGAAGAAGCTTGATGACGGTGAAGATTTTGGAGAACTGGCGAAGGAATATTCAGACGACCCGACCAGCGCCAACCTCGGTGGCGACATGGGCTGGTTTCCACCCGAAGCCTACGGCGACCGGGTTTACCAGACTCTGATCGCCATGCAAATTGGCGAAACCAGCGAACCGTTTCAGACGCAGGGTGGCTGGCATATCATCGAGCTTCTCGATATCCGGGAGATGGATCGCACTGAAGAGGCCATCCGTTCCGAGGCACGCGATAAGATCATGATGCGTAAAGCAGACCAGGAGATCGAGAAGGTACTCAGACAGTTCCGGGATGAAGCATTCGTCGAGATTCGGTTGCCGGGCAGCAAAAGCTCAGGCTGAGCCCGGCGGCGCATGATCTGATGTCATGACCATGCATACGCCGACCCTGGCCGTTACGCCGGGAGAACCCGCAGGAATCGGTCCGGAAATCCTGCTTAAATTCCACCGGAACAATCCCCGTTTCCGGCTAATCGCCGTGGCCGACCCGGACTTGTTGAGGCAAACCGCGGAGCGACTGGGCGCCGACGTCACCATCAAAGAATGGCAGCCCGGTCTGGCAATTACAGGCAGTGAACTGGCTTGCCAGCCGGTCAGGTTAGCGGCTCCCGCTGAGCCCGGAAAGCTGCAACCGCTCAATGGACCCTATGTTCTGGAAACCCTGCGCCAGGCCGTGGGGATGATTCGCGGCGGCCACGCCGCCGCTCTGGTCACCGGCCCGGTGCACAAAGCGGTCATTAACGATTCCGGCTTCGAGTTCAGCGGACATACAGAATTTCTCGCGGAACTGGCAGGAGTTCCCCAGGTGGTAATGATGCTGGCAGCGCCCGGACTGCGGGTAACGCTGGTCACCACACATCTGCCGCTTCGGGCTGTCGCGGATGCAATCAGTCCCGTGAAACTCGAAGCTGTCATCCGAATCACCGAACGCGCCCTGCGTGAGCAGTTTGCAATTCCCGAACCCCGTCTGCAAATCCTGGGCCTTAACCCGCATGCCGGTGAAGGCGGGCATCTCGGACACGAGGAAGAAGCGATCATCACTCCGGTCATCCGAAAGCTGACGGCGCAAGGCATGCATCTGGAAGGCCCCGTTCCGGCCGACACCGCTTTCAATCCGCCTCACATAGCCGACTGCGATGCAGTGGTCGCGATGTATCATGACCAGGGACTGCCGGTCCTCAAGCACATGGGTTTTGGCCGGGCCGTGAACATTACGCTTGGCCTGCCGTTCATCAGAACCTCCGTTGATCATGGAACCGCTCTCGACCTGGCCGGAAGCGGCAAGGCCGATACAGGCAGTCTGCTCGAGGCGGTCAAGACCGCTGAAACCATGGCAAGGGCGAAGAGCCAATATGGCGCATAAAGCAAGAAAACGGTTCGGCCAGAATTTTCTGACGGATGAATTGCTGATCCAGCGGATCATAAACACCATCAACCCGGTCGCCGGCGACCTGATCCTGGAGATCGGGCCCGGGCAGGCTGCCTTAAGCCGGCCCCTGTCTGAATCAGATGCCGAATTACACCTGCTTGAAATTGACCGCGACCTTGCCGGGCACCTTCAAACCCTGTTCGGCCACACGGGCCGCGCCGTGGTCCATACCGGTGATGCACTGACTACCGATTTTTCCAAAATTGTGGACGGTCGCGCCTTCAGGCTGGTGGGTAACCTCCCTTACAACATATCCACTCCCCTGCTGTTTCATGTACTTCAGTGGAACGAACTGATCATCGATATGCATTTCATGCTGCAGCACGAAGTGGTCAAACGAATGGCTGCCCTGCCCGGCAGTAAAGCCTGGGGAAGGCTTTCAGTTATGTGCCAGTACTACTGCTCCGTGACTCCGCTGTTTGATGTGCCACCTGAAGCCTTTTCTCCCGCGCCCAGGGTACAGTCGCAATTCATCAAGCTGGTTCCGCATGACCAGCCCCCGGTTGAAATCAACAGCATGGATCAATTCGGACGGCTGGTCAGCCAGGCATTTGCGATGCGCCGGAAAACACTGCGGAATAATTTGAAAGGTATCCTGGATGTCGATAGGATCGAATCCGTTGGAATTGATCCGGGCGTGCGGCCCGAAACCCTGACACTCGAGCAGTTTGCAGATCTTTCAAGGCTTTTGGACCCAGAATTCTAAATGGCGACTTACATCATCGGCGACATACAGGGTTGCTACGACCCCCTGCAGCGTATGCTGGAAAAAGTACAGTTCGACACGGCAAAGGATTACCTCTGGATTCCCGGCGACCTGGTCAACAGGGGTGGGCAGTCTTTGGAGACCCTGCGGTTGCTGCACAGTCTGGGTGACCGTTTCAGAATGAGCCTGGGTAATCATGATCTCTACCTGCTCAAAGAAAACTGGAAATTCCCGGAAGGCGGTTCTGCGAACCGGGAAATGGATGTCATCCTGCACGCGCATGACAGGCCGCAACTGATGTACTGGCTCCAACAGCAACCCATGGCTTACTGGTCCAAAAAGCACGCAACCCTGATGGTTCATGCCGGGGTTATTCCCCAATGGACCGTCGGCCAGACCCTGGCCCATGCAGCAGAGGTCGAAAAAGTATTGCGGTCGAAAAAATCCGGAAAATTTTTCGCAAAAATGAACAAACTCCGGGTCCGCCGCTGGCGCGATGAACGCACCGGGTGGAAGCGCCGTCAGCTGATCAGCAGCATTCTGACGCGACTGCGTTTCTGCGACAAGAATGGGAAAATACTCTCCAAACCCAGCGGGCCACCCGGCTCACAGCCCTCCCCCTACAAGCCGTGGTACAAGCACAAAAATCGCCAAACCAGGGATGTCATGATTATGTTCGGGCATTGGGCGGCACTCGGTCTTTACATGAAAAAACGCGTGGTTTGCATGGATTCTGGTTGTGTCTGGGGCGGAAGGCTGAGCGCCCTCAGGCTGGAGGACCGGCAACTGTTCCAGGTTCCCGGGAAGTTTCACAAGAATCCGTTTTCCTGACCCACTCGGTTACCTCGTACTCATAGGGATTCTGTTCATTGGCCGGCTCGTTCCGGACATCCGTACTCACCCAGTCCTTCTCTGACCACGCGGGAAACCACGTATCAGCCTCCGGTTCGCAGGACACCCGGGTCAGGATCATCCGGTCAGCCACCGCCAGCGCCTGCTGGTATAACTGGCCACCGCCAATGATCATGACCTCGGGACCATTCGCAATCCGGATCGCTGAATCCAGGGACCCGGCCACGTCGCACCCGGTTACATGGAACGAACTGTTGCGCGTCACCACGATGTTCTGGCGGCCAGGCAGCGGACGCCCGATGGAGTCCCAGGTTTTACGGCCCATCACGATCGGCTTACCCATAGTGGTTTCCTTGAAATGTTTCAATTCCGCGGGCAAATGCCAGGGCATCTCGCCATTGAGCCCAATGGCCAGGTTGTGCGCCATCGCAGCGATCAGTGTGATTTTCTTTCCGTGTAACATCTGGAACCTCAGAGTCGGACCCGGTTGAGGCGCAAGGCATTGGTAATTACAGATACCGAGCTGAAGCTCATCGCGGCTGCTGCAATCATCGGGCTCAATAAGATACCAAACCAGGGATAAAGCACGCCGGCGGCCAGGGGCACACCGACCAGGTTATAGGCAAAGGCGAAAAACAGGTTCTGGCGAATATTTTGCATGGTTTTTCGGCTGAGGCTAATTGCGCGAACAATGCCTTCCGGGTCGCCACCCATCAGGGTGACACCGGCGGACTCAATGGCAACATCGGTACCTGTGCCCATTGCAACGCCTACATCTGCCGAGGCCAGCGCGGGTGCATCGTTGATGCCGTCACCGGCCATTGCGACTTTATGGCCATGGCGCTGAAGCAACCTGA
>Ga0316197_10003272_pt1 | contig 11529 bp, 12 predicted proteins | sample OudBiesiAoxic_MG_FD_204939 | JGI IMG/M metagenome (GOLD analysis project Ga0316197, IMG submission 204939) | Coastal sediment microbial communities from Oude Bieten Haven, Netherlands - site A oxic | ecosystem: Environmental > Aquatic > Marine > Coastal > Sediment | place: Netherlands...
AGTCTGGGCCGTGTCTCAGTCCCAGTGTGGCCGGTCGCCCTCTCAGGCCGGCTACCCGTCGTCGCCTTGGTAGGCCATTACCCCACCAACTAGCTGATAGGCCGCGGGCCCATCCCAAGCCAGAATCCTTTCCACGTCCAGACCATGCGGTCAGACGTCATATCCGGTATTAGCAGCGGTTTCCCACTGTTATCCCGGTGCTTGGGGCAGGTTGCCCACGTGTTACTCACCCGTTCGCCGCTGATCCCCACCCGAAGGTGGTTCACCGCTCGACTTGCATGTGTTAAGCACACCGCCAGCGTTCGTCCTGAGCCAGGATCAAACTCTCCATCGAATGTCATATGGCAACCCGCTGGCGAGCGGGAGTACCGACTTCGTGAAGTGGTGCCACGTGGGCACCGATGAACCTGGCAAGTACAGATGTGAGTCCATCTGTCTTACCAAAGGAATCCCAACGTGGACGGCTCTGCAGCCACCCACGACGGGGGTTTGGCATCGACTTATTTGGCACACTGTTGAGTTCTCAAGGATCGGGCGCACACCTCGGTTGTCGTCTCCGACTTCCTTGGGGCAGATCCACCAGGCTACCAGACTTTCAGGCCCCGGAAGAACCGGCTGACCTGCAGTCTTTCGTCCTGGTTGCGTCCTTCTTCGTCGGTTCGGTTTACCCGTCTCAGCGTTTCAGGCGCGAGGAGAAACGTTACGCCTGGGGTGTACCCATGTCAACTCCGGCCACCGTCCGACGCCCGCGCCTCAGCACCAGCCACCGCCCGTGCAGGCCGGCGCCCCGGGTGACCTCGGCGTCCGCGTCCGACACGCGCACATTGTTGACGTAGACGCCGCCGTCGGCCGCGGCTCGGCGGGCCGCACCCTTGCTCGGCGTCAGTCCAGTTGCGACCAGCAGATCGGCCACGCTCACCGCCTCCGGGCCCAGTTCGACGCTCGTGTGCGGCACCGTGCTGAGGGCCTCGGCGAGCGTGCGGGCGTCGAGGTCGGTGAGCTCGCCGCGTCCGAACAACGCGGCGGACGCCGCCTCGGCCGCGCTCACCGCCGCGGGACCGTGCACCAGGGTCGTGACGTTCGCCGCCAGCTCACGCTGGGCGGCCCGTCGGGCCGGCTGGGATGCGGTCAGCTCGTCCAGCTGCTCGATTCGTTCCCGCGGCAGAAACGTCAGTCGTCGCAGCAGCATCCCGACGTCGGCGTCGTCGGTGTTGAACCAGTACTGGTAGAAGGCGTACGGGGAGGTGAGCTCGGGGTCGAGCCAGATCGCCCCGCCCTCGGTCTTGCCGTACTTCGTGCCGTCGGACTTGACCAGCAGTGGCGTGGTGAAGGCGTGCACCTGCTCGCCCTCGACCCGCCGCACCAGGTCGACACCGGCGGTGATGTTGCCCCACTGGTCCGAGCCGCCGAACTGCAGGCGACAGCCCTGGCGACGGAACAGCTCGACGTAGTCGTTGGACTGCAGCAGCACGTAGGAGAACTCGGTGTAAGAGATTCCGGCCGCGGACTCCAGCCGGCGTGAGACGGCGTCGCGGTCGAGCATGCGGTTGACCGAGAAGTGCTTGCCGACGTCGCGCAGGAAGTCGATCGTCGACAGCTCCCCCGTCCAGTCGACGTTGTTGACCATCGTGGCCGCCGCCGATCCGGAGAAGTCGAAGAAGGGCTCCATCTGGGCGCGCAGCTTCGTCCCCCACTGCTGGGCCGTGTCCGCGTCGAGCAGCTGACGCTCCGCGCTGGGCTTGGGGTCGCCGATCAACCCGGTGGCACCGCCGACGAGCAGGAGGGGACGATGTCCCGCCTGCTGGAGTCGGCGGGCGGTGATCACCTGGAGCAGGTGCCCGACGTGCAGGCCGGGCCCGGTGGGGTCGAAGCCGCAGTAGAACGTCACACCCGGACGGCTCAGCAGCTCGCGAAGGCGCTCAAGGTCGGTCGAGTCCTGCACGAGGCCGCGCCACTGCAGGTCGTCGAGGACGTCGGTCGGGGCTGAGGTCTCGGCTGCGGTGGCGTCGTCCATGGCGTCGGGCAACGTACCCCCCTCAGCGCTGCCGGTCTTCGACCAGGGACAGCAGGTTGCGGTCCGGGTCGTGGAACCACACGACCCGAACTCCCCCGGGCCCGGTCCAGGCGCCGACCTGGTCCTGCTCCAGGTGGTCGAATCGCACCGTCTCGATTCCGAGGTCGCCCAGCGAGGCGACGATGGAGTCCAGGTCGGCCACCCGCCACGCCAGCTGGGCGTAGGGGGTCGGCACGACAGTGGGCACGTTCGTGAGTCGCAGCTCGGTGCCACCGGCCTCCAGCGACGTGCCGTAGGCGTCGGAGGAGATGACCGACAGCCCGAGGGTGTCGGCGTAGAACGCCAGCGCCGAGTCCATGTCGGCCGTTCCCACAATGGCCATCAGGGGACGTCCCTGCACGCCGTTCATCGCTCGCTCCCCTCTCGTCGGGTGACTGCACCCTCACGATAGGCCGATACCGTCGGCTCGTCGGGCAGCCAGAACCGCCACGGACGGTCAGCGGCCCGGCTGATGCCCACCCGGGGGCCGCGCAGGTACTCGGTCGCCGGCTCGTCCAGCGATGTGAGCCGCAGCGGGTTGCCAGGATCGAGCAGGTCGCTGCCGTCCAGGCTGCCGGTCACCCCGAGCGCCTGGGTGAGTCGGCCGGGACCGCGGGCCAGGTCGCGCGCGAGCGACGGCCGCCCGGACGGGGGCAAGCGCCGCTCTCGCGCGACATCGAAGCCGGCCACCACCTGACCTGCCCGCAGCAGGACGGCCGCGGCATGACCCACCGGACCGATAGTGACGTTGAGGCACCAGTGGATCCCGTAGGACCGGTAGATGTAACACGTACCCGGTGGTCCGAACATCGACGTGTTCCTCGGGGTCATCCCGTGATGGGCGTGTGACGCCGGGTCCTCGCCGGGCCCTCCGTAGGCCTCGACCTCGACCACCCGGACCGAGACACGACGCCCGCCGATGTCAGAGGTCAGAATCGTGCCCAGCAGGAGCGGCGCCACCTCCACGCCCGGGCGGGACAGGTCACCGGACACGATGCGAACGACGGTCTTCGTGGCCCAGACCATCAGTCCGAGTCGACGAGCTGCTGAAGCATCCGATGTCCCTCAACCCTTCGTCAGCACCGAGTCGCGGCATCGAGCTGCGGACCCCGTGCGTTGCCGCGGAACCGCTAGGTGGCGTTCCGATCGAGCGCTGCACCGGCCCCGAGAAACACGAGCCCGCCACCGGCGATGATCAGCCACATCGGGAAGGGCTCCTCGACGAGAAGGAGCCACACGAGGGCCGCCAGTACCCCGATGAGCCCAACGATCATCATCGCCCGGCCCGGCTGCTGCGACCACGTTCGCTCGACACGGTCGTTCACCCCCACCCAAGGTCGTGCCGAGCAGCTGAACCCGCCTAGGGCCGAACGACCCGTGGCCGGTCGCGCGGACGTGCGCGATCAGCACAGAGCTGCAACGCCGTTCGGTGGCTGCCCCTGGACGTCCCCGTCCCTGACTGCTCGAGCACCGACCGCGTGTGGTGCCCCGGCACGCGGTCGACGACTCAGGGCAGGCAGGCCTCGGCATCGGCGACGGCGTCGCGGGCGGCATCCTCCAGCGGGGCGCCGCGCTGGGCGACGTCACCCCAGACCCAGCGCTCCCGGGTGAAGGGGTTGGCCCCCATGAGCCCAGCGCCGGGCTCGGACAGGTTGTCAGAGGCAGTGGCGAACACATAGACCTCGTCGGTGGACCCGGCTGCGTCGCCCTGGAGGAAGACGACCCACGAGAAGAAGTCGTTGTCCGCCGTGACCGCCGAGCGCTGTGCCGCGGTCACGGTGAACGACCCGTCGCCCTTCCAGCTCGCCCCGTCGGGTCCGAGCAGGACCGCGATCTCCTCGTCGGTGAGGTCTGAGCAGCCGGACGACGAGTCCGCCGCGCACCCGCTCAGCACGAGCAGCAGCAGGCCGCCGACCGCTGTCGCCGCTCTCATGCCGGTCATGATCGACGATCTCGCTGCGGCCCGCCTGACGGGCTCAGCCCTCGCGCCGGGCGCCGGTCGACTGCTCCCACTGGGTGAGCTGCTTCTCCAACGCCTTCATCAGCTCGAAGACCTGGGCCGGCGGGATCCGCACGCGCGACACGACCCGGGCCTTGCCTGTCGCGACACGCTCCCCCGCCTCGTTCGTGACCACCTGCTGCGGCCCGGCCATCGCTGCGAAGTCGAGGGTGAAGGAGTCGCGCGAGTGCCACACGGCGACGAAGTCAGCGTACGTGCCGCCGATGAGCTCCTCGGGCATCTGCACTTCGACGTTGGTCACGGCTGCTCCTCGGACGCGGGTATCGCAGGAGTTCTAGCACGCTCCTAGTGTCGGGTGCTGTGGACGCCTCGACCTGGCTGCTGGACCCCGGCCTGCACCATCTCAACCATGGCTCGTTCGGTGCGGTGCCCGTGCCGGTACTCGAGGCACAGGACGACTGGCGACGACGCATCGAGCGGGACCCCGTGGGCTTCGTCGACCGGCATCTGCTGGCCGCGCTGGACGAGGCGCGCAGCACCTGGGCGTCGGTGCTCGGCGCCGACCCCGAGGGGGTCGTGATGCTGCGCAACACCACGGCGGGGATGGGTGCCGTGCTGGCGAGCGTTCTGTCGAGCCTGCCGTCCGGCGCCGAGGTGCTGATCACCGACCACGCCTACAACTCGACCCGGATCGCGGTCGAGGTCGAGGCCGCGCGGCACGGCCTGCGGGTCGTCACGGCGCGGCTGCCGTTCCCGCTGGGCTCCCCCGACGCGGTGACCGAGGCGGTCATGCGCAGCGTCGGCCCCCGAACCGGGCTGGTCGTGCTCGACCTGGTCACCTCCCCGACCGCCCTGCGCCTACCCGTGGAGCAGATCGTGGCGGCGCTGGGTGAGGGTGTCCCGGTGCTGGTGGACGCTGCGCACGGCCCCGGCATGGTCGAGATGCGAGCGGAGGAGATGGGGGCTGCGTTCATCGTCGCCAACGGGCACAAGTGGCTGTGCGCCCCGCGGGGCAGCGCGGCCATGGTCGTGCGTACCGACTGGCGCGAGCGCGTCCGTCCGCTGGTCGTCAGTCATGGGTGGGAGGACGGCTTCGCCCCCGACAGGTCTCGCCTGCACGCGACGTTCGACTGGACGGGTACCGACGACCCAACCCCGTGGCTGTGCGTGCCGGACGCCGTCGCAACCGTGCGTGCTCTGCACCCCGACGGGCTGGCCGGGGTCCGCCAGGCCAACCGGGCCCTGGCGCTGCGGGCTCGCGACCTGCTCTGCGCGGCACTTGGCATCGAGCCTCCCGCACCCGACGCCATGCTCGCCTCGATGGCCGCCGTGCCGCTGCCCGGCCACACCACGACGATGCTGGACCCGCTGGCTGCCACCCTGCGCGAGCACGGCTTCGTGGTGGCGGTCTTCGGCGGACAGCGGCGCGTGCTGCGGGTCAGCGCCTTTCGCTACAACACCCCCGACGAGTACGCCGAGCTTGCCGACCTGCTACCCGGCCTGCTCAGCGCGTCCGGCTGACGCCCACCCGCGAAGGACGTCACGCACGGCAGCCAGCTCCTCGAGCTGCTCGGCGACCCGGACCGGAGCCGTGCCTCCCCGGCCGTCGCGGGCAGCCAGTGACCCGGTCACGGTGAGCACGTCACGAACGCCGGCGGTGAGGCGCGGCGAGACCGCCCGCAGCTGCTCGTCGCTGAGCTCGTCGAGGTCGACCCCGCGCTGCTCACACGCCTGGACGAGTGCACCGGTGATCTCGTGCGCCTCCCGGAACGGCACGCCCTGGCGTACCAGCCACTCGGCGACGTCGGTGGCCAGCGAGAACCCCGCCGGCGCCAGCTGCGCCATCCGGGCGGTGTCGAAGCTCAGCGTGCGCACCATGCCGGCCACCGCGGGGAGCAGCACCAGAAGCTGCTCGACGGAGTCGAAGAGGGGCTCCTTGTCTTCCTGAAGATCGCGGTTGTAGGCCAGCGGGAGCGCCTTGAGTGTGGCCAGCAGGCCGGTGAGATTGCCGACGAGTCGTCCGGCCTTGCCTCGGGCCAGCTCGGCGACGTCGGGGTTCTTCTTCTGCGGCATGATCGACGAGCCGGTCGAGAACGCGTCGTCGAGCGTGGCGAAGCCGAACTCCACGGTCACCCACGAGGTCACCTCCTCGGCCAGGCGTGAGACGTCCACAGCCACCATCGCCAGGACGAACGCCAGCTCGGCCGCGACGTCACGCGCGGACGTCGCGTCGATCGAGTTCGCGGCGGACGTCGCGAACCCCAGCTCGGTGGCGACTGCCTGCGGGTCGAGGCCCAGCGTCGAGCCGGCCAGGGCCCCGGAGCCGTAGCCCGACACATCGGCGCGGGCGTCCCAGTCGCGCAGCCGGTCGACATCACGCGCCAGCGGCCACGCATGGGCAGCGAGGTGGTGGGCCAGCAGCACCGGCTGGGCGTGCTGCAGGTGGGTGCGTCCGGGCATGGCCGCGTCCGGATGGGCACGGGCCTGCTGCTCGAGCGCGTCGACGACGTCGAGCACCCGGTTCGCGACGGCCCGTGCGTTCTCCCGCAGGTACATCCGGAAGAGCGTGATCACCTGGTCGTTGCGCGAGCGCCCGGCACGCAGCCGTCCGCCGACATCCGGCCCGACACGTTCGATCAGCGCTCGCTCCAGGGCGGAGTGCACGTCTTCGTCGTCGACCGCTGGGGTCAGGGCGCCCGTGGCGAGGTCATTGGCGAGGCTGTCCAGGCCGTCGAGCAGCGCCTGCAGGTGAGCGTCGGTGAGCAGCCCGGCACGGTGCAGGGCTCGGGCGTGCGCCCGGCTGCCGGCCAGGTCGTACCGGGCGAGGCGCCAGTCGAACTGCGTGGATCGCGACAGGGCGGCCATCGCCTCGGCAGGACCTGAGGCGAACCGTGCTCCCCAGAGCCCAGACGACTCGCTCACCGGGTCTGGTCGCGCCGGGCGGCGATCTTGGTCGGCAGCCCCCACAGCTCGATGAAGCCCTTCGCCAGCGACTGGTCGAACGTGTCGCCCTCGTCGTAGGTGGCCAGCCCGAAGTCGTACAGGGCGCCGTCGCTGCGACGCCCGGTCGGGACCGCGCGGCCGCCCTGCAGAGTCATCCGGATCTCACCGCTGACCGACAGGCTCGCCTCGTCGATGAACGTGTCCAGGGCGCGGCGCAGCGGGGAGAACCACAGGCCGTCGTAGACGAGCTCACCCCACCGCTGGTCGACGCCTCGCTTGTAGCGGGCCAGCTCGCGCTCGACGGTGACGGTCTCGAGCTCGGCGTGGGCGGTGATCAGGGCGATGGCCCCCGGCGCCTCGTAGACCTCGCGGCTCTTGATGCCGACGAGCCGGTCCTCGACCATGTCGAGGCGGCCCACGCCGACGGCGCCGGCTCGACGGTTGAGCTCCTCGACGGCCTCGAGCATGGTGACCGGTCGCCCGTCGATCGCAACCGGGATGCCGTGGGAGAAGCGGATGACGACCTCGTCGGGCTCGTGCGGAGCCGCCGGGTTCTTCGTGTAGGAGTAGACGTCCTCGATCGGCGCGTTCCAGATGTCTTCCAAGAAGCCGGTCTCGACCGCCCGCCCCCACACGTTCTGGTCGATCGAGTAGGGGCTCTTCTTGGTCACGTCGATCGGCAGGTCGTGCTTCTCGGCGTAGTCGATGGACTTCTCCCTGGTCAGTGCCAGGTCGCGCACCGGGGCGATGCAGGTCAGCTCCGGCGCCAGCGCGCCGATGCCCACCTCGAAGCGCACCTGGTCGTTGCCCTTGCCGGTGCAGCCGTGGGCGACGACCGACGCGCCGTGCTTCTTCGCGGCCGCGACCAGGTGCTTGACGATGACTGGTCGGGACAGTGCGGAGACCAGTGGGTACTGATTCATGTAGAGCGCGTTGGCCTTGAGCGCCGGACGCAGGTAGTCGTCGGCGAACTCGTCGCGGGCATCGGCCACCTCGGCCTCGACGGCGCCGCACGCCATCGCTCGCTCGCGGATCGTCGTCAGGTCTTCCCCACCTTGACCCACGTCGACGGCCACGGCGATCACCTCGGCCCCCGTGGCCTCGGCGATCCAGCCGATGCCGACGGAGGTGTCCAGACCTCCGGAGTAGGCGAGAACTACGCGGTCGGTCACGGGGCGTCTCCTGTTCGTGGGGATGACTCGGGGGTTGTGTCGGGGGTGGTGCGTTGGCTCTGGGCCATGTCGAGAAAGGCCTGGGCGACGGCGTCCCCGCCGGCGGGGTCGGTCGCTACCACCAGCACAGTGTCGTCGCCGGCGACGCAGCCGAGAACGGCGGGCATCTCGGTGTGGTCGATCGCCGAGGCGAGGTACTGCGCCGCTCCGGGCGGGGTGCGCAGCACCACGAGGTTCGCCGAGGCGGCAGCGCTGACGAGCGTCTCTGCCGCGATGCGCGAGAGCCGCTCGTGCAGGGCGAGCGGCGTCTCTCCCGCCCTGGGCGTGCGGTCGCCACCCTCGGCCGGCAGGGCGTAGACCAGCTCGCCGGTGGCGGTGCGCACCCGCACGGCACCGAGCTCGTCCAGGTCGCGGGACAGAGTGCCTTGGCTGACGCCCACACCGTGGGCGGCGAGCATCTCGGCCAGCACCGACTGTGACGGCACGGCATGGCGGGCCAGCGTGTCGGTGATCAGTTGTTGCCGCGCCGCCTTGGTCGCAGGCACGCTCGAGGCGGGCCCGGTGGCCTGTGCTGTCGCGCTCACGTCTGCGCCTCGGGGCTCAGCAGGTAGGTGAGCAGCGCCTTCTGGACGTGACGGCGGTTCTCGGCCTGGTCCCAGATGGGGCTGGTGGGATCGTCGACATAGCGGGCATCGATCTCCTTGCCCCGATAGGCAGGCAGGCAGTGCAGCACGACCACGTCGGGCGATGCCGCCGACAGGGCGGTCGAGGTGATCGAGAACGGGCGGAACGGAGCCTCGCGGTCGACTGCCTCGGCCTCCTGGCCCATCGACACCCAGGTGTCGGTGGAGACGACGTCGGCTCCGGCGAACGCCTCGCCCGGCACGTCGGTGTGTAGCACCGAGCCACCCGTGTCGGCAGCGATCTGCGCGGCCGTGGCCAACACGTCGCGGTTCGGCACGAAGCCTGGCGGGGAGCCGATGCGCACATGCATGCCGGCGCTCGCACCGGCCAGCAGCGTGGAGTGGGCCATGTTGTTGGCGCCGTCGCCGACGTAGCTGATCGTGAGCCCGGCAAGGGTTCCGCGCTGCTCCTGCACCGTGAGCAGGTCGGCCAGCAGCTGGCACGGATGGAACTCGTCGGTCAGCGCGTTGACGACCGGGACGCCGGACACCGCCGCCATCGCCTCCAGACGCTGCTGGGCGAACGTGCGCCAGACAATGGCGGCCACCTGCCGTTCCAGGACGCGTGCGGTGTCCTCGATGGTCTCGCCCCGCCCGAGCTGGCTCGTGGCTGCGTCCAGCACCAGCGGCAGCCCGCCGAGCTCGGCCACCCCCGCCGCGAAGGACACCCGGGTGCGGGTGGACGGCTTGTCGAACAGCAGCGCCACCGTCTTCGGGCCGTCCAACGGCACGAAGGCGAACGGGTCGGCCTTCATCCGGGTCGCGAGCGCGAGCACGGTCGCCTGCCCGGATGGGGTGAGGTCGTCGTCGCGTAGAAAGTGACGGGTCATCGGGTCGTGCCTCCGTTCGCTGCGTCCCGCAGGATGGCGGGCCACGCCGACACCAGCTCGCCGGACTCGTCCGCGCTGAGGATGAGGGGCGGCGCCAGCCTGATGGTGTCGGGTGCGACGTTGTTGACGATGAACCCGGCGTCGAGCGCAGCCGCGGACACCGCCTCGGCCGTCGCGTCGGTGACGGGCACGCCGATCAGCAGACCCCGCCCGCGTGCTGGGCCGGCGCCCGGCACGTGCAGCCCTGCGACGAGCACGTCGCTGGTCTCGCGAGCTCGCGCGCGCAGGTCGTCCTCATCGATGACGTCGAGGACGGCCAGCCCCGCCGCGCACGAGACCGGGTTGCCGCCGAAGGTGGACCCATGATGGCCAGGCCCGAGCAGGGTGGCCGCCTCGCCGAGCGCCACGACCGCTCCGATGGGCAGGCCACCGCCGAGCCCCTTGGCCAGGGTCAGCACGTCGGGCCAGTCGGCACCGGCGGGCTCGGGCCCTGATCCGTCAGGGCCCAGCGCATCGGGGTGCTGGAAGGCGAACCACTCACCTGTGCGTGCTACGCCCGTCTGCACCTCGTCGAGGATCAGCAACGCGCCATGACGACGGGTCAGCTCGCGGGCGTGCCGCAGGTAGCCGGGCGGCGCGACGTGGATGCCCGCCTCCCCCTGGATGGGCTCGAGCACCAGCGCGGCGACGTCGTCGGCCAGCGCCGCGTCGAGGGCGCCGGAGTCGCCGAAGGCGACGTGCTCGACGCCGCCGGGCAGGGGTGCGAACGGGTCGGCGATGGCAGGCTTTCCAGTGAGCGCCAGGGCCCCCATCGTGCGTCCATGGAACCCGCCGGAGGCGGCCACGATGCGGGGACGCCCCGTGCGTCGGGCGATCTTGAACGCCGCTTCGTTCGCCTCGGCCCCCGAGTTGCCGAAGAACACCGCTCCGGCCGCCGGGGCGCCCGGCGAGCCGACGCCGACCACCGCGAGCAGCCGCTCGGCGAGCGCAACCTGGGCAGGACTGGTGAAGAAGTTCGAGATATGTCCGAGGGTCGCCAGCTGGCGCGACACGGCCTCGACCAGGCGGGGGTGGGCGTGCCCGAGCGCGTTGACGGCGATGCCCGCGAGCAGGTCCAGGTAGACCCTTCCGTCCTCGTCCCAGACGCGGCACCCCTCGCCCCGCACCAGCACCCGCTTGGGCAGCCCGTAGGTGCCCATCACCGACGACTGGTAGGCCTGCAGGGTGGCGCTGCTCATCGCACGTCCTCGGGCTGGGCCATCACCATCGTGCCGACGCCGGCGTCGGTCACGATCTCCAGCAGCAGCGAGTGCGGGAGGCGTCCGTCGATGACGTGCGCACGCGGCACCCCGCCGCGGACGGCGCGCAGGCACGCCTCCATCTTGGGCACCATGCCGGTGGCCAGCTCGGGCAGCATCGCCTCGAGGTCGTCCGCGCTCAGCCGGCTGATGACGTCGTGGGGCGTGCGCGGCGGCCAGCTGCGGTAGAGGCCGGAGACGTCGGTGAGCACCACGAGCTTCTGCGCACCGAGCGCCACGGCCAGCGCCGCGGCAGCAGTGTCGGCGTTGACGTTGTGCACCTGGCCGTCCACGTCGGGAGCCACGCTGGACACGACGGGCACCCGTCCGGCGGCTATCAGGTCTTCGACGGCCTCCGGCTGCACGCGCACGACGTCGCCAACGAGGCCGACGTCGATGGCCGCCCCTTCGTGCACGGCGTCGCGGCGCTCGGCGGTGAACAGGTGAGCGTCCTCTCCCGACATGCCGACAGCCAGCGGGCCGTGCTCGTTGAGCAGCCCGACGAGCTCGCGCCCGACCTGACCAACCAGCACCATGCGCACGACGTCCATCGCCTCGGGCGTGGTGACACGCAACCCGCCACGAAACTC
>Ga0316197_10003273_pt1 | contig 11529 bp, 12 predicted proteins | sample OudBiesiAoxic_MG_FD_204939 | JGI IMG/M metagenome (GOLD analysis project Ga0316197, IMG submission 204939) | Coastal sediment microbial communities from Oude Bieten Haven, Netherlands - site A oxic | ecosystem: Environmental > Aquatic > Marine > Coastal > Sediment | place: Netherlands...
CGACGAGCTGCTGATATCCTACAGCACTGGAACAGTGAAAAGGCTCATTTCTTGCAGATTTGCCCCAAAGAAATGCTCGTGCACCTGCCCGCGCCGCTTAGTCTTGAGAAAGCGGCCGTACCTGCGGAATGATATGATGATGCGTCAGGGGCAAACCTGATTTCTCCTGATGCGCATTCGCCATGATTGATCCGAATTCTATCACAATTTGACCTAATTGGGACGGCATACCCGGGATTGTTCACAACCCGAGGACAATCATGCCGACGACGTACAAAGATCAGTTTTACACGATTGATCCCGGTGTCCCGCCTGCGGGCGGTACCGCTGTAACGTTTCAGCGGTCGTCTTTCGTGGACAATGACGACGATGGGCTGATCCGCCCCAATACCGGTGATACGTTCGAAGGCAACCTGATTACCAGTGTGTGGCAAGGCGATACGCTGACAATCCAGGTGCCGGGTGTCGGTAACATCACCTATACGGGCGTGACCTACTACATTCAGGGACAACCGGCCGTTTTCACCCCGACGGACGGGCAGGTGCTGCAGGACGGGACCTTCGTCAGTTCAACTTTCGTCACCAATAGTACTCAGACGCCAGTCGGAAATTTCGGACCGACCTGTTTTACGCCGAGTACATGGATTGAAACGGCGACTGGGCCGCGTCTGATCGAAACGCTTGCAGTGGGTGATTGGGTAACGACGTTGGATGACGGCAGCCAGCAGATCCGGGCCATTGCACGACAGACTGCAAAGGCAATTGGCGTTTTTGCGCCCGTACGCTTTGAGGCGGGTGCCATCGGAAATGACACGCCGCTTGTGATCTCGCAGCAGCATCGCGTTCTTATCTCTGACTGGCGGGCAGAGTTTTTCTTTGGTCTCGAAGAGGTTCTTGTTGCCGCCAAACATCTTGTGAACGGCACATCGATCCGCCTGACAGAGGGAGGGATGGTCGAATATATTCACCTCGTTTTCGACAGTCATCACATCATATTTGCGCAGGGTGTGCCCAGCGAAAGCTACTATCCGGCGCATGCCGCTGGCAAAGGTGATGCGGCCCTGCGTGCGGAGATGAAAACACTCTACCCGGATCTCACAGAACAGCCCGACGTGACCTGGCCCATGGTGCGCCCTGTGATCAGGCAGAACGAAGCGCAGATGTTGGCAGCTTAGACAAAGCGGAACATTGACCTCACCTTCGGCGGAGCTACCGTCACTTTGTGGTTTATTCATCGAAGAACATATTGAGGATCGCGCTGGTGGGTTTGATGCTGGTGCTTTCAGGGTGCAGCGCAGCAGTGACGCGCGGTGGTGGGGACATTCTTGCCATCGGCGACTCAGTGATGGCGTGGAACGAAAGCAGCGACGCCGCCATTCCGGATGCGGTTGCGCGCACGCTGGATAGGGAAGTGATCAGCCGTGCCGTTCCCGGCGCGCAATTCGACAATGCCTCCGGACTGGCCTCTGCGGTGGGCTTCGACATCCGCAACCAATATCCCGGCGGAACGTGGAACTGGATCATTGTGAATGGCGGTGCCAATGATCTTTGGGCAGATTGTGGCTGCGGCGCTTGTGGTCCGGTCGTGGACAAACTGATATCGGCAGATGCAAAAAGCGGCTCTATTCCGCGATTTTTGCGTCAACTGCGGGCCAGTGGGGCGCAGGTCCTGTGGATGGGGTATTACAAAGGCAATGGTCGCGGTTCGTTCAAGGGCTGTCGCGACGATCTGGTGCGGATGGAAGAGCGGATAGCGCGCTTTGCGCTCGCAACGCCGGGCGTCTATTTCGTCGATGCCGAGGATGTGCTTGACCCGGAAGACCCGGCGAGTTTTGCGCGTGACAACAACCACCCGTCGCCGAAAGGCGCGGCTGTCATTGGTGCTTATCTGGCGCAGACGATTTCTGCACAATCGGGGCGTTCACAATAGCCGCAGATCGCCCTATAGCTGCTGCATGGCGAAACAGGCGAGCAAGAAGTCCAAAACCCGCAAGAAAGCGGCTCCAAAGCGGGGGTTAAAGCGGCGTGTGCTTTGTTGGGGAGTACGCGGCGTATCGGCGGTGTTTCTAGTCATTGTCGCCGTGGTTGTGGCGGGCGCGTTTTTCAATCCGCCAACAACCGCCTACATGTTCAGCGAAGGGCGTCGGCTGGGTGGCGTCCAGCAGAACTGGATTGCGATAGACAATATCGCGCCAGTGATGGCCCGATCCGCCGTTGCCGCAGAGGATGCGAATTTCTGCCAGCATTGGGGATTTGACGTGGCGGCCATCAAGCTCGCAATTGCCGAAGGATCAGAACGCGGGGCTTCGACCATCAGCCAGCAGGTTGTTAAGAATGTCTACCTCTGGCACGGCCGCACATGGTTTCGCAAAGCCATGGAGGCGTCGATCACCCCGCTGATGGAGGCAATCTGGTCCAAACGGCGTATCATCGAGGTTTATCTGAACGTGGCAGAGTTCGACGAAGGTGTGTTTGGTGTGGACGCTGCTGCGCGGCACTATTTCGGTGTTTCGGCCGGTGATCTGAGCCCGACACAAGCGGCGCGGTTGGCGGCAATTCTGCCAGCTCCCAAATCCCGGTCAGCGTCGCAACCCTCCAGTTTCATCCGCAAGCGCAGTGCGCAAATCCGTGACGGAGCGGCGACAATCAGCAGGGATGGTCGGGCGCGGTGTTTCGAGAGTTGAAAACTTTGCCCGTACAAGGCATTGAAGGGCACCATCCCTTTTGTTCCGGAACCCTCTGATGGCCCGTCTGTTTCATGTCCCCCTCTCTCCCTTTTGTCGCAAGGTGCGTCTGAGCCTTGCGGAAAAGAAAATCGAAGTGGAACGCGTTGAGGAACGGTACTGGGAGCAGGATCCTGATTTCATGCGACGGAACCCGGCGGGCAAGGTGCCGGTGTTACAACTGGATGGCATCATGATGTCTGAAAGCGCTGCCATTTGCGAATATATCGAAGAAACGAGGCCCGAGCCGAGTCTGCTCCCGAGAGACCCTATTCAGAGACTTGAAGTACGCCGGTTGGTGTGTTGGTTCGACGACAAGTTCCATGCCGAGGTGACCTCAAAACTGCTCTACGAGCGGGTCAACAAAAAGGTCATGGGACAAGGCTTTCCCGATAGTCGAAACGTCAAGGACGGGGCCAAGGCGATCAAGTATCATCTTGATTACATGACGTGGTTGCTGGATCACCGCCGCTGGCTGGCAGGAGATGTGATGACGCTGGCAGATTTTGCTGCTGCCGCGCATTTGTCATCGCTGGATTATATATCGGATGTGGACTGGAACCGCTCCGAGGTCGTGAAAGACTGGTATGCGAAGATAAAATCGCGACCTGCGTTCCGCTCCATTCTCGCCGATCAGGTTCCCGGTTTTCCGCCTCCCAAACACTACAATGACCTTGATTTCTGATCAGGATGTCCTGAGCGCTCTCTGCCGCCAAACCTCCGAGTATTCTTGTTTGTCTGAGATACCATGGAGGCGTTGAAAAACCGTCTTGTCGCTGAGGCGCTGCGCGAGGGTTTTGTGGCCTGCCGGGTGTGTCGACCGTGGGATGTGCCAGATGTGCCTGCGCGGCTATCCGCGTTCGTCAAAGCTGGATACCACGGGCAAATGGGCTGGATGGCGGAGCGGATGCACTGGCGTGGCAATCCGGCAGCGCTTTGGCCTGAGGCGCAGTCGGTGATCATGCTGGCGGAGAGTTACACCCCTGTGCATGATCCGCTTGCTGTGCTGGAGCACCCGGACAAGGCAGCCATATCGGTCTATGCGCAAGGCCGCGATTACCATGATCTGGTCAAAAAACGCCTCAAGCGCCTGGCGCGGTGGCTCATTGCTCAAGAACCCTGTGAGGTGAAGGTGTTTGTCGATACAGCACCGGTGCCTGAAAAGGCACTTGGGCAGGCAGCAGGATTGGGCTGGCAAGGCAAGCACACCAATCTGGTGAGCCAGGATTGGGGCAATTGGGCCTTTTTAGGCTCTGTTTTTACCACATTGGAGTTAGAGACGGATACGCCCGAGGAAGATCACTGCGGCTCGTGTCGGGCGTGCCTTGATGTATGCCCGACCGACGCATTTCCTGCACCGTATCAGCTCGATGCGCGGCGCTGTATCTCTTATCTGACGATTGAACACAAAGGTCCAGTGCCGCCCGTATTGCGCGAGAAGATGGGCAATCGGATATATGGCTGCGACGATTGTCTGGCGGTTTGTCCGTGGAACAAGTTTGCCGTCACCGCCCATGAGTTACGCTACCACGGGCAGAATAACGATGCGCCCCCACTCGCTGAACTGGTTTGTCTTGACGACACGGCTTTCCGGGCGCGGTTTTCAGGCTCTCCGATCAAGCGGATCGGGCGTGACCGTTTCGTGCGTAACGTGCTTTACGCGATTGGCAATTCCGGAATACCTGAACTCATTGTTGCTGCGCAGGCGTTGACGGAAGATGCTGACGAGACTGTCGCAGACGCTGCGCGCTGGGCAGTGGAACGCTTGTCGAAAACGGCTGGACCCGGAGCGGATAATCACTAAACCCATCGCGATGATGAAGGAGTGATCCATGGCGTTGCTGTTGGGTGTGGATACGGGTGGGACCTATACCGACGCGGTACTAATCCGCGGCGAAAAGGAGGTTATCGCGTCAGCCAAAGCGCTGACGACACGACATGATCTGGCGATTGGTGTCGGAAATGCCGTGCGGTCCGTGCTTGCTGAGGCGGACGTCGTCGCCGCAGATGTATCAATGGCATCGCTGTCGACCACGCTGGCCACCAATGCTCTGGTGGAAGGCCAGGGTGGTCGGGTCGCGTTGATCTATATCGGTTTCCGGGAGCGCGATCTTGCGGTGCATGGGCTGGCCGAAGCCTTGAAGGGTGACCCGTATCTGTTGCTGACGGGCGGGCATGATCATGCCGGGGGGCAAACTGCGCCCCTTGATGAAACAGCACTTAGGGCCTTTTTAGAGAGACATAAAGGGGATGTCAGCGGTTACGCCGTGGCAAGCCAGTTTGCGACGCGGAATCCGGCGCATGAAATCCGCGCAGCGGAATTGATCACGGAGATCACCGGGCGACCTGTTTCGGCATCGCACCAGTTGTCTGCAAAGCTGAACGGGCCCAAGCGGGCCATGACAGCGGTTCTGAACGCCCGTCTGATCGGGATGATTGACCGGTTGATCGGGCGCGCGGAAGAAACCTTGATCACCCTTGGCATTGATGCACCGCTCATGGTGGTGCGTGGGGACGGTGCCCTGATTTCGAGTAATCAAGCGCGGGAAAGACCAATCGAGACGATATTGAGTGGACCGGCAGCCTCAATCGTCGGGGCGCGATGGTTGACAGGGGTTGAACATGCTCTGGTGAGCGACATCGGCGGAACGACCACAGATATTGCCATCGTCAGAGGCGGTCGGCCTGCCATTGATCCGGCAGGTGCGCGGGTCGGACCCTACCGGACGATGGTTGAGGCCGTGGCAATGCGCACCACCGGGTTGGGTGGTGACAGTGAGGTCCATTTCGTCGCTGAGGGATTGGCTGGCGGTGTCACGCTGGGGCCAAAACGGGTTTTGCCAGTGTCGCTGATCGCCACGGCTTCGCCAGACATTGTGCATAGAGCGCTGGACGTCCAGCTGCGCAGCACTGCCCCTGGAGACTATGACGGGCGGTTTGTGCAGATGGTGGCAGGGCAAGCGCGCGAGGGGATAGGGCCACGAGAAGCAGGCTTGCTGGAGCGGATAGGTGAGCATATTCGCCCACTCCAAGAGGTGCTGCGGGCGCGCATTGAGATCGGAGCCCTCAACAGACTCATTGAGCGCGGTCTGGTGCAGGTCGCCGGGGTCACACCGTCAGACGCCAGTCATATGTTGGGGCGGGTGAACACATGGGATGCGGAGGCGGCAAGAAAGGCGCTGGTGCTGTTCGGGCGGCGCCGCACGGGGGCCGGAGAGATCCTTGCCAGTGATCCGTCAAAAATGGCGCAAATAATCGTAGATCAACTCACCAAGCAGACCGCTTTAGCCTTGTTAGAGACTGCTTTTGCAGAAGAAGCTCCCCATTTCGAAGGATTGCCAGAGGTGTTGGCAAGGCATCCGCTCATGCAGCGCGGACTGGCCGGGCATCACGGATTGCTGAAAATCGAAGCAGGGTTGAACCTGCCAGTGATCGGTTTGGGGGCTTCGGCCCAGACCTATTACCCGGCCGTCGGGCAAGCGCTGAACGCCGAGATGATCTTGCCGAAACACGCCGGGGTCGCCAACGCCATAGGTGCCGTGGTGGGGCGCGTTACCATGCGACAAAGCGGCACCGTGACCTCCCCCAGTGAGGGGATGTTCAGGGTTCATCTCGCGGAGGGGCCAGAGGATTTTGGGGACCAGCAAAGCGCTTTGAATCTGCTTGAAACGACATTGCGCGACAGGGCCGTTGCCGACGCGCAGATGGCAGGCGCGGCAGATATTCAGATTAATGTGTCACGCGATATCCGCACGGCGGGCGTTGAGGCGCGAGAGGTGTTTATCGAAGCTGTTATCACAGTAGAGGCGGCGGGGCGGCCAAGGGTCGCCGACGGATAGGCCGGAGGTGCACCCACCCCGGCCCACACGCATCATTCTGCAGCGGCGCGTTTCGGCAGGACCCAATCTGCGCGCGGAAAATGGCAGGTATAGCCATTTGGAACACGCTCAAGGTAGTCCTGATGTTCTGGCTCCGCTTCCCAGAAGTCGCTGACAGGCTCAACCTCAGTCACGACCTTACCGGGCCAAAGGCCAGACGCCTCAACATCTGCAATCGTCTCTAACGCGACGGTTTTTTGATCTTCGTTCTCGAAATAGATCGCCGAGCGATAACTCAATCCCCGGTCATTCCCCTGGCGGTTTAGGGTTGTCGGGTCGTGGATCTGAAAGAACAGTTCCAACAATTCCCGGTAGCTGAACAAATCGGGGTCAAATATCACCTCAATCGCTTCGGCGTGCGTGCCATGGTTGCGATAGGTGGCATTGGGCACATCGCCTCCGGAATAGCCGACCCGGGTGCTGATCACGCCTTTGCGTTTGCGGATCAGGTCCTGCATGCCCCAGAAGCAGCCACCGGCCAGTACTGCGCGCTCTTCGCTCATGCTACGTCCTCCACTTGGTTGATGTAATCGCCATAGCCTTCGGCCTCCATGTCGTCGCGGTGGATGAACCGCAGGCTGGCAGAATTGATGCAGTAGCGCAGACCTCCGCGGTCCGCCGGACCATCGGGAAACACATGGCCGAGATGGCTGTCGCCGTGGGCGCTGCGCACTTCGGTGCGGATCATGCCGAGCGTGGTATCGCGCAATTCGGAGACATGGGCTGGCTCGATCGGCTTGGTGAAACTGGGCCAGCCGCATCCGGATTCGTATTTGTCCGCCGAGGCGAAAAGGGGTTCGCCCGATACGATGTCGACATAAATGCCGGGTTTCTTGTTGTTTAGCAGCTTGCCTGTGCCGGGCCGTTCCGTGCCACTTTCCTGTGTCACGTGGTATTCTTCGGGAGACAGGGCGGCGATGGCATCGGGGTCTTTTGAATAGGTTGGCATAGGTCCTCCTTGACGGCGTTGCCTCTATAAATGGCGTCGCGCGTGGAATTTCAAAGGGTTTGTCATATCTCCACACCGCCGCGTGATCTGGATTCGTCATTGGCGCGTAACACTCTATATCAGGAGGATGAGCATGCGTTACATTTTTGCAGTCTTATTGAGCGTTTTCTGGGTTGCCCAGGCATCAGCGCTGCCGCGCGATATGCGGTTTGCGTCGATCGACGGCGGAACGATAAATCTGTCGGAGTGGGCGGGGCGACCGATCCTTGTGGTCAACACTGCGTCGCAATGTGGTTTTACCTATCAGTATGACGGTCTTCAGGCGCTGTATGACCGCTATCGCAATCGCGGATTGGTGGTGCTGGCCGTACCGTCCGATGATTTTGAACAGGAACTGGACACTGCTGCTGAAGTCAAAGAGTTCTGCGAGATCAACTTTGGCCTCGATCTGCCGATGACCGACATGGAACGTGTACGCGGTCCCGAGGCACATCCGTTCTACAAAGCGGTCAGGGCCGAGACCGGGTTTGTGCCACGCTGGAACTTTAACAAGGTACTGATTGCACCATCCGGTGACGTGGTGGGAACCTGGGGGTCAACAACCAAACCTCAATCCCGGCCCATTGTTCGTGAGATTGAGCGTTTGCTGAAGTAGAGCCTGTCACGTTATGCTCTATTGAATTGTGGAGCCTGACGGATGACAAAGAAAAACCCCAACCTCGAAACAGCCTACGCGTTGCAGTCGCCAGCTGACAATCAGGCGCTCTATGCGGATTGGTCGGAGACCTATGACGAAGGTTTCGTCAAGGATATGGACTACCGGCTGCCAATGCTTGTCGCGCTCGTTTGTGCAGAGCATCCTCAATTGGCGAGCCCGGTTCTGGATGTTGGTGCGGGGACGGGGCTGCTGACGCAAAACATCCCGATGCGCGGCACGCTTGAGATTGATGGCCTCGATATATCGCCGGAGATGCTAGAAGTCGCGCAGAGCAAAGGTCTTTACCGACATGCTATCGTTGCTGACCTGACGCAACCGCTTGAGATCGCAGACAATACCTACGGATCTGTTGTGAGTTCCGGGACTTTCACGCACGGTCATGTCGGACCAGATGCGATGGATGAGATTCTACGCATTGCAAAACAGGGTGCTCTGTTTGTGCTCGCCATCAATGCGGCGCATTTTGTTGACCGGGGGTTTGAGGCAAAATTTGCTGCCCTGGCGCCGCAGATCGATAATCTGCAACATCAGATCGTGCAGATTTACGGCCTAGGCGCTGACGAGGCACATCGGGAAGATACGGCGCGGATTGTTATTTTTACGAAACGCTAGGCTTGGGACAGTGACGTTGCAGAAGGGAACCCCATGACAAAGATCCGCGCGCTCATCATGATGGTGGTTTTGGGACTACTGTCGGCCTGTTCCGGCGGCGTTTACCGAGATACAGCCACCCCAATGCAGCCTCAGGCGAATTTCGCTCCGGAGCGCTATCTCGGTCGCTGGTACGAAATCGCCCGTTACCCTGTCTCCTTTCAGGAAGGCTGCACCGCCACGACGGCAGACTATGGCGCGATTGATGCCAGTACCGTCAGTGTGAGGAATACGTGCAGGCAGGACAGTCCAAATGGACCCGCGCGCAGCATAGACGGGACCGCCTCGATCGTAGGTCCGGGTCAATTGAAAGTACGGTTCAGCGGCGTTCCGTTCATCGCTGCAGATTACTGGGTGCTTTGGGTCGACGATAACTACGAAACCGCAGTTGTGGGTGTACCTTCCGGTCGTGCTGGGTGGATTCTGGCGCGTACCCCGGAGATTGACCCGGCGCGGCGTGCCCGCGCTGAGGAAATTCTTTTGGCCAATGGCTATGACACGTCGGCATTGATCGAAGTCCCGCACTCCACAACCCCATAGCATTTTGCACTCAGAAGCTTCCGAAGCCTGCTGCAAGTTCAGGGTCGAATCCGCTCTGGTTCCCTTTGCCGCCGGGCGCCGCCAATACATCTGCAAGATCAGATTTTAGTCCCGCGACGGTTCGGACCAAAGCACCTTGCCATCTGACGCTTCCATACCCGGGGAGATGCCGTACGCAACGCGATAGCTTTTTGAGAAATGTGACAACGCCTTGAACCCGCAGGCCACACAGACATCGGTGACTGAAAGGTCCGTCTGACGCAGCAGATTGCGCGCTTTTTCGAGCCTAAGTCGGAGATAATAGCGTTTTGGTGCGAAGTGCAGGTATTTTGAAAACAACCGTTCCAACTGCCGGGTGGAGAGGCCCACCACATGAGCAATCTCTTCGGGGCGCAGCGGATCTTCGAGGTTGTTTTCCATGATCTGCATGGCGAGCAGAAGCTTTGGATTGCGCACCTCGGGACGCGACTGATGCGACATCCGCTGAGCGTGGCTGTGCGCGCGAGGGACGGTATAGACCATCTGGTCAGCAACCCATGTTGCCATGTCTGCCCCGTAATCCGCCTTCAGTCGGTGCAGCATCATGTCCATTGATGCCGCGCCGCCCGCAGAAGTGAAGACGCGCCCGTCGACCGAATAGATTGTGTCTTCCATGATGACATCGGGCAGCATCTCGGCAAGGGCGGTCTTGTATTCCCAATGGGTCGTGACTCGTTTGCCGCCAATCAGTCCCGCAAGCGCGAGCGTATAGGTGCCGCTCGATAAGGCGCCAAAATCCATCCCCTTGCGGGTCTGGCGGCGCAGCCAGTTGAGCAACGCTTTGGTGCTGCCATGACCAGCATTTTCGCCCGCACAAACGATCAGTGTTTCGTCTCGTGCAAGCTCCACAAGCCCGTCGTCAACTTGGATGGTAACGCCATTATAAGCGACCACGGGCGTACCGGTCTCAGACAACAGGCGCCATGTATAAAACCTGCGGCCCGAAGGGTGGTGATTGGCCAGCGAAAGTGTGTCGAGCGCGCAGGAAAACCCCAGCGTTGAAAAACCTGGTAGAAGGAGGAAAGCATAGGCCTTCGGTTGGAGGACATCAGACATGGTACGCTCGCGCTGGGTTCGGGCAGTCTAGCGCGATTTTCTGGCGGCGCGAGAGCCTCGCCAACGGCACTTCATGTCGCAGGTGGACGTCAGGCAGGGCGCTGGCGTGAGATTTGCACGGCAAGAATGCCTGCCGTGATGATCAGAACCCCCAGTATGTCCTGCCCGCCCAGCGGTTCACCGAGCAAAAGTGCTGCGATTGCCACGCCGAAAAAGGGATTGAGGAAATGGAATGTCGCCGCGCGGGTCGCGCCGACCCGGTTGACCAACCAGAACCAGACCACGGTCGCGGCAAGGCCGGGGACGAGGCAGGTATAGGTGAAAGCAAAAAACAGCGGCCAGCTTGGTTCAAGCCGCGGCGTCTCAAACACTGCAGTTGCAAGCGCGAGACTGACGCATCCCACCAGCATCTGAAGCCCGACAATCATCAGAAAATTCCCGCCAGAAGTGGCGCCGCGCACAAGCAGGGTCGCGATTGTGAGCGCGACTACGCCAATGCCGCAGAGCAGGACACCTGTCAGGTCCACGCCGCCTGTGATCCGTGCGCCCATGATGATGACAACGCCCACAACGCCCGCGACCAGACCGGCAATGCCGAGGGGCCGCAACCGCTCACCCAAAAAGATCCATGCTGCCACCCCGACCAGCAATGGCATGGTTGATGCGATGATGGCTGCCAGTGACGCCTCAATTGTCTGCATGGCGACGAAGTTGAGGCCAAGATAAACCGCGTTCTGAAGGATGCCGAAGATGATTGTGGCCCGCCACTGCGCGGGCGTCAGTCGCCAGTTTTGTCCCAGCGCCAGTGCAATGCCGACCCCAAGAAGACCCGAAATCAGGTACCGCACGGACAGAGCCATCAGCGGGGAGGCATCCGCGACGATGATCCGGGCGGATGTGAACGCCGAAGACCACATCAACGCAAAGGCCAGACCCATAAGTATCGCGCGTATGTCCAAGGGTCGCCTTTCGGGT
>Ga0316197_10003274_pt1 | contig 11529 bp, 11 predicted proteins | sample OudBiesiAoxic_MG_FD_204939 | JGI IMG/M metagenome (GOLD analysis project Ga0316197, IMG submission 204939) | Coastal sediment microbial communities from Oude Bieten Haven, Netherlands - site A oxic | ecosystem: Environmental > Aquatic > Marine > Coastal > Sediment | place: Netherlands...
AAAAATGGCGTGGGCTGCGACGAAATTCCAGCTGTGAATGGCCCGGTAGGTAAAAATGTGCCGCTTATCGAGTACTTTAGCCCAGTGCGCAACCGTGAAAAACAGGACAATCAAAGGGAGTGAGGCCGTGATCATTACCTGGCTCATGCGGGGCATTGTAAAATAGTCGTTCATCAGTACAACCAGCATGGCGATGATCATCAGGTTGCCGCTACCGAACACCATCATTCCCAGCATGTAGTTGCGAAACTCCTTGTTCCCTTTGACAACCTCCACCATGGCCTTGAGTGAAAAGGAACTTCCCCGCAGAGCATGTTCCGCCCGTTCTGCCTGGAGCAATTGCTGGTGGCGGCGGACCCGGGATTGGCGATACACGAAGTAAGCCGCCACGGAACTAAGACCTGCCAGGGGGAAAACGATTCTCCAGGATTCACCCTGCCAGTCCATCAACAAGCCGATCAGGGCGCTTACGAGGGCAACCAGTAGTGACGCAACCTGAACAATCCGGGCGGTCACCCGGCCCCTCCAGAGCCTTTGATAGTTAGCCCGCCACACAGCGGCCCGGATGGTCAATACACCGGCCCATGCCGCGCGGGCAAGAACTGCCATCACGGTGAAAAAAAACAGTCCGGTTCCTGATGTTGGTGGAATGGCCATCAGCATCAGGCAGATGCCCATCAATAACATCAGGCGGCTGAGCAGAACGATCTTGTCCCGCCCCTGGGCCATGGGCGCAAAAATAAAACTGGAAAGGTTGGCAAAGGAAGGGGCGCCGGCCACCACGGCCACCGCAAAATTGACCAGTACCGGCGAAGCGACATCGGCAAACTGGTTTTTCACGATTACGCCAAGCAGGCCGCCTTCCAGCGCACCCAATGTCACGGCTGTGAGTGACCAGCTAAGGAGTTCACGCGGCACCAGTGCTGCCGACATCCTTGGGAGTCCGTCCATCGTTTTCGCTAGAACCGGTAGGTCAGGTTGATCATCTGGCTCTTTCGCTTACCGAAGCCGAATTCAGCGAGCAGGGAAAAGCTGCGGTTGATATCCCACTGGCCGCCAATCAGGAAGTTCCAGGGAACCTGCGTTGCCTGGTCGATGGTGACATTCAATACGTCTTCGCCAATATCCAGTTTGAGATCCAGTTCCTGGGCGATGTCCTGGTACATGGCGCCTACCCACAGCACCCCGGTGAACCCGCCTAATTTACCGTTCCAGCCAATCCGCGATGAAATAACGGTGGCCTTGGCGTCTGTCTCCGAAATATCCAGATCTGCAGTCGTGCGGTTGTAATCAACCATTCCGAAAAAGTCTTTGTAACCGCCTGCGACAGTCGTGCCGAAGCCGGTGACGTCTGCCTTGTACTTGAGCCGGAAAGTTGTATCGACCTGGCAGTTATTGCCCGGAAGGCCGCAAATAAATGGAAAGACAGGTTGAAGGTCAATTTTCAGCGGTCCGACGGCCTCACCGTTAGTCCGACCGAGAATGCCGTAGATATTCCAGAAGGGCAGAATCCAGGCATCAAACCGGAGGGTGTAGGTCGACTCTTCGTTTTGGACTTCGTCCACGACGGCAACGCCCGGCGTTTTGACGTCGATGCCATTGACGAAGATGTCATAGACATCGAAGGGTTGGTCCTGGTGCATATAACCAACAGAAACGCCAAAGGGGCGGGGCAATACATAGCCCATCTTGCAGGCTTCTCTACCCCAGATGGGTAGAAAATTTGACCACCGGTCTTCGCAGGTATTGGTAGATTCCTCACCCGTTTCATAGGGAATCGGGCTGACCGGATTTTCACGCTGGGTCGCTGCGTCGGGTTCATTCTTCTCTGGTGTGTCCTGGGCTATTGCCTGTGTGCTGAATAACATTAAAAGGAGGGCGGCAGGCAGGGTTTTCATCAGAGGGGTTTTCCGTTTGGCTTCTTTTGTTGATTGTGACAGCTGAGGCCTTTGAAGGGAAACAAGGATCACCGTTTTCGTCTGCCGGATGATATATTATGAAAATATAATACGAGTAACGGAAAGACGAATGAATACACCATCAAGGGTTACCGTTGCGGGAGCCGGTTTCGCAGCTATTACCGGTATTAGGGAGTTGAGAAAACAGCTCCCTGACGCTGACATTACGCTGGTTGCTCCAAAACCTGAGTTCGTTTATCTGCCCAGCCTGATCTGGGTGCCTTATGGATTACGCAAGGGTGAGGACTTGCGGTTCGATATCCTACCGTTATTGAGCAAGCTTAAAGTCAACTATGTCCAGGGCGCGGTCAATGGAATTACCGCCGATGGCAGAAGCCTGCAGACAGAAGCAGGGGATATTCAAAATGATGCCTTGCTGATTGCAACCGGTGGTCGATACATCAAAAAGCTACCGGGTATCGGGAATGTCATCACGATCTGTGAGGGCGTGGAAGCCGCAGAGGCCATGGGAAGCCGCCTGCGGGCGATGGACGGTGGCACAATCGCAATGGGATTTGGTGGCAACCCCAAGGAACCCACGGCGATGCGCGGCGGCCCGATGTTCGAGTTATTATTTGGCCTGGATACCTGGCTCAAACAGCAGGGCACGCGGGACAAATTCAAACTGGTATTTTTCACGCCGGCGCCTCAACCGGGTAAACGCCTGGGTGAAAAGGCAGTCATGAAGCTGCTGCAGGAGATGAAAAAGCGCGGGATAGAAACCCACCTGGGGCACAAACTCCAGTCGTTCGAAAACCACGTGGTGAAAACCGAAGGAGGGGAAATCCCCGCCGATCTGATTCTGTTCATGCCCGGTATGACGGGGCCGGCATGGATGGAGGGCTCGCCTTTACCAATATCACCCGGTGGCATGATCAAGGCGGACGCCTTTGCTGCCGTTGAGGGCTTAGAGCGCGTTTACGTGGCTGGCGATGCGGGAAGTTTCCCTGGTCCCGACTGGATGCCTAAACAAGCCCACATGGCGGACCTGCAAGCTGCAGTCGCGGCTAAGAATATTGCCCTGAATTTCTCCGGTAAGCCTGCCACGGAGAAATTCAAAGTCGAATTGCTATGTATCATCGATTCCCTGGATAAAGGGATGCTGGTCTACCGGGGTGAAAAACGAAGCCTGGCGTTACCTTCGATGCGCTCTTTGCACTGGGCAAAAAAGTATTTCGAAAAAACCTACCTGCGCCATTTCAAATAGAGCAGGTCATATCCTGGCCGCAACACAACGGAGATTTGATTTTTCCGTGTCCATTAGGGCACTTGGAAATCTGTACTTCCTGGCCATCCGGCAGTTCGAGCGAATCATTTTCCAGCGGCGCATCGCAATGGCCACAGGTGGCATTGACGCTCATTCCGCATTTTGCACATTCATAAGTTGCCATATCAGTTTCTCTCGTCGGGGTTCAGTATGATCTTGCGCCAAGCTGTCTAGAATCTCAAGCCGGCAGTGACTGTGATCGCAGCCGTGCCTGCGATCTGCACTTCCGACATGAACCACTTATAGCGGATACCAAATGAAGGAAGGATTGCGGGAGCGACTCCCAGGCCGTTAAGCGGGATTTTATCCTCGTAAGGTTCCTTGTAGCCATGCAGCAGGCCGCCTACGAGTTTGAAATAAAACCAATCTGTTCGGAACAAACGCCAGGTCTTGCCGATGTAGAGGAACTGTGAAGACTGATCAAAAGAGTTTTGAAAAAAGGCCAACCCGACCAGGTAGTCGTTTTCAAAAACCAGTTCGGGTCCGATCAGCTTCTGGTGATTGGTGTGATCAGGGTCATCATCCCAGTGCTTGGTGTAAACGGATGTCTGGATATGCCATTCAGAGATTTTCCAGCCGTGGGCCTCTTTAGCATCAGGTGCCGCGGCGGTATCGGTTGTGGCTGCGGTTTCAGAATTAGTTTCAGGTTCTGCTTCCCCGGCATAAAGGTTCATGCAGAAGAAAAGCGAAAAGGCGACAATTCCGGTTCGGACGCGGGTAATTATTTTTGGGGGCACGGCGAAGCACTCTGTGGGTGGGTCATGGCACGCACCTATGTGCGTGCCCAGCAGAGCGGGATTTTAGCAAACGTTCCCTGTTGGAGGGAAGTTTATGCGGGGAATTAGCGGGCGGCGAGTGCTTTTTTGAACCAGGAAACTGTATTTCCGTCCTGGGCATATGCATCGAAACAGGCATCATTTGCCGATTCCGGTTTTGCTGGGTTTACGATGACACCGAATTCCCCAAGAAGCTTTCCAGGTGACGTATAAATCTGAAAGGCGGAAGATCTGCCCACATTGACAACGTTCTTGATCTTCTCAACGTGGAATTCAGTTTGTCTCAGATTTAGTAGCATCATTTTCCTAACTCCCTGGAACTTGCTTTTGCTGTTTTTCCGTTTTGTGATTCATGGTTGCAGTATATCTAAAGCAATATATGTGCCAAGCTAAATACTGGTGTTATAAATACATAAAATATCTTATAAAAACATGCATATATAGTCATTTAATGAGCTCATTTGTGAAATTCCGAAATAGGCCGAAGTATGGAGAACTGACCTGTTGTGACAACTGATTGCCAATTATTGTCACCCTTCGATAAAGCTGTGGTAATTTGATGCCCTTATGAGAATAGATGGAAAACCCTTTCGCTCAATCTGGCTTAACCAGGACGGTTGGTCGGTTGATATTATCGATCAGACCTTATTGCCCCATGCGCTGGCTATCCGCACCCTGAAAAGTGTCGATGATGCTGCCGAGGCAATTCGCACGATGCGTGTACGGGGTGCACCTCTGATCGGGGCAACGGCTGCATATGGGATGTCCCTGGCGATGAAGGCGCAGACCGACGATGCGATGCTGGAGCGAGCGCGGGACCTGTTATTGGCCACCCGCCCTACTGCCGTAAACCTGCGCTGGGCGCTCTCTCGTGTTTTTGATGTTCTTTCACGACTGCCGTCTGTTGAGCGGGCGACGAAGGCATACGAGTTGTCAGCAGAGATTTGCGAAGAAGACGTAGACATAAATTACCGGATCGGTGGGCATGGACTCGGACTGATCGAACGGTTGTGGGAGCAGCGGAAGGGCAGGGAGGATGGTTTTCATATACTCACCCACTGTAACGCCGGATGGCTGGCGACCGTAGATTGGGGAACGGCTCTGGCACCTATTTACCGCGCTCATGACGCCGGCGTGCCGGTTCATGTCTGGGTTGACGAAACGCGACCTCGCAACCAGGGTGCCGCGCTCACTGCGTGGGAACTGGCGGCGCATGGCGTGCCGCATGATGTGATCGTGGATAATGCGGGCGGGCACCTGATGCAGCATGGCCGGGTGGACCTGTGTATCACGGGCACAGACCGGACGGCCCGCAACGGTGATGTCTGTAACAAGATAGGAACCTACCTGAAGGCGCTTGCTGCCCATGATAACCGGGTACCTTTTTATGTGGCTTTACCCGGGCCGACTATCGACTGGGGTATAGCGGATGGCGTCGCCGGTATTCCGATCGAGGAACGCGAGGCAAGCGAGGTGACCGAAGTACAGGGCAGACTGTCCAACGGTGAAACCGGTTTTGTCCAAATAACGCCCGATGGGGTCAGCGCGCGAAATTTCGCTTTTGACGTTACGCCGGCCCGGTTGGTGACAGGCCTGATTACAGAACGAGGGATCTGCACCGCCAGCGAGCAGGGCCTTACCGGGCTGTATCCCGAGGGCGGGGGCGCCGAATGATGACATCAGAATTGCGACAGCTGTTAATCGATACGGCCATTGCCATGAACGAGTCCGGCATTAACCAGGGCAAGTCGGGTAACCTCAGTGTAAGACACAGTGACGGCATGTTGATTACGCCTTCAGGGATGGCTTACGCTGATTTGCACCCGGACGATATCGTATGGGTGGATGAGCATGGGGTTCACGAGGGGGCACGCCTTCCGTCATCGGAATGGCGTATCCACGGGGACATTTACCGGGCCCGTCCGGATGCGCGGGCTATCCTGCATGCCCACCCTGTGGACTGTGCGGCACTGGCGTGCCTGCACCGGGAAATTCCTGCTTTTCACTACATGGTGGCGGTTGCCGGCGGGCGCAATATCCGTTGTGCGCCTTACGCCACTTTCGGTTCACAGGCCTTATCAGATTTCGTTCTGGAAGCACTGCAGGACCGCAAAGCCTGCCTGATGGCCAATCACGGCGTGGTCTGCCTGGCAGGGGACCTGGGCGGAGCACTGGCGCTGGCTATTGAGGTTGAACAGCTTGCCCGTACTTACCGTCACTGCCTGGGCGTAGGTGAGCCGGTCATTCTGGATGATGACGAGATGGATCGCGTATTGCTGAAGTTTCAAACCTACGGCGTGCAGGAAGGCTGAGCCGTTCAGCCAGGTTGTTTAATCAGGTGGATGTGGGGCCGCCGAGAAATTTACGCCGTGCCCTTTGACCCAGACCGGTCAGGATTTCATAATTGATCGTCCCCGCCAGCTGCGCAACTTCTTCCAGGCTGATGCCAGGCCCGATCAGATCAACCCGGCAGCCGGGCTGCACCAGTGCTTCCGGCACAGAAGTGACGTCCAGCATAACCATGTCCATGGACACGCGACCCACCACTGGAACCCGGTGCCCGCCGATGGAAGCCACACCCTTGTTACTCAATGACCAGGGGTAACCATCGGCATAACCGGTTCCAACCGTCGCAAGACGAGTACCGGCTTCCGCCGTGTAGGTTGCGCCATAGCCCACCGTGACAGGTTCGTGGATTTGTCGAAATTGAAGAATTTTGCTCTGAATACGAAGCACCGGCGCGAAGGGCGGCTCACCCTGCGCAAACGGGTTGCCCCCATAAAGTGCAATGCCTACCCTGACCATATCGCCGGTGAACTTACCACCCAGCAGTGCCCCTGCCGAGTTACCGACGCTGGTGGGTGCCGGCGGTAGCAGGCGGCGTAGCCGGTCAAACCGGGCCAACTGCTCTTTTGCCAGTTCAGCACCGGGCTCATCTGCGCTGGCAAAATGGGTCATCACGTACCGGATAGTCAACTGTTCGAGGTCAGCCGGCCTTTTCAGCACCTCCTCAAGTTCTGGTCTGCCCAACCCTAGGCGGGTCATTCCGGTATCAATTTGGACCACCGCGGGCAACGGTTTACCCAATGAGCAGGCATGTGCTGCCCAGCGAATCACCTGCGCAGGTGAATGAAGTACCGGAACCAGGTCATGTTGACAAAAGTGCTCAATGCTTCCTTCGGTGATGCCTTCGAAAACGAAAATTTCCGCACCAGGCAGAACGGCGCGCAGGGTGATGGCTTCGCGGTGGGTTGCCGTAAAAAATTGCCGGCATCCTGCCGCGAAAAGTGCGGGGGCAATTTTGTGGATTCCGAGGCCATAAGCGTCGGCTTTGACAACAGCGGCACAGGTCGCCGGCTGCAGTCTTTTCGCGCACGACCGGTAATTGGCCATGAGCGCGTCAAGGTCGATCGTGATGAGAGTGCTCACTGAATGATGATCCCCTGTCAGGCACCCATAACGGCTTTGATTTCCAGGAAATCCTCGATACCGTGGCTGCCCCATTCGCGGCCATTGCCGGATTGCCTGTAGCCGCCAAACGGGGCGAGGACATCGGTGGGTGCGCCGTTGAGGTGGACCATTCCGGTTCTCAAACGGCGCGCCACGGCCATCGCTTCTTCGGTTGTTGCTCCCCATACATACCCGGAAAGGCCAAAATCCGAGTCATTGGCAATGCGGACGGCTTCATCGACATCGGTGTAGGGAATCATGCACAACACCGGCCCAAAGATTTCTTCACGGGCTATGGTCATGTCGTTGTTCACATCGCTGAATATCGTCGGTTTCACGAAATAGCCGGTTTCCAGTCCTGCTGGCTTGCCGGGGCCACCGGCCGCCACTTTGGCGCCTTCTTCCACGCCTTGTTCAATCAAGGCCTGTATCTTGTTGTACTGCAATTGGCTGATAACGGGCCCGATTTCGCTTTCCGGGTCAGTGGGGTCGCCCGGGTGAATTCGCGCAGCTTCTGCTGCGGCGATAGCCACGGCTTCTTCATAAAAATCTTTTTGTACCAACATTCGGCTTGGCGCGTTGCAGGACTGGCCACTGTTGTGAAACATCCCGTGCACCCCGTTGATTACGGCCTCTTTTAGAGGGGCGTCCGGCAGGATGATATTGGCGGATTTACCGCCAAGTTCCTGCGAGACCCTTTTCACGGTGTCGGCTGAAGCCTTGGCAACCAGGATTCCGGCACGGGTCGATCCGGTGAAAGACATCATGTCGATACCCGGGTGTGTAGAAAGGGCATTACCCACACCCGGCCCGTCGCCGTGAACCAGGTTAAATACGCCTGCAGGAACACCGGACTGGTCCATGACCTCGGCAAACAAAGTGGCGTTTACCGGCGCAATTTCACTCGGCTTCAGTACCATCGTGCAACCTGCCGCCAGGGCGGGCGCGACTTTGCAGACTATCTGGTTGATGGGCCAGTTCCAGGGCGTGATCAGGCCGCAAACACCGATTGGTTCTTTCAACACAGTGGATTCGCCCACGGCTTCTTCCAGGTCCATTTCCTGTAACGCGGCAATGGCGGCCCGGAGATGCCCAAGCCCGGAACCGGTCTGAGCGCGCAGGGAGAACTCGGCAGGAGCGCCCATTTCGGCGGTAATTGCCGCGGCTATATCATTCCACCGGGTTTTGTAGGCATCAACGATGCTGCCCAGAAGTTCCAGACGCTGCGCTACAGTCCACGAAGAGAAAGATTCGAATGCGGCCCGGGCCGCAGCCACCGCCAGGTCAACGTCTTCCGGGGTGCCATAAGCGACCTTGCCGATAGGCATTTCGGTGGTGGGATTAATGATGTCGTGTTCGGTGCCGGCACCGGATTTAACCCATTTGCCGTTGATGTAATTTGCTGTGCAGTTGTACATCGAAATTCTCTTTCTGGTTTGATGCGGGAAAATCAGTACATAATAAGGCAATTTTATCTGACAGAGGACCTTTATATGTTGGGATTGATGCAGGATTACCCGTTGCTCGTTCAATCAATTCTTGATCACGCAGCGCTTAACCATGGTGAGCGTGAACTGGTGACCCGGGGTGTTGAAGGGCCCATACGAAGAACCACCCTGGCTGAAGTTCATTCACGGGCTTTGCGCGTGGCGAAAGCCCTGGAGCGCGACGGTGTAAAACTAGGCGACCGCATCGCGACCATGGCATGGAACACGGAACGTCACCTGGAAACCTGGTTCGGCATTATGGGAATCGGTGCCATTTCACACACGCTCAATCCCCGTCTGTTTGCAGAACAACTGGATTACATCGTCAATCATGCTGAAGACAAGATCATTTTTGTCGACCTCACGTTCGTACCCATTCTGGAAGCGCTGCAGGAAAAATTCACAACGGTGGAGAAATATATCATTCTGACCGATGCGGCCCATATGCCCGCGACGAAGTTGCGAAATGCGGTTGCCTATGAAGACTGGATAGGCGCAGTGGATGACGATTTTCAATGGAAATCATTCGACGAAAATACCGCGGCCGGTCTCTGTTATACCTCGGGAACCACCGGTAACCCCAAGGGGGTCCTGTACTCACACCGGTCCAATGTGCTGCATGGTTTGATGGTCAATTCTCCGGATGTCTTCGGGCTACAGTCCAGGGACGTCATGTTGGCCATTGTGCCGATGTTTCATGCCAATGCCTGGGCACTGAGTTTTGCAGCACCTGCAGCGGGGGCCAAGCTGGTTATGCCCGGTGCCGGCATGGATGGAAAGAGCGTTTACGAATTACTGGAGTCGGAAAAAGTCAGCTCAACGGCAGCGGTACCGACCGTCTGGCTTGGCTTGCTTCAATATCTCGAACAAACGGGTCTGAAGCTACCCCACCTGGATAAAGTCGTGATCGGCGGCGCTGCCTGTCCGCCCATGATGATTCGCAAGTTCGAACTTGATTATGGAGTTGAAGTCATTCACGGCTGGGGTATGACAGAAATGTCACCGCTGGGAACCACAGGCAAAATGAAAAATTCCACTTCCGGACTCGATCAGGAAGCCCAGTTGAAATTGAAAGAAAAGCAAGGCAGGACGCCTTACCTGGTTGAAATGAAGATCGTTGATGACGAGGGTAATGACCTGCCGCGCGATGGCAAATCCTCCGGTCATTTACTGGTCAAAGGCCCTTGCGTGTCAAAAAGTTATTACCGGCTGGACGAGGAGGTGTTGACCGAAGACGGTTGGTTCGACACGGGCGATATTGCCAATATTGATCCGCTGGGCTTTATGCAGATCACGGACCGTGACAAGGATGTGATCAAATCCGGCGGAGAATGGATTTCTTCAATCGAAGTGGAGAACGTTGCGGTCGGTTGCCCCGGTGTCGCTGAAGCAGCCGTGATTGGTCTGCCCCACCCGAAATGGAGCGAACGTCCGCTGCTGATTATCATGCAAGAGGCCGGTGCTGAACTGGATGCAGCGACGGTGCTCGCTTACCTGGAAGGGAAGATTGCGAAATGGTGGCTGCCCGATGATGTCGTCTTTGTAGATGAAATACCCCACACGGCAACCGGTAAGATCCAGAAAATGCATCTGCGCGAAACGTTCAAGAATTTTGAATTCTCGAGCTAAGGAATCCATGAGCCTATCAAACGACTCATTGCGGGAACTGGTCGAACCTATTGTTGAATGTCACCGGTCCTCGGCGGGACCGCTGTTACCCGTGCTGCACGCAATTCAGGATGAGTTGGGATTTATCCCTTCGGAATCTGTTCCCCTGGTCGCAGTTGCGCTAAACCTGTCACGGGCGGAAGTTCATGGCGTGATGAGTTTTTACCACGATTTTCGCAGCCATCCGGCAGGCGCACACGTGATCCGGTTGTGTCGTGCAGAGGCCTGCCAGGCGATGGGGTCAAGGGTTCTTGAACAGCATGCGCGCAAGCGCCTGGGTATTGGTTTTGGTGAAACAACCTCCGATGGCCTTGTCACGCTGGAACCGGTTTACTGCCTGGGCAACTGTGCCTGCGCACCTTCTGTAAAAGTCGATGAGAGCCTGCACGCGAGGGTCAGCGCTGAGTCCTTCGATGACCTGCTGGACACCTTAGAGGTGGAAAGCTGATGGCCGTCAGGATTTTTGTTCCAAGGGACGCCACCGCCTGTGCGCTCGGTGCGGATGCCGTTGCAGAATCGATTCTCAAGGGTGCCGAAGGCAGGGGACTTGAAATCGAATTGGTTCGCAATGGATCCCGTGGTGCATTCTGGCTTGACCCCCTGGTCGAAGTTGAAACAGAAACCGGACGAATTGCATTCGGGCCGGTCAGTGCAGCGGATGTGCCTGGTTTGTTCGAATCAGGATTTCCCGGTGAAGCTGATCACCCTCTTTCGCTAGGCCCGGTGACCGGAATCGACTGGTTGGCCAGTCAGCAACGCCTGACCTTTGGAAAGGCCGGCTGGATCGACCCCGTATCGCTCGAAGATTATCAGGCCATGGGTGGTTACAAGGGACTGAGCCGGGCCCTGGCGATGGAACCGCAGGCTATAGTGGATGAAGTCAAAGAATCCGGTTTACGGGGCAGGGGCGGTGCCGCTTTTCC
>Ga0316197_10003275_pt1 | contig 11527 bp, 8 predicted proteins | sample OudBiesiAoxic_MG_FD_204939 | JGI IMG/M metagenome (GOLD analysis project Ga0316197, IMG submission 204939) | Coastal sediment microbial communities from Oude Bieten Haven, Netherlands - site A oxic | ecosystem: Environmental > Aquatic > Marine > Coastal > Sediment | place: Netherlands...
GGGCCGAACGATACGGGGATCGCGGCATCACCTTCCACGCGCTGCACCCCGGCTGGGCCGACACACCCGGCGTCGACGCCGGGCTCCCCACCTTCGCCAAGGTGATGGGGCCATTCCTGCGGACCCCCGCGCAGGGCGCCGACACTCTCGTCTGGCTCGCCGCCGACGACACAGCGCTCGAGTCGAACGGCCGCTTCTGGCTCGATCGCCGACCCCGCCCGATCCACAAGCTCCCAACGACCACACGGACCGACACGCCCGGACGGCGCGCACAACTCTGGAACCGGGTCGCCGACACCGCCGAAAACGGACCAACTCACCGGACGACAGCTCTCCGTGCGGGCGTTCAATCGTGACGCCATGATGATTGACGCGGCAGTCATCAACGGAAGCAGCCTCGACGATCAACTGCGACGATTCTTCGACGATGACGCCACCACCGAGATCCACATTCACGATGCCACCCGCGGCTGCTGGGCAACCTCGGTAACCCGCTCGACCTGACCGAGCAGAGTGGACTCCTCACCGGCTACCAGGAGTTGCTGCCCAGCCCTGCAATCAGCTCATACCAACAGCCATTGCAGCAGCGCGCAAGGAGAGCAGTACGGCACGATCGCTCCATCATCAGCGATCACCCACCCTGAAATCGCCGTCAGGAACGCACCGGTTCGCGTTTCCTGCGCGTGAAGTGAGTCGGTCCGGACGTTGTGGACTCCGCCCAAGACGACCCTCGACCCCTTGCCGGGGCCGTATCGGATGAGGATCCTCAACTGAGACGATGAAGTGGTCGGCAGACGGCTCGTTCGGAAGCGTTGTCCCAGGGCACCCATATCGCCAGCTCAAGCGGCGCACACGACCCGTCCGCTATCGGCACGGATGCGCTCGGGTCCTGCGCGAGAGCGCGCGTCGACCAGGCCTGTTGAAGGATTCGGGCTCGCTATCATCGACCTCCTCGCGCATCGTGCGAGTGAAGATCCCTGGGTTGGCGTGAACACCACTGAAAGGATCAAGAGTTCCTCATGATTCAGCGTTTTCACGCGGACACGTCGCTGGGCCGAGTGTGTTGACCGACGCCGAGATGCTGCGGCATGTGCGCCCGATGGTGATGGTTCTCGATGAGGTGGGGACGATTCTGCAGGTCGCGGGCTCGTCGCTTGCCACGCTCGGCTACGACCCCGATGCCTTGATCGGCGACAACGCCCTCAGCTACGTCTCGCCCCGCCATGTCGAGCCAATCACGTTCGTGTTCAACGGTCCCGGCGACCACGTCGTTCGCAACGTCCACGAACCGTTTCCGCTGGAACTCATCGCGACCGACGGCGAGCCGACGTTGGTCGATTGCGCTGCAGAGCGCGTCCACCGTGACGGGGAGGTGCTGTGGGTCGTGACGATGATGCCGCACTCGTTGCAGTCGGCTGCGTTCCACGCGTTGACCGCGTACGGCCGTGGCGCATCGGCGCATGAAGTTGGAACCACGATCGCGGAACGCCTGTCATGGAGCTGGGAGGCCCGCTCCGAGATCCGGTCGTTCTTCCTCGCCGACACGGTGGGCGGCGCGTTCACGACCGCCACCGAGCCAGGCGCCACGCACCATTCAGGCAGTCTCCTCCACGAGCTCGCGGGCCACGTGGCCGATCACGACGCTCCATGGAATCGCGACCTCACCGCTCCGCACGTCACGGTTCCCGTGGAGGCTCTCCCGGCGGCAATCGCAAGCGCCGCGAGCGCCGCCGGGTTCGTCGTCGCGTGCATCGCTGTCGGGCTCCTCGACGGCGAACCGCAACTCGGCATCGTGTCGTTCGGCGTCCACGAGCACGCGTTCCAGGGCAACTTCGAGATGATCATGACCGAGTCGGTCGCCACCCTCGAGATGGCCCTCCAACGAGAGGGTGCCGACGACAAACTGCGGCGTGCCGCCGAAGAAGACCCGCTGACCGGGCTCGCCAATCGCATGACGTTCAGCAAAGCGTTGATCGACCGTGGCGACACGACATCGGCGGTGCTCTACATCGACGTCGATCACTTCAAAGAGATCAACGACTCGTTCGGACACGCAGCAGGTGACGCAATCCTCATCGAGATCGGCCGCCGACTCAGGTTGATGTGTCGACCCGACGATTTGATCGCCCGCATCGGAAGCGACGAGTTCGCCGTGCTGCTCACCCGCGTCGACCCGACCAAAGCCGAACGAATGGCTCACCGAGTCCTGGCACGCATCTGCGAACCACTTCCCGAGGGCCTCGGGCCAGAATTCATCGAGGCCAGCGGCGGCCTCGCCATGGCGGCATGCGATGACAACGCCGTCGAACGAGCCGACCTGGCAATGCTCGCCAGCAAGCGGGCCGGCCGGGCACAACTCATCATCGCCTGATCCGACCACGCCAGAGATCACGTCGAACTCGTTATCGAGATCTTGTCCCCGCGTCGAGTCCGACGAGAACCGCACAAATCCGCACCGAGTCGAACGCGCCCCTTCCCAATCGGCGCTTCCCGACGATCGATTGCCGGGACCTGAGGCGATCAGATCCACCGCCGGAACGCTCCACTTCGGAGTCCGAGCTGACCGTACTTCTTGGTTGCGCTGATGGGGCTGTGCCCGAGCCGCTCGAAGCCGTCGTCGACACGTGATTCCGAGTGGTCGAGTCTGCGGGTCTTTCGGGCGGACCGCTTGCCGGGCCGCAGCGTGCTCCTCGAAGAGGGGCAACCTCAGGGCAGCATCTGCCAGATCGATTGCTCGAGTGTCCCTGGAACGAACAGGTTCTCCGACCGGGCGAAGAAGGCGAGGTAGTCCGGGTCGGTCTCGAGTGCTTGGGCGTCGTTCGCCAGTTGATCGAGTGACTCCGAGAACCCGATCCACAGCAGCCCTGCCCGGTTTCCTGTCATTGCGGTCATGACGCCGACAGCAGAGCCGTTCTTCTGCTCGACGAACTCGGCGACTTCGACCGCGAATCCAATGGCGTCCACGACGGCGGGCATATGCATCATCGCCAAGTTGACGGTGACGAACGTACCGCGTGGTGCTGGGGGCTTGACGATCTGTCCGATGGTGTCCTGCACAGACGTGAGTACGTCACCCGACATGCTGATGACCGACTGGATCACTGGGTCTTGCGCCGCCGCTGCGCGCATGGCTTCGTATTGGCCGAGTGTCTCGAACGGGCTCGACAAGCTGACCGCCGATGGATCCCCACCGACTGCGACAGAGACGGCGTAGTTGCCGCCGTGCTCGCTGTTCAGTCGGTCTCGCGCTGTGGTGATCAGCCCGATTGCGTCCTGCATTCTCGCCATGTTGACGGTCATGTTGCGGAAGGTCTGGTACATCTTCTTGCCCCTCGTTGTTGCCGAAGCAGTCACCCTGCGTGACTGCACTGGTTCCCCGAAAACAACGTAGGCACGAATTCACAACTGCGCAAGGGGTCGCTGGGTGCAAGTCCACGGACGCCCCCCCCGGCGCCAGCCGCTGATCAACAACGACCGGTCCCGGGCGAACGATCTGATCGCCCCGCGACCCATCGTCGACAGCTGGCGAAGGGCACTCGACTATGAAGCTCGTAGGGATGTCAAGGGGTGATCTGACATTGTTGCGAGATGGCGATCGATGGCTGCTGCGATGTGATGGAAGCTCAGCTGAATCTGTCGTGTCCGGACCACGCTGATCTGTCGGAGTGCCCGGATGCGCTGGTGGTTCGTGTGGCGCCTCGGGGCCACCGAATCGCGCGATCGCTCTCGGTGACCGGTCGCTGCTGGTCCGGCGTTCGCGTAGCGGGATACGCGCGGTGAGAGTGACCGGTTGGATTTCGATGACACGGCCGCGGTGGTTGCGAATTCAACGAAGACTGACGCACTCTGGACCGTCGAGAAGCTGCGCCACAAGACCGCTGACGCTATGTCAACGCGTCAGCGCACGTGATCGACGTGGCGCCGTCGATGGTGAACATCGCCGAGATGGTGTACCCCGGAGCGGTGTAGTCGATCGGTGGGGTCCCCGCGGTGTTGGTCGCGATGGCTGTCGAACCGACGAACGTTCCGTCGACCAACCTCTCAAGCGAGCCGTACAGATCGCCCACACTGTCGTTCGGGATCTTCGTGTTGTAGAGCCACACGTTGCTGGTGCAGATCCGCACCGAGCCGACATCGGTGGGGAAGCCCTCGCAGGCGCCCTCCGATGCGGGGGCGTTCGAGACGAACTCGAAGCCTCCCGAGTTCAGCGAGTTCCCCGGGCAGAGTCCTGTTGGATCAGAGAGTCCGGGACCGTGGTAGATCGCGACCATCGTGCCGTCGGTGCCGTTGTTGAAATAGACCCGGACCTCGCCGTCGACCGCCGGTCCTGATGGGTACGGCATCGCAACGTTGCCGACAAACGACTCCAAGATCTCGCCTTGCGCGGGTGCTTCGGCCGTCGGAGGCGCGTCGCTTTCCACTGGCGCGTCAGTTGCCTCCGGCGCCTCGGTGGGTGCCGGGGCTTCCGTTGCTGGCGGAGCTTCTGTCTCGGCGGGAGCCTCGGTTGCTGGCGGAGCTTCTGTCTCGGCGGGAGCCTCGGTTGCCGCTGGAACCGCAGTCGCGGGCGTCGTCGCCGACGACTCCGAATCACTCGCGCCGCACGCGGCAACGACGACCACCAGCCCCGCGATCATGCAAGTCCAACGTGTCGGCGTGGTCCTCATCATGCGTCCTCCTCACGAGCCGTGGAAGCAACGCTACATCAACCATGTGCGCTTGTGAAGAAGGCCCTCGCTGCCGGCAAGCTTCGCCCGCCATCCAGAAGGGTCCCTGGCGACCCCATCTTGAGATGGCCGGATCTCATCGACACCGAAACCGCACGCTCCGAGTGACTGCACGGCCTCCGGTTTCTACCGGAAGCTCTGGCGGCCCATCGGAATCGCCGTCGGCGGTCTCGTGAAGCGTCGCGACCGAGGTGCTGCTCCGCGCAAGATCCGTGCATGTGTTCGACAGAGGCGTCGAGGTCCGTCAGCCGGGGTCCCACTTTGGGACGCACTCGCCACCGCAACTTCGGTGACGGCTGGTCGTCCACGCGCCCGTCGCCCACATGCCCGTCAGGCGTCGGCGACGCAATCCGCGTGGACGAAAGGCGACGGTCCATCACGACAGGGGACCGCAGAGCGCGACGAGGGCGGGCGGCGCCGCTCCACGATCTATCGTGCCCGAGATGGCCAAGCAACCAGAAGTCCTCCGCCCGCTCGCCGTTCCTGTGGCAACCGTCGACACGATTCCGGGACGAGCAACCGTCAGATACGTCGGGCCTGCCTTCGGTGTGGTTGCTCGCTCGATGGGGTTCGCCAAGGGATTCACCGGATCGTTCAAGGCGCTCAAGAGCGGCGAGGTGAAGGAGTTCACGGTCACCCTCCAAGCCGCCCGTCATCATGCCGTCGAGCGGATGGTCGAGAACGCTCAAGAACTCGGCGCGAATGCCGTTGTCGGTCTGCGCTTCGACTCAGGCGACGTGGGCGAGCAACAGGGTATGGCGGAGATCGTGGCCTACGGCACCGCCGTCGTCATCGAATGACCCCCGAGGCAGGGGAGCACCCGGACGGCTCGCCTGCCGAATTCAAGCAGTGACCGATCCCGGGGCGCCTACGTGCAGAACTTGGCGAAGCCCTGGACGTATCGCGGTGTGTCGCCGTCGTAACTTCCACGGTTGAAGTCGCCGCCGGTCCACAGGCAGTCTGTGGAGTCGACGAACAGTTCCCAGCTTCCCTCGCCGTTCTGGGTGCCGATGTCCGGGTACCAGGTCAGGTGCTCAGGAGCGACGGTGCTGAATGCAGCCATCCAGCGGACCGGCTTGTTGCTGGTCGCGCCATCGAGCCCGGGCCACCGGTAGGCGTCTTGGTACAGGTTCGTGCTCCCGTTGGCGTGGCTGCCCGAATACACGACGCCGTTGAGTGTGGCGAGGGCCTGACCGTCGCCGTAGGGATCACTGACCCACGACCGGATCAGGGAGTAATCGCTCGGTCGGTACACCTGGCGGTTGTGCTCAGAACCTGCCTGCCAGATCTGGTCGTCGAGCGCGAGGACAGCTTGTTGGTAGCTGCGGTTCGTGTTGTTGATGCTCGTGCGGACCCACGGCTCCAGACCTGCCACCAGTGCGCCGTTTCCAGCCTGGAGTATCGCCAAACCGATCGACCAGATGCCGTTCACGTACAAGAAGTTGCCAACGACGTACACCCGGTCACCGTCGGCATCGATATCGAAGACGATGCCATCGAAATCGGGGAGAAACGAGCGATCGACGTTGCCGGTGCTGAGATCGACGCGAGCAATCTGTCCAACTCTCGTGATGACGCCGTTGGTGCCCGCGATACGCGTGAAGTTGCCGCCGATGTAGACCTTGCCGCCCTCGATGTCGAGCGTTCGGGCAATTGGCCAGCGGTCGCTGCCGGTGAGGGTCAGATTGACGCGCCAAATCGGGTCGACCGCTCCGGTGGTGGCGTCGACCATGACGACACCGGCGGTGTTCGGCTCACCGTTCACGCGCGTGAACTGGCCAGCCACGATCAGGCGGCCATCCTCGGTGGCTTTCAGATCCCAGACGTTGCCGTTGAAGCCGGGACGAAAGGTGTCGATCCAGGCACCGGTGGCGCGGTCGAACGCGGCGAGGAACGGCTGATCGTGGCGTCGACCAGTTGCAGCGATCTCGACGTGAGTGAATTTGCCACCGACGTAGATGGTGTCGCCGACCTCCGCGATCGCAGCGACGGAGATGTCGGTCTCGGGGAACGTGTCGTTCTGCTCGTTGCTCCCGACGACACCAGCCTGCAAGACCTCGGTCCGAGGGGACACGAGCTCGGGGACTCCCAGCCGGTCGGCTCGCTCGAGCCCCTCGACCGAGGCAGGGCCGTCGACCTGAGGTGTGCCGGCGTCGACGGGTTTGAGGTTCGCGGCTTCCCATGGAGGGGAGCCGACAACGAGGACTCCCGCCGCAGCCACCACAGCGACGAGCAAGCTCCGCCACAGTGTGTTGCCAGTTCGATCCGTCCGCCGCATGTTCGTTCCTCGTTCAGCACAGCTGTCCGCCGCCACCCGTGTCTTCGGCGATCGTAGTTGGCATCTTGAGAAGGCAGCGGTTGACGCGAAGTCTGCGGTCAGGTCGGGCTCGAAACCGGTCGAGTGGCCGCTGAGCCGACGCTCGATCACCGGGACGACCTCAGAACGGGCCGGAGATCATGTACGTACGGCCAAGCGGCCAGCTCCCCTCGCCATCGAACCTCTTCGGCGTGGGCGCCCGCTGCGAGTTGACGAGGAGGCGCGTGCCCGTTGGATCGAAGGCAGCACCGGTCACCTCGGAGAGATCGTGCCCGACGAATCGAAGGAATGGGTCGGCGTGGCCGTCTGGGGTGATCAGCACGACTTCCATGTTGTCCCCGTCCTCACAGACGAAGAGGTTGCCCGTCTCGTCCTGGACGGCGAGGTTGTCCGGTCCCCAGATCGGCGGGCCTTCCCAGTAGAGCGTCAGCCGGGATTGCGCCAGATCCAGGCGGGAGATGCGTCCGTCGCCCTTGGTGGCCAGGTAGAGGATGTCGCCGTCGAGCGCGATGCCTTCGCAACCCGGAAGCTCCTTGGCGCCCGGGGCGTCGTAACGCGTCCGCGGCCTGCCCGGCTCACCGATCCCTCCGACGGGAACCCAGCTCGTCGATCCATCGTCCCGGGCGACGGCCAGCGCGTCCAGGTCACCCTCCGACAGGTCGCCCCAGGTCCGGGGCCGGAAGCGGTACAGCAGGCCATCGGGCTCGTCCTCGCTCAGATAGAGCACCTGACGCTTGGCGTCCGCGGCCACCATCTCATGGCGGAACAGGCCCATCGCTGGACGAGGCTGCGCGGGTTCCCGACCGAGGGGATCGCACTCCCAGACCTGGCCGGTCATGGTCTCCTCGCACGACAACCACGTACCCCACGGCGTCGCACCCCCGGCGCAGTTCATCGTGGTTCCCTCCAGCACCGAATAGGCATCCACAACGCGACCCCCGGCATCGAAGCGGAGTGCTCCGGCGCCACCGCCACCGTCGACATAGACCTCACTGTTGTTCACGTAGACCCAGTCGCCGCCGTCGAGGGAGAAGCACGCCCCACCATCTGGGAAGGGGTGCCAGCGATACGAGCTATCCGGCACCGTTTCCCCGCCGACTGCCAAGAGCTCCGAGGTGAATCCCGCCGGCAGCAACAGGTCGTTCTCGTCGGGGGTTGCGGCCAACGGGCCGTAGCGCGTCACCTCCGGACGCCCGGCCGTTGTGGCCGTGACGTCCGTCGTCGTGACGTCCGTCGTCGTGGCGTCCGGTGTCGTCGTCGTGACATCCGTCGTCGGCGTGACATCGGTTGTCGTGCTGCTGGGAATACTCGCCGTCGGGTCGTCTTCGCGGCATGCGACAGCGAGGGCCTCGAGTGCTGCGACCATCCCGGCCGAGACGGTGACATGGAAGAAGCGTCGGCGGTCCACAGGTCAGTTCCCCTCGCCCTGCCCGTCCCCGGGCTCCCAACTCGCAAGCTCGGCGCGCACCGCCTCGGCTCGACGGGTCAGGAAATCCTTGCGGTCGGCCAACGCATCCTCGAACCGGGCCATCGTGACGAACTCGCGCGAACCGGTCAGTCCGTCCGCACGGACCAGGTCGGCGAGAAGGTCGGTACGTTCGGTGAGCGCCTGCACGTCCCAGATCTCGTCGAGCACCCACCGAATGCGCTCCGCCAGCTCGTCCCGGAACGTCGGGTCCTCCCACAGTCTCACGGCGATGGTGGCATCTTCTTTGGGCGGGATGAGGACCGGCGTCGAAGGACCGACGTCGTAGGTGGTTCCCGCTCCGAGTCCGAAGGTGAGATCCGCACCGTGCGGGATGAACACGAACTGGTCGGTGTCGGGGTCGTGGTAGGCGTAGAAGTTGTTCGGATACGGATTCCCGGGTGGCGGGTTGGCGTTCGGGACCCGACCCGGGGCGGTGAGGTCGTACACGTACCCGTCCCAGTGGGCCGTCAACGCCTCGATGGCCCAGTAGGTCAGAAGCCCGTCGACGTCGACGAGTTGCTCGATCGCGTCCCGGTAGTCCTCGTCGGATGCCGTGGCGACCACCTCGGCGACAGCGGCGAGGTCGCTGGTGTCGTCGCGACGTTCGTTGGTGCGCAGCTCGAGCACCGTGTCCGGTCCACCGCCCGGCGCCTCGTACAGGTTGCCGGTGGGGTCGGCGAAGTACTGCGCGATCCACCGCTCGTCGTAGGTCTCGCGCATCACGTACAGCCCGAACGTCTCCCCGTTCACGGTCACTCGGGCCAGTGCGGTACGAGCGGCAGGGATGCCCGCGGCACGGTACAACTCGTACACGAGCTGCTCGGCCACGAAGCTGTGGTCCCAGGTGGCGTTTCCGAGCGTGAACCGATCGACGTCGAACAGTTCCAATCCGTCCACGAACTCATCGGTCTCGATGCTGAACCCGGGCTTCTTGTCCATTCCCTGGAACTGTGAGAAACCCTTGAGCCGTACGCCCGCACCGTCGGCTGTCTCACCGTCGACGGTGAGACGCACGGGCACCCGATCGTCCGTGACGGAATCGAGCTGATCGAGGTCTTCGTCGCTGATCTCCATCGCAATCTCGTGCACGACCGTCTGGTCGAACAGCACCTCCGACAACTCGGACGGCGACGGCGGCGGCTCCGACGCCACCGGGGAGGTGTCCAATGGAACGTCCGGGACCTCCAACGGCGGCGGCTCCGACGCCATCGGCGAGGTGTCCAATGGAACGTCCGGGACGTCCGAGGCTGGCGGCTCCGGGGAGGTGTCCAACGGAACGCCCGGAACCTCGGGGGCCGACGAGTCCGGGGACGTGTCGTCAGCGCTGCAGGAGACAGCCATCAGGCCGACGGCCACACCGACTGCCAGCTGACGGAAGGTCAGCGTCATCGATCCACCTCCTCCGGAGGCGCTTCGGATCGCCCGCCGACGCTGGTCGAACTGCGGGGCGCTACCGGGCGATCGGTGCGGAAGCGGACGTCGACGTGGGTGCGCTTGCGTGCGTAGTCGATCTCCAGCACGCGCAGCCTTGTCACCTCGTAGCCGAGCAGGTCCTCCAGTTCGCCTGGCAGCGAGTCCAGTGAGGGGACACCCTTGAGCACGACCAACTGCCGTTCCGCATGGCGGAGCACTCGCGGGTGGTCTGCGACGAACATCACGGCCAGCAACACGATGTTCAGCGTGATCGTGACATTCCACCGATCGCCGGCAGCCAGCCCGTTGACGAGGCCGATGACGAGGGCGACGAAGTAGTAGCCGATCTCCTCTTGGCTGGCGACCGTCGACCGCAGACGGATCACCGACAGCAATGCGAAGAGTCCGATGCCGAATCCGATACTGATCGTGGACGTGGCCGTGAACGACGAGACGGCGAACAGCCCGACGTTGATCCCGACGAAGCCGAGGGTCAGATCACGTCGCTGGTGGCGCCGGAAATACAGCGCATAGGTGAGCACCGAGATTGCGATGAGGTCGATCACAAGACCGGCCAAGAACTCCTCGTACTCGATTCTCACCGACAATTCACCTCATCGGATCGGCTGTACCTTCTCCTGCGACCGTATCTGCGCTGCGATGAACCCACTAGGGCCGATCGCCTCGTTGGGTCAGAAGTGCCCATCGCCTCTAGCTCGGCGACCAGGGGCCACCCGACAATACGCGTGTGGGAGTTCGACCCAGCACCAAGGCGGTGGTGTTCCACCGAACGACGCGGCTGGCCAGCCTTGCGCTGACTGTGCTCTTCGTTCTGGTCTCCTGCGCGAGCGCCGAGAACGATGCAGGAGGAGGTGGGGCCGGTACGGCAGATCCGGTCTCGGCGGACTCATTCTGTGTCCTGTGGGCGGAGATGAAGACGCACATGGACGACTCGGAAGGCGTCGACCAGGACGGGCTGAGCGCCTACCTCGACGCGCGCGAGGTTGCTGCCGCAGAGGTCCCCGACGAGCTGGCGGGCGAGTGGGCCTCGATCATTGCCTGGGATGACCAGATGATCGAGATCCTGTACGCGATCGACTTCGACCAGGAGGCAGTGACCGAGGAGATCGTCGCTGCGGCGTTCGGGAGCGTGGAGGATGCCGAAGCCGCCGAGGCGGCCCAGGAAACGGCGGTTGCCCAGATCGAACGTTGGGTGGTCAGGAACTGTGGTGGTGGCGTCAGCGACGCCCTGGCATTCTGCGATGTCTGGACCGAGATCTTCCTGAGCCTCGAGGGGCACGATCAGGACCCCAACATCGATCCCGAGTCCGAGGAGGCGCAGAACCGGTTCGCCGACCTGGTCGCTCGAGCCGACGCCGTTGCTCCTCCCGAGGTTCGCGAGCAGTGGGATCCGATCGCCGAGTACTCCCTCACCCGACACGACCTCCTGGTCACGGTGAACTTCGATGAGAGCCTCCTCTCCGACGACTTGCTGACGGACGCCTTCGGCAGCCCCGAAGCGGCCGCAACTGCTGCTGCCGACGCCGAATCGTCGGTGGCTGCCGTCGAATCGTGGGCGGCGACGGGGTGCGGCGAATTCTGCGC
>Ga0316197_10003276_pt1 | contig 11526 bp, 7 predicted proteins | sample OudBiesiAoxic_MG_FD_204939 | JGI IMG/M metagenome (GOLD analysis project Ga0316197, IMG submission 204939) | Coastal sediment microbial communities from Oude Bieten Haven, Netherlands - site A oxic | ecosystem: Environmental > Aquatic > Marine > Coastal > Sediment | place: Netherlands...
CCTGCGCGAGAAGGTGGGGACCACGCTCGGCGCGATACACGACCCGGTTCCCGGCTACCACGACACCATCGGTGCAGTCGTCGACGGCAGCCTGGACCGGCTCGAGGTCGCCCGTCCGCTGTGGCGGCTGAACTGGAGCATCCTCGACGACCCGGCGCTGTTCCAGCCCGTGGGCAAGTCCGGGTCTCGACCGGGCTCCCGCAGCATCGACGAGCTCACCTTTCGCGTCGAGCGACAGACGCTTCGTCGTCTGCCGCGCACAGGTGCGGTGCTGTTCACGATTCGCACCTACCGGCACCGGCTCGAGGACGTGACTCGCGATCGCGCTCGCGCGAGAGACCTCGCGGCCACCCTTCGCACGTGCCCCGCCGACCTTGCGGACTACAAGGGCTGGACCCACCTGCTGCCATCCCTCATCGACACGCTGGAGACAGACACCGACGCACGGCCCGGTCGGGATAGTTTGCAGTAGTGATCACCACAACCGAACCGAGCCGATACGTCGAGCTGGACCCCGCACAATCGCTGTGGACCGCGTTCCACACTCTCGCCCCGCTCGTCCTGATCGGCACGATCGAGGCGGACGGCTCGCCCGACGTCGCCCCGAAGCACCAGGCCACGCCCCTGGGTCACGGGACCCTGTTCGGGTTCGTCTGCTCGCCCGCGCACGCGACCTACCGCAACACGGTGGCCACGGAGTCGTTCACCGTGGGGATGCCGACTCCAGAGATGGTCGTGGCAGCGAGCTTGGCGGCCGGGCCCCGTGACACGGCCGGGGACAAGCCGACGCTCGACCTGCTCAGCCTCTCCCCCGCCAGCGCCGTGGACGGGGTGCTCGTCGACGGGTGCCGGGTGCACCTCGAGTGCCGGCTTGAGCGCATCGTTGACGACTTGGGTGACAGCGCCCTGATCGTGGGTCGAGTCGTGGCCGCCTTCGCCTCGCCCCGTGCCCTGCTGGACAGCTCCGACGATCAGGGCGAGCTGCTCGACACGTTCCCGCTGCTGGCCTACGTCCACCCAGGCAGGGTGGGTGCGGTGCACGAGACCAAGGAGTTCCCCTACCACCGGGGCTTCCACGAGTAGATTCGCGGCGTGCCACACCTCACGCGTCGGGCGGCGGCGACTGCCCTGTCGCTGGGGTTGGGCTTGGCGCTGATGCTTCCGCTGGCCCTGCCCGCTGCAGCAGCCAGCGAGTTCCTGGGGCAACGCACGGTCCGGTTCAGCGCGGCCGCAGACTACGGCCGGACCCCCGCGACCACGGCTACGTTGCGCCTCGTCGATCGCGTGGGCGGCCGGTTCCACCTCGCCCTCGGCGACCTCGCCTACGACGACGCCACGGAGAAACAGTGGTGCCGCTACGTCACGAGCATCGTCGGCAGTCGCTACCCGTTCCAGCTGCTGGCCGGCAACCACGAGAGCGCTGGTCGTGACGGGGACATCGCCAACTTCGCGCGATGCCTGCCCAACCGGCTCCCCGGCAAGACGGGTCGCTACTCCCGCCAGTACTACGTGGACGTGCCCGCGGCCAATCCCGTCGCCAGGGTGATCATGATCTCGCCCGGACTCCGGTTCGGCTCCGCGACCTGGCGCTACCAGCGGGGCGACGCCCGCTACCGCTGGACGGCTCGGGCAATCGACTCGGCGCGGCGGGCGGGCATCACCTGGGTCGTCGTCGGCATGCACATGCCCTGCCTGTCCATGGGCCGCTACGGCTGCTCGGCGGGACCCGACGTCATGAACCTGCTGGTGAAGAAGCGGGTCGACCTGGTGCTCACCGGTCACGAACACATCTACCAGCGCAGCAAGCAGATCACGACCGGCCCCGGGTGCCGACGGGTCCCGACCACACGGTTCGACCGCGACTGCGTGGCCTCCGCCTCCAGCTCTCTTCGAGCCGGACGCGGCTCCGTCTTCATCACGGCCGGCACCGGAGGTTCGACACTGCGCCGGGTGGGTCTCAGCGACACCCAGAGGGGCTACTTCGCTGCGTGGTCGGGACGCAACGTGCGCCCCAGGCACGGCATCGTCTCGGTGGACGTGACCAAGCAGTCACTGACCGCTCGATTCGTCGGCTCCACCGCCGGCACGTTCACCGACCAGGTGACCATCAGGCGTTGACCGTTGCGTCACCGGGCTGGGCGGCGGGGTGTCGAGCCACCGCCACGAGTCCGGTTCCCGCACCCCGGCCAGCCGTGCTGACCCGAAACGCCGCGGGGTCCGGCGCGCTCGGGCCTGACCGGTACCGGCCCAGCCGACTGACTCTGAAGGCAAGCTCGTGCGTGACCCCTGGGAATCTCGAGTTCAAGCTGCTCCACACCCGGTTGGCAACGGGCACACCGAGCCGGCCCACGGTCGAGAGGTCGAAGCCGGGACCGTCGATGCGCAGGACATCGACGTCCCAACCGGCAAGCTGGGCCTGCATCAGGCGGTGCAGGTCATGAGCATCCAGAGTGGCCACATGCGCCGGGTAGCCCGACCAGCCGCCCCAGTAGCCCGACTCGTCCGGTGTCGACATCGCCAGCATGCCGCCCGGCAGGACTCGCCCCGCGAGCTCGCTGACGAATGCCTCCTGCTGCGCGCGCGGGACGTGCTCGATCACCTCCATGCAGAAGACGACCGGTGCCTGAGGCGCCGTCGCGATCTGCCCGTGGACGTCGACGTCGGGGAAGGCACGTGACGCCAGCGCCCGGTGGTCTGCGTCCTGGTCGACGACCACCAGCGGCCGGTTGAGCCTGCTAGCCGCCCAGACCGAGAACCCACCCGCGCCCGCTCCTACGTCGACCAACGGACCATCGAGCCCTATCGATGAGGCCACCCCCGCAGCCACCGCGTAGTTGACCGCGTGCCGTACGACCAGGCCGTGGTCCCACTGGTGGCCGGCGTCTCCACCGTCGGAGTTGCGATGATCCCGCTCCCGCACATCGTGAAGCCGGTCCTGGGCCGCGACCAGGACGGACCACGACTCGCACAACGACTCGACAGACCCCTCCGCAGCCTTCACTGGGCGCACAGTAGTGCCCGGCCCCGTCGGCGCGGCTACTGATCAGTAGCGAGTCAAAGGTCCCACTTGGCGAGGGACTATGGCAAAACCGCGTCCGGTACTGGTTGGCTTACCGTCAGGTGCAACACCTGCTGCCACTGCCACCGAGCCGGAAGGTCCCCACGAGCCCATGAAGATTGCCGTACTCGTCAAGTACGTCCCCGAACCGACCGCGACGTGGACCTACGCCGACGACCTCACCATCGATCGCACCGGTGTGGAGGGACGCCTCTCCGAGCTCGACGAGTACGCCGTCGAGCAGGCGCTGCAGCTCACCGAGAAGGGTCTCGACGCCGAGATCGTCTACGTGACGATGGGCCCGGCCAAGGCCATCGACGGCCTGCGCAAGGCGTTGGCGATGGGTGGCACGAGCGCTGTGCACGTCCTCGACGACTCCCTGCACGGCTCGGACGCCATGACCACCTCCCTTGTGCTGGCCAAGGCCATCGAGAAGATCGGCGACGTCGACCTGGTGATAGCCGGGATGGCCTCCACCGATGCCGAGATGTCCGTGCTGCCGTCGATGATCGCCGCCCGCTTGGGTCTGCCCCAGGCAACGTTCGCCGCGACGATCGCTGTGGACGGGTCGACGGTGACGATCCGACGCGACTCCGACACCGACTCCCGCGAGGTCGTGGCGTCGCTGCCCGCCGTCGTCTCGGTCACCGACCAGACCGGCGAAGCCCGCTACCCCTCGTTCAAGGGAATCATGGCGGGCAAGAAGAAGAAGGTGGAGACCTTCAGCCTCGCCGACCTCGGCGTGGAGACCGCGGCAGTGGGCGCAGGCGCAGCCAAGTCGGTCACTCGCTCGGCCGACGTTCGCCCGCCGAAACAGGCCGGCACGGTCGTTACCGACGAGGGCGAGGGAGCCGCACAGATCGCGGACTACCTCGTCGCCAACAAGCTCATCTGACTCCGACCCGACCTGATGCACAACTGACTTGACCTCATCCACCGAAAGGGACAACCCGTGGCAGCAGTACTCGTTCTCGTCGAGCGGACGGACGGCGCCGTGCGCAAGCCGACGCTGGAGCTCCTCACCCTTGCCCGTCGTCTCGGTGACCCCGTCGCTGTCGTCCTCGGTGCCTCCGACGACGCCACCGTCGCGACGCTCGCCGAGTACGGCGCGACCGACATCCGCGTCGTGGACGCCGCCGAGATCGACGACTACCTGATCGTCCCGGCTGCTGAGGCGGTGACCGAGGTCGCCCGGTCCGTCGACGCAGCGGCCGTCCTCGTCACGTCCGGTCCCGACGGCAAGGAGATCGCCGGTCGCGTGGCCGTCGGGCTCGACTCCGGCATCATCACCGATGCCATCGACATCGCTGCCGGGGACGGTGGTCCGGTTGTCACGCAGTCGGTGTTCGCCGGCACCTGGCTCGCCGACAGCGCGGTGGTCTCCGGCATCCCGGTGATCACGGTGCGCACCAACTCGATAACGCCGCAGCCAGCTCCTGCCGAGCCGACGGTCACCCCCGTCGAGATCACGTTCAGCGACCTGGCGCGCTCGGCCAAGATCACCGGGCGCACCGCGAAGGAAAGCACCGGCCGGCCCGACCTCACCGACGCCACGATCGTCGTGGCCGGGGGTCGCGGGCTGGGCTCGGAGGACGCCTTCGGGAAGATCGAGCAGCTCGCCGACGCCCTCGGCGCGGCCGTCGCGGCGTCGCGCGCGGCCACCGACATGGGCTGGTACGGCCACGAGTTCCAGGTGGGTCAGACCGGCAAGACCGTCGCCCCACAGCTCTACCTCGCCGCTGGCATCTCCGGGGCCATCCAGCACCGCGCCGGTATGCAGGGCAGCAAGACGATCGTCGCCATCAACAAGGACCCGAAGGCGCCCATCTTCGAGATCGCCGACTTCGGCGTGGTCGGCGACCTGCACACCCTCGTACCGGCGCTCGTGGACGAGCTCGGCAAGCGCTGAGCGCACGGCTCAGCACGACTTACCCAAACAGGTCAGCACAGATCAAGGAGGAGTGACCTAGGTGGCCATCAGGACAACCATCGGCGTGCTCATGATCGTCCTCGCGCTGGGCATCGCGGGCAACCGGCTCTGGTACCTGTACCGGCTAGCGATGAGCGGTCAGGCGGTCGCCCCCGACCGGACGGCCGACCGGGGTGCCGCCGTCAAGTCGGTGGTCCGGGAGGTGCTGGGGCAGACAAGACTGCTGCAGTTCACCGTTCCCGGCGTCGCGCACTTCTTGACCTTCTGGGGATTCGTTCTGCTGATCCCCACAGTGATCGAGGGCTTCGGCGCGATCTTCGACCAAGACTTCCACCTTCCGCTGATCGGCAAGGAGCCGTGGCTCGGGTTCATCGAGGACCTGGCCGTCGTCGGCGTCCTGGTCGGGATCATCACGTTCGCGATCATCCGAGTGGTCACGTCACCGAAGAGAGAGGGGCGCAAGTCGCGCTTCTTCGGTTCTCACCTGAGTACGGCCTGGGTCGTCCTGGTCATGATCACGATGGTGCTGCTGAGCCTGCTGCTGTACCGCGGGGCGCAGTACAACCTGGGCGTCTTCCCCTTCATGGAGGGCGGCGCCTTCGCCTCGGAGTGGGTCGCCGGGCTGCTCGAGCCGCTCGGCGAGGAGACCAACGAGCTTCTCGAGCACATCTTCGTGCTGTTCGCCGTGGGCGTGCTCCTCGGGTTCCTGGTGCTTGTCGTCTACTCCAAGCACCTGCACATCTTCACCTCCGAGCCCAACGTGTTCTTCAAGCGGCAGCCGATCGCGCTGGGCGCCTTGGAGCCCATCCGGATCAACGGCAAGGACGTCGACTTCGAGAACATCGACGAGCTCGACGAGGACGCACCGTTGGGTATCGGCAAGGTCGAGGACTTCACCTGGAAGGGCATTCTCGACTTCATGGCCTGCACCGAGTGCGGGCGCTGCCAGAGCCAGTGCCCGGCCTGGAACACCGAGAAGCCGCTGAGCCCCAAGCTCCTGATCATGGGGCTGCGTGACCATGCCTTCGCGAAGGGCCCGTACCTGATCGCCGACAGCGACGAGAAGCGTGAAGGGGTCTCGGACGAGGTCAAGGCCGAGGTGGAGCGTCCGCTCATCGGCACGAACGAGAACGGCTACGCCCACGCCGGCGACCAGGGTGTCGGTGGGGTCATCGACCCTGACGTGCTGTGGTCGTGCACGACGTGCGGGGCGTGCGTCCAGCAGTGCCCCGTCGACATCGAGCACGTCGACCACATCCTGAACATGCGCCGCTACCAGGTGCTCATCGAGTCGGAGTTCCCGAGCGAGGCCGGTGTGATGCTGCGCAACCTCGAGCACGCCGGCGATCCCTGGGGCGGAGGCTCGCAGGCGCGAAGCTCCTGGATGAAGGATATGGACTTCGACGTGCGTGTCTTCGGCGCCAACGGCGAGGACAAGCTGCCCGACGACGTGGAGTACCTGTTCTGGGTCGGGTGTGCCGGGGCCGTGGACGACAAGGCCAAGCGCACCACCAAGGCCGTAGCCAGCCTGCTGCACGAGGCCGGCGTCGAGTTCATGGTGCTCGGCGATGGCGAGACCTGCACGGGTGACCCTGCTCGCCGGCTCGGCAACGAGTTCCTCTACCAGATGCTCGGCCAGCAGAACGTCGAGGTGCTCAACGAGGTCGGCGCCCGCAAGATCGTCGCCACCTGCGCCCACTGCTTCAACACGCTGGCCAACGAGTACCCGCAGCTCGGCGGCAACTACGAGGTGGTGCACCACACCCAGCTGCTCAACCAGCTGGTGACCGACGGGCGTCTCACCCCGGTGACCCCGCTCGACACGACCGTCACCTATCACGACCCGTGCTACCTGGGTCGGCACAACCAGGTGTTCTCACCGCCACGGGAGATCCTCGACGCACTGCCTGGGGCGACGTTCAAGGAGATGCCGCGCAACACCGAGCGGTCGTTCTGCTGCGGCGCCGGCGGCGCTCGCATGTGGATGGAGGAGAGCATCGGCTCGCGCGTCAACGAGAACCGATCCGCCGAGGCGCTCGACCTCAACCCGGACGTCGTCGCCGCCGCCTGTCCCTTCTGCATCGTCATGCTCTCCGATGGCACCACGTCGGTCCAGGCGTCGCGCAACGGCGATGGCGGCAAGCCGGTCGAGGTCACCGACATCTCCGAGCTCCTGCTGCGTTCGGTACGCCCGGCGACGACACCTGCCGCTCGCACGAGCGAGTAGCCACCCCGCCACCACCCACAACCGAATACCCACTTCACAGCCGAACCGCAAGGAAGGTCAGCCCATGACGGACACGGCCCTGCCCACCACTGGTCACATCGGTGGCGGCGGACTCGATCTCGACACCCTCGACCTCATGCTCGAGGCCCTCACCGACTTCGTCGCCGCCGGCATGGACGACGACCGGATGCTCCAGCTCGACCACGACGACGTGTGCCCGGAGGACCTCGTCCGAGCCATGCAGAGCGACGAGCTCGGGGTCCAGCTGGTCTTCCTCCCCGAGGAGTACGGCGGGATGGGTGGCGGCGCGTTCGACATCTACCGCGTGTGCGAGCGGATGGGCCGCATCGACATCGGGTTGGCGACGTCTGTGCTGGCGACGTTCCTCGGCTCCGACCCGATCCTGGTCGGAGCGACCGAGGAGCAGCGGGCGGAGTGGCTGGGCCGCATCGCTGAGCAGGGCATCCTCTTCGCCTACGGCGCCACGGAGCCCGAGGCCGGTAGCGACCTCGGCTCGCTGACGACCACGGCGGTGCCCAAGAAGGACGATGACGGCACCGTCACCGGCTACGTCATCAACGGGCGCAAGCAGTGGATCAGCAACGGCGGGATCGCGGACGCCTCCACGATCCTGGCGCTCACCGAGGGCGGTCCGACCTGGTTCGTGGTCGAGCGCGGAACACCGGGCTTCGAGGCCGCCCCGCACGAGGACAAGCACGGCATCCGGCTGTCCAACACCTGCGCCCTGTTCCTCGACGACGTCGAGGTGCCGGTGGAGAACCTGATCGGCGGCGTCGAGGGCCAGGGCCTGGTTCAGGCTCAGCAGGTGTTCGGCTACACGCGCCTCATGGTGGCCGCGTTCGGTCTCGGCGGGGGGTGGGAGGCCCTCGACCGGGCCATCACCTACTCGGTCAACCGCATCCAGGGTGGCGCTCCGCTGTCACAGAAGCAGGGCTTGACCCACAAGCTGATCATCCCCCACCTCGTCCGGCTCGAGGCCGCCCGCGCCTACATCGAGGAGACGGCGACACGCATCGACAAGGGTGAGGGCGAGAACGGCGCGCTGAACACCGAGGGCGCCATTGCGAAGTACCTGGCCACCGAGGCCGGCAACAGTGCTGCCGAAGCTGCGATCCAGGTGCATGGCGGCTACGGCTACACACGCCCCTACATCGTGGAGAAGATCAAGCGCGACGTCCGCATCACGACCATCTACGAGGGCACCTCGGAGATCATGGAGATGACCATCGGCCGCGACCGGTGGCAGCACCACCTCAAGACCAAGGGTGACCACTACCACGTGCAGGCTGCCGAGCTCCGTCACCTGCACGCGGCCCACCCCACCATCGGTGCAGACGTCGCGGCACTGGCCACCGACGCGCTCGCCGGAGTCTTCGCTGCTGCCCAGACCGGCCGGCTCACCCGCAACCAGCACATCCTGTTCCGGCTCGGCGAGCTGGCCGCCGTGGTCGAGGGGGCTGGGGCGCTGTGTCGCCGGGCGGCCGCGAAGGCCGACGAGACCATCTCGGCGAAGGCGGACAAGCGCTTCTCCGCCCAGACGCTGGCCACGATCTGCCGCGTCTACGCCCGCGAGGCGGCCATGAAGATCGCTGACGACGGCGTGCGGTGGGTGGCCGGCGGCGCTGCTGTCGAGGGCGTCGACAGCGCCGAGCTTGCTCGCTCGCTTGCGGCCACCCTGCGCCTGGACGACGTCCGCGCCGCACAAGCAGGTCTGATCGCCGACATGGATGCGATCGCTGCCGCCATCTACGACAACGCCTGAGGAAGCCCTGATGAGCGAGTACCCCTTCACGCCCGTCGCTGTCGTCGGAGTCGGCGCGATCATGCCCGACGCACCGAGTGCGGACGCCTTCTGGGCGAACATCCGCAACGGCCGGTACAGCATCTCCGACACCCCGCCCGAGCGGTGGGACCCGGCGCTGTACTACGACCCGGACCCCTCTGTGCCCGACAAGACGTACTCGAAGATCGGCGGCTGGGTCCGCGAGTTCGACTGGAACCCGATGGCATGGCGCCTGCCGATCCCGCCGAAGGTGTCCGACCAGCTCGACATCGGTCAGCAGTGGTCGGTGGCCGGCTCACGGATGGCCCTCATGGACGCCGGCTTCCCCGACTGGGGCATCGACTCCGAGCGGGTGGCCGTCATCATCGGCAATGCGATCGGCGGGGAGAAGCACTACGAGTCGAATCTGCGCATCGAGTCCGCCGAGTTCTTCAAGGCCCTGGCTTCCACCGACGCGTTCCGGTCCATGCGGGCAGGGGCCCGCGAGGAGCTGCTCGCGCAGGCGCGCGCCGCGTTCCTGGCCGGTCGACCCCCGATCAACGAAGACACCATGCCGGGCGAGCTGGCCAACATCATCGCGGGTCGGGTGGCGGCTCTGTTCAACTTCCGTGGCCCGAACTTCACCACTGACGCGGCGTGCGCCTCCGGCCTGGCCGGGATGACCGCTGCCGTGCAGGGGCTGCAGTCCCACGCCTACGACGCCGTCGTCACCGGCGGGGTCGACCGCAACATGGGCATCTCTGCGTTCGTGAAGTTCTGCAAGATCGGCGCGCTGTCGGCCACGGGCACGCGGCCGTTCGACGCCGGCGCCGACGGGTTCGTCATGGGCGAGGGCGCGGCGCTGTTCGTCCTGCGACGCCTCGCTGATGCCGAGCGCGACGGCCAGCACATCTATGGCGTCATCCGCGGTCTGGCCGGCTCGTCGGACGGCAAGGGCAAGGGGATCACCGCACCCAACCCGGTCGGGCAGAAGCTCGCCGTGGAGCGCGCCTGGGCAGCCGCGCAGGCCGACCCCACCAGCGCCGGCTACGTCGAGGCGCACGGCACGTCCACCCGCGTCGGTGATGCCGCCGAGCTCACGACGCTGAACGAGGTCTTCCTCAAGGCCGGCGCCCAGCCGGGCACGATCGGGCTCGGTTCGGTCAAGTCGAACATCGGCCACCTCAAGGCCGCTGCGGGCACGGCCGGCTTCTTCAAGGCCGTCCGCAGCCTCGACGACAAGGTGCTCGCTCCGAGCCTCAACTTCGTCGACCCCAACCCCAAGGTCGACTGGGATGCCAGCCCCTTCCGCGTCAACACCGAGCTGCGCGACTGGCCCGCCGGGCCTGACGGCGTGCGCCGGGCGGGCGTCAGCGCCTTCGGATTCGGCGGCACCAACTTCCACGTCGTGGTGGAGGAGTACGTCCCCGGACGGCTCCGGGAGGAGTCTGCCCCGCGTTCGTTCGCCTCGGCCGAGGTGCCGCAGCAGACCGCAGCCCGCAACGCACCGCCGGCATCAGCGACAGCGCCGAAGTCCCCGCTGCGGGGCGCGCTCGTGCTCGGTGGGGCCACAGATGCCGAGATCGTCACGCAGCTGACGACGGTGGCCGCCGACGCCGTCGCCGGCACCGCTCCCCCGGCCACCGCCCCCGACCCGGCGCTCGCCGACGCAGCCGTGCGCCTGGCGATCGACTACGCCGACGCCGACGACCTCGCGAAGAAGGCCGACAAGGCCCTGAAGGCCTTGGCCGCCAACAACGCGGCCATGTGGAAGATGCTGCGGGCACAAGGAGTCTTCGTCGGTCGCGGACCTGCTCCCAAGGTGGCGTTTCTCTACACCGGGCAGGGCTCGCAGTACGTCAACATGCTCGACGAGCTGCGCCGCCACGAGAGCATCGTGGCCGACACGTTCGTCGAGGCCGACAACGTGATGACCCCCATCTTGGGGCGCCCGCTGTCGTCCTACATCTTCATCGACTCCGCCGACTCCGCCGCCGTCAAGCAGCTCGAGCAGCAGCTGCTGCAGACCGAGATCACCCAGCCGGCGGTGCTGGCCACCGACCTGTCGATGACCCGGATGCTCAACGCCTACGGCGTGTGGCCCGACATGTGCATGGGCCACAGCCTCGGTGAGTACGGGGCCCTCGTCGCCGCCGGGTCGCTGTCGTTCGCCGCTGCCCTCGAGGCGGTCGCTGCGCGTGGGCACGAGATGGCCAGTCTGGACGTGGGCGACAACGGAGCGATGGCGGCCGTCTTCGGGCCGCTGGCCGAGATCGAGCGCATCGTCGACAGCGTCGACGGCTACGTCGTCATCGCCAACATCAACTCGTTCAGCCAAGCGGTCGTCGGCGGAGCCACCGAAGCCGTCGAGAAGGCTATCGAGGCATTCTCCGCGGCCGGAATCACCGCCGCACGCATCCCTGTGAGCCACGCCTTCCACACCTCGATCGTCGCGCCGTCCAGCGAGCCCCTTCGCCAGGTGCTTCGTCGCCTCGACGTCAAGCCCCCGGTGCGTCCGATCGTGGCCA
>Ga0316197_10003277_pt1 | contig 11526 bp, 15 predicted proteins | sample OudBiesiAoxic_MG_FD_204939 | JGI IMG/M metagenome (GOLD analysis project Ga0316197, IMG submission 204939) | Coastal sediment microbial communities from Oude Bieten Haven, Netherlands - site A oxic | ecosystem: Environmental > Aquatic > Marine > Coastal > Sediment | place: Netherlands...
GGCGATGACGTCGGGGTTCGCGACAGCGGCGGAGTTGAAGCTGACCTTGTCTGCACCTGCCAAGAGCAACGCACGCACGTCCTGAACGGTGCGCACGCCACCGCCGACGGTCAGCGGTATGTAGCAATGCTCGGCCGTACGCTGAACGAGGTCGAACATGGTGCCACGGTTCTCATGGGTCGCGTGGATGTCGAGAAAGCACAGCTCGTCCGCGCCGGCGGCGTCATAGGCGATGGCTGCGTCCACCGGATCGCCGGCATCGCGCAAACCTACGAAATTCACGCCTTTGACCACGCGGCCATCGGCCACGTCGAGACAGGGGATGATGCGGGTCTTAAGCATGAGTGTGATGTAATGCGCTGCTGGCCTGAATGCTAGTCGGCAAGTGCCGAGAGGGCGGAGGCCAGATCAATCGCACCGTCATAGAGTGCGCGGCCAGAGATGGCCCCTTCGATCACGCCGGTTTCTTTCAATGCAATCAGGTCGTCGAGCGAAGACACACCCCCAGACGCAATGACCGGGATGGAAACTGCCCGGGCCAGCGCCGCCGTCGCTTCGATGTTTGGACCGCCCATCGCCCCGTCACGCAGAATGTCGGTGTAGATGATTGCGGCCACGCCCGCGTCCTCGAAGGATTTGGCAAGGTCCGTGACCAGCACATCCGTCTCTTCTGCCCAGCCCTTGGTCGCGACCTTTCCGTTGCGCGCATCGATGCCAACGGCAACCTGACCCGGAAAGTCCCGCGCGGCTTTACGCACCAGATCAGGGTTTTCGACCGCTACCGTGCCAAGGATCACGCGGGCCAACCCCTGATCCAGCCAGCGTTCGATGGTCGCCATGTCGCGGATGCCGCCACCCAGCTGCGCGGGCACGTCGCAGACTTTCAGGATCGCCTCGACCGGGGCGGCGTTCACAGGTGTGCCAGCAAACGCGCCATTCAGGTCCACCAGATGCAGCCATGAACACCCCGCTTCCACGAAACTGCGCGCCTGTGCTGCCGGGTCGTCGTTGAAGACGGTGGATTGTTTCATATCGCCGTGGACAAGGCGCACGGCCTGACCGTCTTTGAGGTCAATGGCGGGATAAAGGATCATGGGCTGGCCTTTGATTTTGTTGAGCGCGGTTTTGCATGTGACGTAAGGATTTGCAACGCGCCCTCACGTCATGCTTGCCAGAAAGGGGATGCTCCGCGCAAACTGCCGTGAAAACCGGGAGGATACTATGAAAACGCTTTTGACTGCAGCCGCCTTGAGCTTTGCCATGGCAAGCGCGGCCTTTGCCGCTGACCCGATCATTGGCACTTGGCAGACGATCAAGGACGACAACGGCAATTCTGGACAGATCAGCATCGTGGAATGTGGGAATGCCATTTGCGGAACGTTGGTAAAGTCGTTTGATGAGGCGGGTAAGACCTTCAAGTCCGAGAATCAGGGCCGCAAGTTGATCTGGGACATGCAGAACCAAGGTGGCGGCAAGTATGGGGGCGGCAAGGTGTTTTCGCCCGACCGGGGCAAGACCTATAACGGTCAGCTCGTCTTGTCTGGCAATTCGCTGGATGTGAAGGGCTGCGTTCTCGGGATTTGCCGCAGCGGCGGCAAGTGGAAGCGGGTCAAGTAAACACGCGATTCAACCCGCAGCTGCGTCGGGATTGAACAGGCGTCCACGCTTTCCTAGACTGTTTCGCAGAAAATCACGACGTGATGGAAGCTGTGATGAAGTTGAAAGCGTTGCCCCTTTTGACCGCTTTGCTGTGCATGGGCCTTGGCAGCAGTCTGGCAGCCCAGCAAGGCGAACAGATCGAAGTTCCCCGCGGCCTCTGGGAAACAGAGCCGGATGCGCTTGGGGTGGTCTTGCATGTGCGCACGCGGCGCTGTGGACGGTCGCTTTGTGGTCGCGTGGAACGCGCCAAGAACCGGCGCGGCTATGACACTCCGTCGAATGCTGTGGGCGACCAGGTCCTTTGGGAGATGCGCCCCCAGCCTGACGGCAGCTTTTACGGCGAATACCGGGGACCGCGTGCGAACAGGTATCTCAGGTCGCGCGCGCAGGTCTTTGGGCGCGAAATGGTCCTGCAGGCCTGTGATGAGCAAAGCTGCAAAAAGCTGGTCTGGACACGCATAAGATAGTGTCGCAAGCCCTCAGAGATCATTTGACCGAAGCTGAAATCAGGCGTAATGGAATCGATGCGCATTGATATCTGCCGGTGGTCGGCCGAATGCAATGCACGCCCGTATCGCTTTGGGGAGTGATGCACATGAGATTTTCCAAGTCTCTGTTTTCTTTTATTTTTGTTGTTTCATCTGCGGTGCCTGTTCTTGCGGATTGGCCAGTCGGTCTGTGGCAATCGGCACCGGATCGTGCGGGGCTGGTTGTCCATGTGAGAACCAAGCCCTGTGGCAGTGCCATTTGCGGGCGGGGTGAGCGTGCGAAGGACCGTTTCGGCTATGACAGGCCTTCCAGTGTGGTGGGGCGACGGATGCTGCTGGACATGCTGGCTCAACCCGATGGCAGCTTTGTCGGACTGGTCTGGGAGCCGCAGCGCAACCGGATCCTGAATGCGCGCATGCAAGTAACTGGCAACGTCATGCGGTTTGAGAATTGTGATGGAACCGCTTGCGTGCGCGAGGAATGGACCCGCGTGCGCTGATCGCGCTTAGGGTGTCCAGGTCAGGAAATTCGCGATCAGACGCAGGCCGGTCTGCTGGCTTTTTTCCGGGTGGAACTGCATGCCCAGCATCGTGTCACGGCCAATGATCGCCGTGACATCGCCGCCGTACTCCACGTGTGCCAACCGTTCGGCAGGGTCCGATACGGCCATGTGATAGGAATGCACGAAATAGGCGTGGTCCCCGGTCTTGAGATCTGCAAAAACCGGGTGCGGATGATCGATAATCAAGTCGTTCCACCCCATGTGCGGCACTTTGAGTGCGGGGTCACTGGGCGTGATGCGTGTGACTTCGCCCTTGATCCAGTCCAGCCCGGGCGTGTCTTCGTACTCCCGTCCGATGGTCGCCATCAGCTGCATGCCGACGCAGATGCCAAGGAAGGGCCGTGCCTTGACCTCGACAGCCTCGACCATAGCGTCATACAGGCCTCCCGAGCCCTTGAGCGCGGCCATACAGGCCGGGAAAGCCCCGTCACCGGGCAGCACGATACGATCCGCCCCCGCAACAACACCTGCGTCGGCAGTGACAACAACGTCGCCTGCGTCCACTTCGCGTGCCATCCGCTCAAAGGCTTTGTGGGCCGAATGCAGATTGCCGGATTCGTAATCGATGATGGCCGTAAGCATCGCCTAGAGTGCGCCCTTGGTCGACGGGATATCTTGTGACTTGCGCGGATCGACCTCGACGGCCTCGCGCAGGGCGCGGGCAACAGATTTGAACGCAGCCTCCGCAATGTGGTGGCTGTTGATCCCGTGCAGTTGATCCACGTGCAGGGTGATGCCGCCATGAGTGCTGAGCGCCTGGAAGAACTCACGCACAAGTTCGGTGTCAAAGGTGCCGATCTTGGCGGTGGGCAGATCAACGTTCCAGATCAGAAAGGGACGCGCGGACAGGTCGAGCGCGGTGCGCACAAGCGCATCATCCATGGGCAACAGGCAGGCGCCATACCGCCGGATTCCGCGCTTGTCGCCAAGCGCCTTTGTCAGCGCCTGACCAAGCGTGATCCCGACGTCTTCGACCGTGTGGTGATCGTCAATGTGAAGATCGCCCTTGGCGCGGATGGTCATGTCAATCAGCGAATGCCGCGCCAGTTGATCAAGCATATGATCAAAAAAGCCGACCCCGGTCTGGTTGTCATAAGCACCTGTGCCATCAAGATTAATCTCGACGCTCACATCCGTCTCTGCGGTGGTACGGGTCAGGCTGGTTGTACGCATTGTCTTTGCCTCCGGGGCGAGGGTCATCTGAGGCTCTTATAACAGTCCGCACGGGCAGGCCAAGCCCGCTCAACTTCAGATCAGCCATTGCGGGGGGCAGGGGCATATGCGACCTTGGGACGACAGAGCAATGAGGCCCCTTATGAGTACCTGCGTGTTCATCCAGATCCGCTGCAAGCCCGGCACCACTTACAGGGTCGCCGAAGAGATCGCGCTGCGGGAAATCCACTCGGAACTGTATTCGACATCCGGCGAATACGACCTCCTGATGAAGCTTTATATCCCGAAGGGCGAAGATGTTGGTGTCTACATTAACGACAAGCTGCTGGATATTGAGGGAATCGAGCGGTCTTTGACCACGATGACCTTCAAGGTTTTTTGATGCGGCACTGGCTGGCCGCTGCGGCGCTTTTTTGCATAACCACGACCACGCCGGTGATGGCGCTAAGCCAACGGACCTATGCCGGAGAGGAAGCTGCAGCGCTTCGCTGTGCCAATACGCTTGCGTTGACGGCGGTGGCCCTTTCCAGGGCAGGGATGATTGATGAGACGGAAAAGGAAGTGATGTTGGGCATCACCATTCTGATCCTTGAGCGGCACGTCAGCGGAACCTGGGCGCAGAAAAAAGCCGCGCTTGCCATCATGCGGGACCGTCGCTCTGTTGAGGAAACGATCGAAGACTATCAGCGGAATGCGGCACGCTGCCTGCAGCAGTTTCCCATCAACTGATAACTATGTCGCCAGTTGATGGCAGGCACTGCCCTTGATGCAGCAGTCAGGACGGAAAAAGGCCCGGACCGCCTGCCTTGGCGCCACTGCCGGTATGTTTGGTCTTGATTTTCTCCCGGCTCATCGCGCGGTCTCTGGCACGGTCGAATGTCTTTTTGACGCGCTGGTTGCGGCTCGCGTTCGGGGTGACCGGATTGCCTACCGCGATTTTAATATCCATGATCCGGCCATCGTCAAACGAAAGGCTGGCCTTGGTCAATGCAGCCTGAATATCGTCTTCAATTTCGGGCCATGCAGGTGCCTCTGTGCCTTGCGTAATGCAGAGGAAAACACCATCACCTTCATACGTCATCAGCATGTTCGGACAGGCCACAACGCTGGAGACCGCATTGACGATTCCACAGAGGGCGCTGGCGTATTCACGGGCGGTGGTAGTGGCAAAGAGCGTATCGATATTGGTCACGCGCACTGCAAAGATAGTGCAGCTGTCCAGCCGCCTGCGTGAAAGCTGGGAAAGATAGTTGCCTAATGCAAAGGGCAGGATCAACTGTTCTGCGTGCGCCAGACGAACGGGATCGGCGATGCTAAAGCCATGTTCGCCTGCAAGGCCCCCCTCGCTCATTCTTTCGGGATCAAGCAAGGGCGCTTGGACGGATTTTTCGGTCATGCGCTGTGCCACCCGAACCCGCGTGGCAATCTCTTTTACGTCGAAGGGTTTGGTGATGTAGTCGTCCGCGCCCGCCGCAAACGCACGTTCAATCCGTGTGCTGTCAGTGGCTGAGGTTAGCATCAGCACCGGCGTGTGGCGATAACGGGGCATCTGACGGATCCGGCGGCACAATTCGATGCCGGACATATCGGGCATTTCAATGTCAAGTATGAGCCCGTCCACTTCGACCTCTGGGTCAGACAATGTCTCAAGCGCGTCCGGGCCAGAAGTCGCCACTGTGATATGCGGCAAGTTCGCCTGCCGGAAGACAATCGGCAACAGGTCAAGGATCAGCGGATCATCATCGACAGCAAGCAATCTCATCGGGCACCTCTGTTTTTCAGAACAGTCCGCAACACATTACGAACATGAAGTTGCGACCTTTAGACCGGGAGAAACCGGCAATTGTATGACGACATTTCATCAAAATTTAACGATTGTGCCGAAGTCATGCCGGTACGATGTGCAAAGCAGGGCAGACGGCGTGGCAAGTCCTTGGGAACGATCCTTGTCTCTCAAATGAAAAAGACCGCCCCTAGGGGCGGTCTTTTCTATCTCCTGCCGGGGCTGGCAGGTCCCAATTGGAGCGGGCGAGGCGATTCGAACGCCCGACCCTAACCTTGGCAAGGTTATGCTCTACCCCTGAGCTACGCCCGCATCCTTGGGTGAGGCGGACATACCCATCCTGTCGGTTCCGTGCAAGAGGGAAAACTCCACCAATTGCAAAAATTACGTATTTTCGATGCTGTCCGTGGCTTGAGTTTAGTTTGACCGAATTGTCGCTGATATCAGAGTGCGACTTTGGCGCAGACCGTCGTAGTAGGGGGCGTAGCTGACGGTGGTCTGGTCAGATAGTTCGGTGTCGATTTTCTCGATCAGGCTCTGGCCCTCCTCAGTGCCGACACTGGCATCAGCGCCGTGCGCCAGAAGCAGCTTCACTTTTTTCGGATCGGACAAGGCGTTCGCAAGTGGTGTATCTCCCAGTTCGAAAGCGAAGGCTTTTCGTGTTGGCATGCGGGCATTCGGATCAGCGCCAGCACGCAGCAGGGCCTCAACCTCTTCGGCCACCCCTTCGCGGATCGCGCGGGAAAGCGGGGTCCAGCCATAGTGATTGCGCGCGTTCAGATCGCCACCTTGGGCTACAAGGTAGGCGGCGATGGCATAGTCATCCTCTGCGGTGGTGTCAGAACGGTAACTATAGTCGCCAACCGAATGGAGCGCCGTGTAGCCTTCGGGCGTCGCAAAATTGACGTTCGCGCCGGCCTGGATCAGGACATCAAGCATTTCGACCGATCGTTCATCCGTCATCATGGCCCAAATCAACGGGAAGGACGAGAATTCCCCGATGTGTTGGTTGAGATCGGGCTTTGTCGGGGATTGGGGCATTCCGTGAAAGGGATTGCTGTGGGTGATAGTGGTCCTACGCGGTGCATAATCAGATCAGCGCATGACCGATCAGCCCCAAGGCTGCGAGCGCGATCATGCCAAGCGTCAGAGCCATCCCGATCTGCCGCAGGATGATCTTTTGCGGTGTCGAGGCAAAGCCGATGGCATGCAACACCCGTCCGGTCAGCAATGCGATGCCCATCAGATGCACCGCGACCTCTGGCGCGCCGCGCAGTTCTGTCAGCAGCATCAGGGTCAGCGCAATGGGGGTGTATTCCGCCCAGTTCGCCTGTGCACGCATACGCTTGAGGAGATTCTTGTCGCCCGTGTCGCCCAAAGAAATGATCTTGGCCTGGCGATACTGGATCACACGCCAACTGAGGACCAGAAACAGAAGGGCAAGCAGGGCTGCATAGATCGGCGTGATTGTCAGGGTCATGGGGGGTCCTTCGCGTGGTGTCAGTGTCGAGCGGGATTTGAGGCTGCCATGCAACCATTGTCAAAGCGGTTGCGACAGGTCGACAAAAAAGAAAGGCCCCAACCTGCGTTGGGGCCTTTCTGATCTGATGTGTTCAACACCTTAATGGCTGTGCTGTTTGTCCCATTCTTCCTGCTTTGGCAGGATCTCAAACGTATGCTCCGGTGGTGGGGATGGCAGTGTCCACTCCAGCGTATCTGCATACTCGTTCCATGGGTTGTTCTCTGTGACGCGCGCGCCGCGTGTCAGGGCGTAGGCCATCACACCGAAGAAGAACAGGAACGAAGCGAACGACAGGAACGCGCCCCAGCTTGACCAGTAGTTCCAGTAGGCGAATGCCTCAGGATAGTCGATGTAGCGGCGTGGCATGCCCTGACGGCCCAGGAAGTGCTGTGGGAAGAAGGTCAGGTTTGCGCCGATGAACATCGCCCAGAAGTGCAGCTTGCCTGCCCACTCGGGGTACATGCGGCCCGTCATCTTGGGGAAGTAGAAGTAGATCCCCGCGAAGATGGCAAAGACAGCGCCCAGCGACATCACGTAGTGGAAGTGCGCCACCACGTAGTAGGTATCGTGGTAGTAGCGGTCCACGGCGGCCTGAGACAGCACGATGCCGGTCACACCACCAACGGTGAAGAGGAACAGGAAACCAAAGGCCCAGAGCATCGGTGTCTTGAACTCAACCGATCCGCCCCACATCGTGGCGATCCAGCTGAACACCTTCACACCCGTCGGCACTGCGATGACCATGGTGGCCAGCATGAAGTAAGCCTGCTGGTTGAGGGTCATACCCACCGTGTACATGTGGTGCGCCCATACGACGAAGCCCAATGCACCGATCGCGATGATCGCCCAGACCATCGGCAGGTAGCCAAAGATCGGCTTGCGGCTGAATGTGGCGATCACGTGAGAGATGATGCCGAAGCCGGGCAGGATGATGATGTACACTTCGGGGTGGCCGAAGAACCACAGGATGTGCTGGTAGAGAACCGGGTCACCGCCGCCTGCAGGGTCAAAGAAGGCAAAGCCGAAGTTACGGTCCATCAGCAGCATGGTGATCGCACCGGCCAGAACTGGCAGGGACAGCAGGATCAGCCAGCTTGTCACGAAGATCGACCAGGAGAACAGTGGCACCTTGAACAGAGTCATGCCGGGGGCACGCATGTTCAGGAAGGTCGTGATCATGTTGATCGCACCGAGGATCGACGACGCACCGGAGACGTGGACCGCGAAGATCGCAAGGTCCATCGACATGCCGCCTTCTTTCACGGAAAGCGGTGGATACAGAACCCAGCCCACGCCGGAGCCAGCCTGGCCGTTACCACCGGGGGCGAGAACAGAACAGACAGCCAGCGTTGTACCGGCGACGTAGAGCCAGAACGACAGGTTGTTCATCCGCGGGAACGCCATGTCCGGCGCACCGATCTGTAGCGGCATGAAGTAGTTGCCGAAACCGCCAAAAAGCGCCGGGATCACCACGAAGAACATCATCAGGATGCCGTGACCCGTGATCAAAACGTTCCAGAGGTGGCCGTTTGGCGTACAGGTAGCGGCGGAATCAGCAATGAAACGCGCGCCTTCCATACACATGTACTGAACGCCGGGGTTCATCAGCTCCAACCGCATGTAAACGGTGAATGCGACGGATACGAAACCGGCAAAGGCCGAGACGATCAGGTACAGGATACCGATGTCTTTGTGGTTTGTGGACATGAACCAACGGGTGAAAAAGCCCCGTTCGTCCTCGTGATCGTGCCCGTGAATGGCTGCGTCTGCCATGCGGTGCCTCCTCGATATTTAACTCTGGATACACCACGCCTGTTGGCTGATCGTGGTGTGAACTCCGAAACGTTCTAGTCGGATGCACGCGTGGGGGCAATGGGCGCGATGGTCGCAGGACGAGTTATTTTGACGCGGTTTGCCACGAATCTGATGTATGACCTCTTTCGCTTTGCAGGCTGCTGCAACCAATGACTGATTCCTTGTCTTTTTGGCCGCTTGGTCGGGCGCAGGGCGCTGTGTCAGGGTGTGATACGGCTTGCAGCCTCCTTCGCCGCAGATGCCGTTTGACATGGAACAACGACGCTGAATCCAACGCGCGGTATTTAAGATAAATGAGAAGGGAGCCACCAAGGTACATCCGCCTGCCCGTCGTCCGGAAGGCGCGACGCGGAGAACGGTGTCCCAAAACCGTCTCGACAAGGAGATCGCCATGAAAACGCTTATCATTTTCGGCACAGTTGAAGGCCAGACTGGCAAGATCGCCCGCTTTGCCGCAGAGGTTCTCGAAAGACTGGGTCACGAGGTAGAGTTGATCGACGCCGATGACCCGGCAGAGATCTCTTTTGCGGGCGTCGATGCCGCAATTCTGGCTGCATCGGTCCACCAACGCCGCCATCCCCGCAAATTCGAGGCTTTGCTAACCGCCCAGGCGGCTGACCTTGCGAAGGTCAAGACGTTGCTCTTGTCCGTAAGCCTGAACGCGGCCTTTCCCGAAGGACACGAAGAGGCCCGCGAGTATGTGACCGATATGGAAATGCGGACGCACTTTACGCCCACGGACGATATGCTGGTCGGAGGGGCCTTGCGCGCCGCGCACTACGACTATTTTGCCCTGCAGGTGATCCAGCACGTTGTCATGCGGGGCCGTCCATTTGATCCGGCCGAGACGGAACATGAATTCACTGACTGGGACGCGCTGACCAGAAAGCTTGAATCGTTCTTTGTTTAGGCGGTGCGTCTCAGTCGTCCGCACAGACGGATGTTTTTTTCGCAAAGACCTCGTCGAAAGAGCTGCGCAGCGCGACGTCCACGTCGTCCATCGTCACGGGCAAGCCCAGATCGACAAGCGACGTTACCCCATGTTCGGTGATGCCGCAGGGCACGATACCGCCAAAGTGGGTCAAGTCCGGCTCAACGTTGATGCTGATGCCGTGATAACTGATCCATTTGCGCAGACGGATCCCAATGGCGGCGATCTTGTCCTCGGCGAGGCTGCCATCGGACTGCGTTGGTTTTTCAGGTCTTTGTACCCAAACGCCAACGCGCCCCGGTCGTATTTCTCCGCGCAGGTTAAACTGATCCAGCGTCGCGATGACCCAGGCTTCGAGATCGCGCACGAAACAGCGGACGTCGCGTCCCCGTTTGCCGACATCAAGCATAACGTAGGCCACGCGCTGTCCCGGTCCGTGGTACGTATATTGTCCGCCGCGTTTGGTCGAAAAGACAGGAAATCGATCAGGATCGGTCAGATCCGCCGCTTTGGCTGATGTGCCCGCCGTGTAAAGGGGGGGATGCTCAACCAGCCAGATGCATTCATCCGCTTCGCACGCAGCAATTGCCGCGACACGCTCTTCCATCCAGCGTTCGGCTTCGCGGTAATCGGTCAGCCCGTCTGTTGTGATCCATTCTACCATAACGCGGGTCTATGACAGTTGCAGGGGAACCGGCAAGAGCCCTGCTTAGGCTGCGTCCTTTTCGCCGATCACTTTCGTCAGCATCTGCGCATATGTCACGGCCCCTTGCGCGCCGGTCAAAAGATAACGTCCGTCAAAAACCATCGAAGGAACGCCAGAAACGCCGCGTGATGTCCAGAACTGCTGGTGCGCGCGGGTCTCTTCTGCATGACTGCCTGTTGCAAGAACCTTTGCCGCTGCCTCGCGGTCCAAACCGACCGATTCTGCCACGTTTAGTAAAACGTCGATGTCCGACACATTCTGACCTTGGGTGAAATGCGCATCAAACAGCGCCATTTTCAGTGGGTGTTGCAGGCCCTGCGACTGTGCCCATCCCAACAGCTGATGTGCTGCGAAGGTATTCACGATGCGACTGTCGTCTGAGAAATTGAAAGTGATGCCAAGCGATGCGCCTAGGTCCGTCAACATCTTGCGATTCTGCGCTGATTGTTCCGGTGTGCTTCCGTATTTTTCCGCAATGTGTTCGGTGAGATTCTGACCTTCGGTTGGCATCTGGGGATTAAGTTCGAAGGGATGCCACCGGATATAGGCGCCAGCCCCGACCAACCCCAAAGCCTGTTCCAGCTGCCTGAAGCCGACGATGCACCATGGGCACATCACATCCGAGACGATGTCGATTTGAACGACGGGCCCATCGGTCGGGGTTTCGGCGTTTGTCATGCTAGACCTTTCTGACGTGTTCAGGTGCCAAGGTCGGGAATTCCGGACCCTGTTTCAAGGGGAAGCCTCAATTTCGGACGTGATCGCGCTTTGGCACCCGCAAAAGCTGTGTTAACTTTCCAATAATACCACGATTCATTTTCCATCTATTGGAGATAAACCACCGGCTTCCAGCCGGTCCGCTTCAGCGTCTTTGTTGATGATCTCT
>Ga0316197_10003279_pt1 | contig 11522 bp, 11 predicted proteins | sample OudBiesiAoxic_MG_FD_204939 | JGI IMG/M metagenome (GOLD analysis project Ga0316197, IMG submission 204939) | Coastal sediment microbial communities from Oude Bieten Haven, Netherlands - site A oxic | ecosystem: Environmental > Aquatic > Marine > Coastal > Sediment | place: Netherlands...
CTTTGAGCTAATGCCATTAATTCTGATAATTGTAATAAAGCCTTTGTTGCAAATGCAGTGAGTAGGGCGCGTTTATCTGCATAATGCCTGAAGGCAGATGAAGGAGAAACCCCCACTATTTTTGCACAACCTCTTAATGTAACGGCCTCTAATCCAAATTTAGTCGCGAGTTCATCAACTGCTTCTAAAAGTGATTCAGCTAGGTTTCCGTGATGATAAGGTTTTTTTTCTGACTTCATTTTTTATTCTCTAATCTCGATTTAGTTGAAACTGAAATAAATCACACAAACAATGTGAACACCGTAAACTTTATTGCAATATATGTTGAAATATTCTACAAAATACGTATATTATTATGTGAACAACGTTTACATTTGTCAACTAAAGCATAAACAGAGAGGTAAAAATTATGACATCATCAAGTCAGTCTAACCATTCAAGTAAAGGTCGCTGTAATAAAGGTAACTGGTCAGGCATGAACGTTGCCGTAATGGTTATCGGCTTTGTATTATTTTGGCCTGTTGGATTATTGTTATTGTACTGGAATATTTCTGGTCGAAATGTAAAGGACTTACCTAGCGCAATTCAAGAAAAATGGTCAGAAGTATCCAGTGGATCATTTTTTTCTCCTACAAAAAATAAAGGATCGAAGGATGAAAATGAAGTCTTTGATGAATACCAACAAACACAATATGACCGCATCAAAGAACTGAAAGAAGAAATTAAAAATCGTGCTCGTAGCTTTAGGAACTTCCGTGCTGATGCAAAACGTCGTGCAGATGAATCTGAGTTTAGAGACTTTATGTCTTCAGACAGATCAAAAGATGAAAAATAGGCATTGCTAATATAGCTCCACAGATTATTTTGTGTAATCTGTGGTTAACTATTAATAGGTTTAGGCTAATAACTAAGCATTAACAATCCTCGTTCAAGTTCATCATTAATAAATACGTTCCTGTGTGCCGGGGTCAAAAAACACTACTTTTGATATATCCATTAATAGTGGCATTAATTTATTGACTTTGCTTTCAGCAGTAGGGTGGACACGGCAAACAGTTTTTACACCATTGACTCTCACTGTCACCAATGTGTCTGGTCCTGTTGGTTCGATAAGTTCAACATCACAATTCAACATCGCACTATCGGGTTTTTCTTCACCTTGCTGAGTAATTTGTTCTGGTCGAATACCCAAAATAACAGATTTTTCAGCATATGCTTCTAACCCTTTAATATTCTGTTTAATTGGCACCTTTACTTTCTGGTTTCCACTTTCGAGGGTTATTTGCATAGTACCATTCACTTTTTCAACCAGACAAGGGATGAAATTCATCGAAGGGCTGCCCATGAAGCTAGCAATAAATTGGTTACGTGGATTATCATAAATTTCTTGTGGTGGTCCAAATTGCTGTATTTCACCATCTTTCATCACTGCGATAACATCACCCAAAGTCATCGCTTCAATTTGGTCATGAGTAACATAAACAATGGTGGTTCCTTCTCGCTGATGTAATTCTTTTATTTCACCTCGCATCTCAACACGTAACTTAGCATCAAGATTTGATAGAGGTTCGTCAAATAAGAAAATCGAAGGGTCGCGGGCTAAAGCTCTTCCCATTGCAACACGTTGTCGTTGACCACCAGAAAGTTGCTTGGGTTTCCTGTCTAGTAAAGGCTCTATTTGCAATAACTTTGACACTTTATCAACAATCTTTTTTTGTTCTGATTTTTCCGTCTTACGAATTGTTAAACCAAATTCAATATTCTGGCGAACTGTCATATTTGGATAAAGCGCATAAGATTGAAATACCATTGCAATATCTCGGTCTTTCGGATCTAAGTGCGTGACGTCCCTATCTCCAATAAATATATTACCATTACTGACAGGCTCTAAGCCGGCAATCATATTAAGCAGGGTTGATTTACCACAACCTGATGGCCCAACTAAAATCAAAAATTGTCCCGGTTTTATTTCTAAATCAATCCCCTTTAGCACTTTCACTTTGCCATAGGTCTTTTCAATATTTTGTATTTTTAAAGCGTGCATTTTAATGTCCTTTAACCTTTAACAGCACCAGCTGTGAGTCCCTTGACGAAATACTTTCCAGCTACCACATAAACGAACAAGGTCGGTAGCGCAGCAATAATAGCCGCTGCCATATCTACGTTATATTCTTTGACACCGGTACTCGTATTAACCAGGTTATTTAGTGCAACCGTAATGGGTTGTGCATCTCCGGAGGAATAAACCACACCAAATAAGAAGTCATTCCATATTTGTGTGAACTGCCAAATAACCGACACAACAAGGATGGGGACTGATAACGGTAGAATTATTCGGACAAAAATAAGCCAAAACCCTGCTCCATCAATACGTGCAGCATTTACTAATTCTGAAGGAATACTGATGTAATAATTGCGGAAAAATAACGTTGTAAAGGCCAGCCCATAAATGATGTGTACCATGATCAACCCAGAGGTGGTTCCTGCAAGACCAAGAAAACCGAGCATACGTGCCATTGGCAATAGAATAACCTGGAACGGGATCATCGTACCAATCAGCAACATCCCAAAGAATAGGTTGCTACCACGAAACTTCCATTTGGTCAGTACATAACCATTTAATGCACCAATGACGGTTGAAATGACGACCGCTGGGACTACTATCAACACTGAGTTCCAAAAGTAACCTTTTAAGCCTTCACAGCTCACCCCCGTACAGGCACTTCCCCAAGCTTTATCCCATGCATCGAAATTCAATGCTTGCGGCATCGATAATAAGGTTCCTGAACGTATTTCATCCAAGTCTTTGAGTGAAGTGATTACCATAACAACGAGAGGCATTAAGTATAAAAGTGCCGCACAGCCCAGTAAGCAATAAACCAATACTCTATTAATGCTCATTATTTTTCTCCCTTAATTCCGAGTATAGATACGGAACTATAATGGCAATTACCGCCATTAACATCATCATGGAAGCCGCTGAACCCAATCCGATCTGTCCACGTGTAAAGGAAAAGGTATACATAAAGGTAGCTGGCACGTCGGTTGCAAAACCGGGCCCTCCACCGGTTAAGGCAATGATTAAGTCAAAGCTTTTTATGGCGATATGAGTCAGTATGATGAATGCACTAAAAAATACCGGGCGCAGTCCTGGAATAATTATTTTTCGGTAGATAAGCGGCATTGAAGCGCCATCAACCCTAGCGGCTTTGATAATATTGTCATCGACCCCCCTTAAACCTGCAAGGCAGAGTGCCATAACGAAACCAGATGATTGCCAGACGCCTGCGATAACGACGGTATAAATCGCCATATCTGTGTTGACCAACCAATCGAACGTGAATGATTCAAACCCCATTTCGCGTACTAGTCGCTGTATCCCCAGTTCAGGATTCAAAATCCATTTCCAAGCAGTACCAGTCACAATAAAGGAGAGTGCCATCGGGTATAAATAGATGGTTCGAATAGCGCCTTCAGCACGAATTTTCTGATCTAGAAAAATCGCCATAAACAATCCAAGTAATAAACAAATTACAATGAACAAAAAGCCGAATATAAAAAGATTCTCAGCGGCTATCCACCAACGATCATTGGCAAATAATTTTTCATATTGGATGAGCCCGGCCCAATCATACTTTGGCAACATACGGGATGAGCTAAAGGATAACCAAGCATTCATTAACATAAAGCCGTAAATAAAAATAACTGCCACAACAAACGTTGGCGCCACGACTAATTTTGGTAATAATTCCCCTAGCGATTGACGGGGAGCGCTGGATTTATTCATGAGAAAATAGATCCTCTTTGATAGCTAAAATAAGATAGCTAAAATGAAAAGCCGGATATCAGCTGCTAATAACTGATATCCGGATGAACTAAAGGATTATACTTATTGAGCAGATGCGACTGCTTTTACTAATTTCTCAGCAGCTTCCTCTGCAGTTATTGAATCTGAGTTGTAGAACTCAGTAACAGTATCGAAGATAGCACCTTGAATCGAAGAGAAAGTTGACATGCCATGTGCCATACTCGGCAATAAGGTACCTGCTTTAGAAGTACTAACAAAATCTTTTGCAGCCACTTTTGCACAATCATCAAACTTATCCATCGATATGTTCAATCGAGCTGGAATGGAGCCTTTATTAAGGTTGAATATTTCTTGGAAAGCAGGGCTAAGCACAGACCGAGCGAGGTCGTCTTGACCTTTCTGTAGCTCTTTATCATCGAGGTCAAACATCACAAAACTGTCGATATTAAAAGTGAAGTCTTTTTCTGTACCTGGTGCGGCAACACACAGGTAATCTTTACCCGGCATTTTACCTGCGGCAGTAAATTCACCTTTCGCCCAGTCACCCATGAACTGCATACCCGCCTGACCATTGATAACCATTGCGGTGGTTAGATTCCAGTCACGTCCTGGTGAGCCTGCGTCAGTGTAACCTTTGATTTTATGGAAAGTCTTCAAGGATTCAATCATGGTTGCACTGTTCAATGCTTTAGGATCTAACTCAATAAATGCTTGTTTAAAGAATTCAGCACCTCCAACACCTAACACTACAGACTCAAACATGGTTGCATCTTGCCAAGGCTGTCCGCCATGCGCAACAGCTGTCATGCCAGCTGCTTTAATTTTATCAGCTGCAACAAAAAACTCTTTCCAATCCGTTGGAACTTTTGCGCCTGATTTTGAAAATACTTCTGGGTTTACCCACATCCAGTTTACACGATGTACGTTAACGGGAACGGCTACATATTTCCCCTTGTATTTCATCACATCAGCAACAACAGGAGGGAGCATTTTATTCCAATCGTCAGCTTTAGCTATAGCGTCAAGATCAGCGAGAACACCTTCATCACCCCATTCTTGAATACTTGGGCCTTTGATTTGAGCTGCTGCTGGAGGGTTACCTGAAACAACACGTGTTTTTAGCACCGTCATCGCACTTTCACCGCCACCGCCTGCAACTGCAAAATCTTTCCACTCATGTCCTTTTGCTTCTAACATGTTTTTCAGCTCTCCAATGGATTTAGCTTCACTGCCTGAAGTCCACCAGTGCAATACTTCTACTTCCGCAGCTTGCGCTGCCGCTGAAAGACCCAATGCTAATGAAACACCTAAAACCACTTTTGAAATTTTCATATGACTTCCCTTATCAAAGAAAACTGACAGCCGTAATGCTGGTCAGACTTAAACTTAGCGAGTAACCATTATTTTTTGCTAAATAACATAACTTTCGTGGAGAAATAAGTGCGTTAACATAATATTAAAAATAGTCCGCTAATCAATCGACTATAACTGAAAATTTAATTATGTGGTGATTAAAGAAACAAAAGTTGTGATATTGATGTTAATAATATTTAGTGAGTGTTTACTTTAAAATATAGAAACTTAACCATGCAAAATGAGGACAATCTTTTATTTTGCATTGATCAATGGCAGTGAAGTAGTTGGTTTTTTAGGGGGGAATAACCTTTCGCAGATCGGCTAGCAACGGATACGTTGCAAAATTATTTTGATAAAAACGTTCAGTCGTTATCGCAGAATATATTCACTTTACAGTATAAGGGAGTGAATAAAACACTTGGAATAATTTATAGCAGCAAATATATTTAGGTGATCAACTCTTGTGGAAAAACATCAATTGTTAAAAGAGCAACCCGAAAGTGATGTATCTAAAATCCCAAACTTTTGCTCTCTATTTTAGCTTAAAAAAGTGATTATCTGATGTTTAGCTAAGAGTGTGCTTATCTATAATTCCTTTATCAATTAGCTTTTTCAAAATGCTAGTGCTCTTTTCTTTCAACATGTCGCGGAGTAATCGCGCGGCGGGGGTGATTGATTGCCTATTCGGAAAAATAAGCCATAGCTCAGTTGCTGTAGGCGTAAACTCAGGCAGTAAACTCACCACCTTTTCTGATAGCAGATCTTCTGACATATCAAGAGCTGATTTCATCGCGACTCCCTTACCGGCTACACACCAACGCCTCACCAAATCTCCATCATTGGAAACGCGATTCCCCCTCATCTTGATTTTAAAAGTGGTTTTTTGCTGTGAAAAATCCCAAACATCGTGTGTGATATCTTGCAGTTGATAAAAAAGTCCGTTGTGTGATGCTAAATCTTGGGGGTGTTGTGGTGTTCCGTGTTTATCTAGGTATTCCTGTGTTGCGCATAGTAGGCGCGGCACGTTACAAATTTTAAATCCGTAAATGTTTGCATTATTAGGTGAACCATAGCGCAGTGCGAGATCCACAGAGTCCCGATAAAAATCAATGTTATGATCGCTTATATTCGCCCGTAAATTTATTTTTGGATAGCTTTCCATAAACTCATCAAGCCAAGATGCTACTAAGTTTCGACCTAGGTCTGATGACAGGGCAATACGCATATCACCATCAATAATATCCAGATCACCTTTCATATTTTGCTTTGCTTGTTCCAGCATCTGCAATGCTTGTTCGCATAAAGGAATATATTTTTCACCCGCACTTGAAAGTCTTAGGTGCCTGGTTGTTCGAACAAATAGATCGGTTCCCAAGCTTTTTTCTGCCCGCTTAAGTGCAGCACTAGCGGTGGCGGTGCGCATATCTAAACTCGCGGCTGCAGCGGTAATACTGCGAAATTCAGCGACCTTAAGAATAACTTGTAAATCTTCTAATAACATATTGTCCAATATTATTTGATAATGTTTCAAACATTATGCTGTTTAATGGGGATAAAACAAGGGCTATTATACTTCCCATCAAACATTCATCTAAACATTAAACAAACATTTAACGGGGACATAATATGAAAGCAATTGGATATACTAAATCATTACCTATTACAGACGTTGCATCTTTAACTGACATTGAGCTACCACAACCTATTGCAACAGGTCGCGACTTATTAATTAAAATCAAAGCGATTGCGGTTAATCCAGCGGACTATAAAGTACGCTTAAATATGGCTCCAGCTGAAGGCGAACATAAAGTTATTGGTTGGGATGCAGTAGGCGAAGTGATTGCGACTGGCGACACAGCTTCAAACTTCAAACCAGGTGATATTGTTTATTATGCAGGTGATATTACGCGTCAAGGTTGTAATGCTGAATACCAATTAGTTGATGAACGTGTTGTTGGTAAAAAACCAGCAAGCTTGTCAGATGCTGAAGCAGCTGCATTACCATTAACAGCAATCACTGCTTATGAAATTTTGTTTGAACATCTTGCTATTAAACAGCAAAGTCCAGATTCAAAAAACGTGTCTAAAGAAATTATTTTAGTGGTTGGTGCAGCCGGTGGTGTTGGCTCTATCTTGGTTCAGTTAGCTAAAGCAGTGACGGGTGCCACTGTTATTGCGACTGCATCACGTACTAGTTCTGCTGATTGGGTTAAAAAATTAGGCGCTGATCATGTTGTTGACCATACCAAACCGTTATTACCACAAATAGAGGCGTTAGGTCTTGGTTCAGTAACGCATGTTGCTAGTTTAAACAGCACCGATAGTTACTTTGAAAGCTATACAGAGCTACTGGCTCCTTTTGGTAAAATAGCGATGATTGATGATCCAGAAGCGTTGGATGTCACTAAGTTGAAGATGAAAAGTCTTTCACTTCATTGGGAATTTATGTTTGCTCGTTCAATGTTTAATGCAGCAGATATGGATGAACAAAGTAAATTGCTAAACCGTGTAGCAGATTTAATTGACCAAGGTTATATCCAAACGACTTTAGGTCAACATCTAGGTCCGATTAATGCTGAGAACCTTCGTTCAGCTCACCAGCTTTTAGAAACAGGTCGTTCAATTGGTAAGATTGTTTTAGAAGGTTTCTAAGCAAACTACCTTACGCATTACAGGGGGCTGCTTAAACATTAGCATTATAAAAAAGGGTTAACTTAATTTTGTTAGCCCTAATGCTGACTAGTAAACATTAATCACCAAAATTGACTGCCCTAAATTCTGTTAACCCAATAAAGAGAATTATTCATGAAAATTGTAAAAAGCTTATTAGCACTCTCCATTCTGTTATCTTTTAATGCAGCACAAGCAGCAACCAATGAGGTTGAAGTGGTTGCAGAGCTAAGTAATACTCGACCAGGCAATATGACTATTACGCCTAACGGCCGAATGATCCTTTCTCAACAACCTTTAGATAACCCTGAACTGCGCGTTGTTGAGTTGATGGCAAACGGGTCATTACAACCATTTCCAACATTGGATTGGGCAGATGGCCCTGAAAAAGGTGAAGTTGGTATTGCCGCTGTGATCGGTGTGCACACAACTCAAGAAGGGATTGTTTGGATATTAGATATGGGGAGCGCAACAAGTCAGCCTAAACTTGTTGCTTGGGATAGTGTTAAAAACAGTTTATTTAAAATCATTCCTATCGATAAAAGTGCACTAGCGGCAAACTCTTTCTTACAAGACTTTGCCGTTGATGAACAACGCAACAAGATCTATATTGCCGATACAACGCTAGGTAACTTAGTTGGATTAACAAAACCTGCTTTTGTTGTTGTTGATATAGAAAGCGGTCAATCTAGGCGTGTACTTGAAGCCAATACCAAACTGATGCCACCCAAACACGAAGTCATTATTGATGGTTCATCACTAGGTACTAAACGTGAAGATGGTACAAAAGAAGCGATCTACCTGGGCTTAAATCCAATCACGATCGACAGCGAAAACAACTGGGTCTACTTTGGTACGGTGAACGGCAGTGACCTATTTCGTATACCGACCAGTGTATTAGCCGATGACCATGCTACGGATAAATCGTTATCAGCAAGTATTGAATTATTTGGCCAGAAACGTCCCTCCGACGGTATCATTATTGATGATAAAGGGAATGTCTATACTGGTGACATTGAAAACTCAGCGGTAGGTGTGGTGAATAAAACAGGCTATTCAGTATTAGCGCAAGACAAAACACTGCTTTCATGGCCAGATGGATTTGCGATTGATAACGGCTGGTTATACATCACACAAAACCAGTTACACCTAACGGCTCCACTTAATGAAGGTGAAGCGCAGGGTAGCAAACCTTATCGTATTCTACGCATTAAATTACCAGAGTAATTCATTCTGTTAATCATTACTAAATGTAGCTAACTGCATTAGTTATTTAACTAAAATGTAACTGATATTAAGGAAATATAAAATGAGCAAATTAACGATTGTTGCAAACATTATTGCAAAAGAAGATAAAATTGATTTGATAAAAACGGAGCTGCTAAAGCTTATTGATATCACGCTCGCTGAAACAGGTTGCATTAATTACGACCTGCATCAGGACAATGAAAACCCAGCTCATTTTGTATTTTATGAAAACTGGGAAACACGTGAACTTTGGCAGTCACATATGGAAGGAAAACACTTAAAAGATTTTGTGTCTAACACCGAAGGTGCGCTTGATTTATTCACTGTTAACGAGATGACTCAGCTCGTTTAATGATGACACTGAAGTGGGATGATAATGTTAATTTAAGATTGTTCTCTCACTTTTTCTAAATCAGATTTTATTTTTTAACCTAAGATTTATTAACAGTATTTCTATGCCACAAACACTCATTTTTTATAACTTACCAATAGGATTTCAATTATGTTACTGAATACACCAATTTGTGATTTTGGCTGGAAAGCCCCTAACTTTACATTACAAGATGCCTTTGGTGATACGTTCACAATGAGTGAACAACTGGGAGAAAAAGGTTTATTAATTGTGTTCATTTGTAACCATTGCCCATACGTTCAACGTATTGGTCATCGCCTAGCAGATGATGCAAAGTTACTGATAGCAGAAGGCATTAATGTGTTGGCCATTATGTCTAACGATTATGAAAATGTAGCGGCCGACTCACCGGAGAATATGAAACTATTTTCTGAAAAATATGGTTTTGCGTTCCCTTATTTAATAGATAAAGACCAGTCAATCGCTAAACAATATGACGCGGTGTGCACTCCAGACTTCTTTGGGTTTAACAATAAAGGCGAACTTCAATATCGAGGACGACTAGATGATGCACGCATGGACGATGCAGAAAATAGGGTACCTGAACTGATCAATGCGATGCGTTTGATTGCTATAACCGAGAAAGGCCCTGAACAGCAAACGCCAAGCATAGGGTGTTCAATAAAATGGCGAGTTCAAAGTTAATTTGAAAAAAAACAAAGAAAACTATTTTGAGCAGATTTTCATTATACTGAGCTTAACAACAAGCTCGTCTCACTATTAAGTACGCCATCTATTGTTCTAACATCCCTTAGCACTTTATCAAATGAAGATAAATTTGATGCTCTAATTTCCGCGACCAAATCCCAAGCACCATTCGTGGTATGGAGTTTATGTAGTTGCGGAATGCCACGTAGTTTATTAATAACTTGTGTGGTTGATTTACCAACAACTTCAATTAACATAATTGCTTTAACAACATCATTTTCTAATTCGTCATGAGCCCTAACGGTAAAGCCTAAAATAGCACCTGAACTGATTAATCTGTCCAACCTATTTTGTACTGTACCTCTAGATACGTGTAATAATTTTGCAATTTTTGACACTGAAGCACGTGCGTCAGTGCGTAATATCGCGAGGAGTTCTTTATCAACTGAATCATAAAGATAAACATGTTTCTTTATATTATGTTGTATTTCCATTTTTCTACCTTTGTCAGTTATTACATTTAAAGCTAGCATTTTGCTAAAAATATGTAGAATTGTTACAAACTATTGCCATTTTAGTTAACAAGACAACAATATAAGCTATGTATTAATAAATTAATACTCAAATCACATAAGGTGGCAACCATGGATAATTCTATCAATCAAGCAGTTTCAAATGTTTCGTTTATCAGTGTTAACGATATGATTCAACTTTTAAAGCGGGTCGGAATGGAAAACTTCATTTCAGAACTCGTTGGATACTTGGAGCACGATTTTTTAAACTGGTCCTGTTTTGATAAGTCTCCTCGCTTTGCAGCCCACTCTCCTGAAGGCGTAATTGAACTAATGCCGATTGGTGGAGATGAAAAATTTAGCTTTAAGTATGTAAATGGACATCCCAAAAATACTCACTCAGGTTTACAAACAGTCACTGCGTTTGGGGTGCTGTCAGACGTTGCCACAGGTTACCCACTATTATTATCTGAAATGACAATTCTTACTGCATTGAGAACGGCGGCAACGTCAGCAATGATGGCTAAGTATTTAGCACCTAAAAATGCCACTACCATGGCCTTAATTGGGTGCGGCGCACAGTCTGAATTTCAAATCACAGCCTTTAGCACTGTACTTGGAGTAAACACGATCCGTTTATACGATATCAATCCACAAGCGATTGAGAAGTGTAGAAAAAATATGATCAATAAAGGCCTAACACTCATTGAATGTCGCTCTGCGCAGGAAGCTGTAGAGGGGGCTGATATTATCACGACATGCACTGCAGATAAGAAAAATGCCACTATCCTGAACAATAGCATGATCAGTGATAGTGTCCATATCAATGCGATTGGCGGTGATTGTCCAGGTAAAACAGAGCTTGATA
>Ga0316197_10003280_pt1 | contig 11522 bp, 6 predicted proteins | sample OudBiesiAoxic_MG_FD_204939 | JGI IMG/M metagenome (GOLD analysis project Ga0316197, IMG submission 204939) | Coastal sediment microbial communities from Oude Bieten Haven, Netherlands - site A oxic | ecosystem: Environmental > Aquatic > Marine > Coastal > Sediment | place: Netherlands...
CAGGAGCATTTCCAATGTTCAAGATTGACCATGACAAAAATGGAATGACAATGGTAAGTACGGTACCTTTTGACCTCCAAACCATTCCAAAAGAGTATGCCTTCGTATTAGTTTCGAAAAGAGGAATTCCATTCTGTACTAAATTAAGTGAGGAATTTACCCCTCCAAAGACTTATTACGAACACGAAGGACTTGAAAATAGAGCCAAAAGAATCAATATTGTAATCAACTCTATTCTAAAAAATAAATTTAAAAACACTAAACGAATAGTAGTATTGGGTCATTCTGAGGGTAGTGACGTAGTTGCAAAATTAGGTACACTCAACAATAAAATCACTCATTACGGATATTGGTCTGGCGGGGGAAACTCTCAATTTTACGACTTCATAATATTTGTAAGAAAAGATATTATATCCGATAAAATAACCGAAGAACAAGGACTTCAAAAAATTGATTCTTTGTTCAACAAGTTCAATGAAATTATTCAAAAACCAAACTCGATAAATGATTTTTGGGAAGACAATACTTACCGTAGATGGAATACGTTTTCTGAACCAGCAATAGAAAATCTTTTAAAAATAACCGCCCCAATTTTTGTGGCAATCGGAGCGAAAGACCAAGCAGTTCCAGTAGAATCCACATATCTCATTCCAATTGAATTTATTAGACATAATAAAACGAATCTTAAATTCAAAGTATACCCTGAATTGGATCACGGATTTGAAAAAGAGTTGGAAAATGGAGAATTTGAAGATAAATGGAACTCTGTATTTTTGGACTTTTTAGAATGGGTAAACAGTACGGAATAAAACGTATTACAACAACACCTATAATTCAGCGCACATCATTGCATCAATTAAAGATTAATCCTACATTTATCAAATAAACAAAGGTGAACGATTTCGTTATTGGCTGCTACGCATCCAGCGCGCAACAAAAAAACCTTAGGCTCTGCTGCTTTTAAATACGTCGAAATCATAGCTAACACGTTATCAAAGTTCAAAAAAAAGATTATTACAATGAAAGATTACAGTATTATAAAGCTGAGCACAATGTGGTCAAGCGAAACCTTAAGAGCAGATACCGAGAGATTAATTAATGAAAAAGTAACAGAAGGCTATGAAATTGTCAGTGTAGCTTTTGGAGTTAATATTTGGTGGATGCCCACTTCATTCGTAACTGTTAGGAAATAAATTAACTTGAGTTAAACTGAAAAGTTCAAATAAACGATAATAAGATTGTTTACAAAACTACCTTCAAAAATAAGCAGGCTCTTATTTTTAATTGAAATAAAACCTTCTTTAATTCTATTTTATTAGAGAAGTATACAAGGTCTACTATGCCCTTGAACCGATACAAGTTGTATTTGGAACCTTTTTCTAGGGAGTATTTAGAAATATGTTTAGTTTAGCCCAAACATCTATTTTCAATTTAAATTCATGCGCAAATTTATATTTTCCTTAATAACGACCTCTCTTTTAATTTTTGGTAATTCGTGTTCAAGTGACTCCGAAACACAAGAAGTACCCGATACAATTGCACCAGTGGTAAGCCTGTCCATCGTGGGGTTGGCGAATGAGGTCGCCGGTGAGCCAATTGTCGTAAGCAATCAAATAGAGGTTAGGGTGGATGCAAAGGATGAAGGAGGAATCAGTAAGGTCGAGGCATTCATCAACGATGAAAAAGTAGGGGAAGATATAACAGCACCCTATAGTATTATAATTGATGTATCATCCTATGATTCTAAAATTGGGAAAACTGAAAATTATAAAGATTATATCTTAAAGGTTGTGGCCACGGACAACGCAGGTAACACGGCTTCAGCCGAAAAGGAGATATATATTGACAACGAAACACCCTCAATTACTGAAGTTTCCTTGGAAGGAGGAGTGGTTCTAAATGGGGATAACAATGCCGTGACGTTCACCGTGGCGGACAATGAGGAACTTTACTCAGTTATTGTATACCTTAACGACGAACTGCTTTCGGATATCGTCAACGAAATTTATGAGGTAAACATTGACACTTCCACCTTGTCAGATGGCGAAAACATTCTTAGGATAGAAGCAAAAGACCAGGCCGGAAACTTGGGAAGCCATACAGTGAGCTTTTTTGCAGACAATACAGGTCCGGATATAACCCTTCAATCTATAGTAGAGGGCCAGATATTAGATGAGCCCATAAGCCTGGAACCACAGGTCTCTGACGAGTATTCAGATGTCGAATCTCTTGAAATTTTGTATGGGGAAACAAGTCTTGAACTTTTTGATAGTTCAACAAGTAGCTATCAATTGGATTTTGATCCTGATCAACACCAAGTTGGAGACGGAGCGATTATTTTAGTGGCTAAGGACAATTTGGGGAATTCAAATCAAATAACATTCAATATCAAGATTTTAAGACTATTACTTAAAATTGCAATTCCTGAAGGTTATTTAAGTCCAAATATTCCAACAAATCATTTTGTATTTGCTTCCAAAATGGACGGAAGTGTTATTGACCAAAAGGAAATAATTTTTGAAACTAGGGAAGTTAAGCTGCATGCTTTTGAAGAATTTGAAAATGATAAAGATTTTACCATAACATTTGCCTCTTTGGGAAGCAACGGTGTGAGTTCTTATTTGTACAGTATCGCAAATTTAAATCGGCAACATCCAAAACAGCTGAATTTAAAATTACCAAAAAGGTTTAGGGGTGATTCCGCAACGTACTACCCAATAAACGGGTTTTCCGACACAACACAGCTATTTTGCTTTGGGCGGGGTTACTATTTTTCTTCCTCGGCCGAAGGCGATACATTAATACAAACATTTGTTCCCTCAAACCATAGTCTCCAATCAGATGTAATATATATTTATGGTTTTAACCCCTTGAACAATTTTTATAACTATCAATTTGTAAATCAACCGATTGCATCAGATTTTGAGATGGATTTTGATAATTTCAGCACCCAAAATATCCAGGGAAGACAATTTTCCACAACTCCCGTTGAATTTCTAAATAATAATTCCAAATTCCTTACCGTCTATGGATTTCAAAATCAATTGGAAGTGGATAATGATTTATTTCATCAGATATGGCAATATGGATATGACGAAAATGTAAATGTATCGGGTTCATTTAACTTCAATCTAAATACACAATTCTTTGAATATGCGCACGATGTAGTCATCGGAAATTATCAATCAAAAGGATTGGGATTACCGCAGGAAAATATAATAATACCCAATTGGTCAATAGATTACACTTTTCAAAATAATAAATTTTCACTATTAAAATCAGGGACAGGACATGTTATTGGAGAAATATTCCTAGAAGGGGGTTATGATGTCAGCAGTCCCTATCAGTGGAATTTAGTTTTTGATAGTAATAAAAATCAAGAAATTGTTTTACCGGAAATTCCTGAAGAGTTCCAAAATTTCTCTTTTTATTCTCAGTACCGGAATGCCGATCTCGCTCCAAAAAAGGTCGGATTGCAACGTTATGATAACGTAAATGACTATAAAGATTATCTAGAGAGCATTGTTAAAATGAACAAGGCCTTCGGGAGATCAGCTCCGAGGTCAGAAGGTATTTACACAGGGGAGGCCCGTCTGAATTTTTCAAATTCTGACTATTTTTATAATTGGTGGTAGGGGTAAGGCAGCCAGACCTTGTTGATTAATTGCCAGTTGTTTATTGTACAAACTAGAACACCAAGCGTCAGATAGCCTAAACCTGAATTACTCTAGTCAATCAAAAAAATTATGTTTTAACCAAAGTTCAAATAAACGATGATTTCAAGAAAGGCAGTAGGGTATTTACTGACTAGGTCGATTATTGATAAGCCCAGTTAGAATAAAAACAATAACGCCTAGGGCAAAAATTATGGCTGCAGTCGCGATATAGGATATAAGTGGATTCATATGTCACTTGTTTTTTAATTAATAGCCAGTTCTTATAGCAGGGCGTGATTTTTATTTTGATGTTAATCTAATAACTAATCATGAATTTGAGGTATACAAATGTGTGAAGTGTTGTCCTTATTGTATAAAATGTAAGAAAATCAATATTTTTTTAGATACAACGGTTTGTCTAAAATTGATATATTTTGAGAAAGCAAAGTTCAATAAAAGGATGATTTCAAGTGTAACTTCAAAGATTTTAGCGATATTTGAAATTAAATAAGTTCATTAAATATATAAGTGCAATCCGGTGAGCGATTCGGTGCGTACTTTAAAAAGTAAAATCATAACTTTTTGAATATCAAATAGATAGAAGATAAGTTTTGACCCTGTCGAGGTCACTTAAAGCAGAAAGTCCATTACGCAGGTAATGGATTTTTTCATTTTAGAAACGTCAATAACCACAGGTTTTTGTGAATGAAATTCAATGAAAAAATAACGGAGACCCTGGTGTGTTGGGATAACCTATCATTACTTAATCAATCAGGACACTATCCCCCTGAAAAACCCAATGACAGAAAATTAAAAACACCCGTATAGTTACTACAATATATTCATGAAAATAGTACTTTTAAGGGCGTTAGCGGCTTCAAATTTTTGCACAACATTATCAAAATTTGTCAAAAAAGATAGAATAATAAAACCAGAGAACTAATGAAATCAAAAACAATACTGTTCATTGCAATTGCATCCATATTAATTTCCTTTAAATGCCTTCCTCAGGATATGAGTACCCTAAAAGCAGGAGACTTCAACCTGGATAAAGATCTCTTATTAGGACACTTTGATTGTAAAACTGATGTCGATGACCTGCAGACTGCAGCGGCATTGGTTACACTAATGTCTGATATAAAATTTTCAAAAATTAAGTATCATGCAGTTGCCGGCACCTATGGTATTCAGGATGGCCTATATGTACCACCTAATGATTTATTTCAACTCGCATTTGGCGATAACTGGACAGATGCACATGACAATTTTGCAAAGGCCGTTGAGCAGGTTAAAGTGATTGCAAAAGAAACCCTTGAAAATCAAGGTGATATTTGGATTGCAGAAGCTGGCCAATCTGACTTTTCTGCCGAACTGGTTAAAGCTATACAAACCGATTTACCGGATATAAATATTTCGCAGCGCATTCATATAGTACAACACAGTAAATGGAATGAAGAGGTTACATCACCCGCCAGTCTGGATTATGTGAAGAAAAACACTGATTATCAAAAAATACCCGATGGCAATCAGGTTGGGAATGGTACACCTGGATTTAGATCTTCCAAAATAACCAAATGGAAAGAGAAAATAAGCAATCCTAAATTAATTGAAACCTGGCAATTGGCTATTGATTTATCAAACAGATATAATGGGAAGGAGGGACGTTATCTTAATGAGGCAATATCTGCAGGCGGATTAGACTTCTCAGACCTTTCTGAAGTCTGTTGGATTTTAGGGTTACAGAACATAAGGGACACTGAACATTTTTTTGACCTTTATTCCAATTAAAAAGCTTATGCGCTATTAGTTAAAGAATAGATAGACATCGATGATAAGGGATTATACTCCTTTTATGGAAATAGAATAAGTTATTAGTTTGTTAGGATTCGTAATTTATAATTTCCTTTTGGTGTTACATATTTGTAATCGGTTTTCATTCGAATTTATTATCTTTCCAATGGGCTGCTAAAAGCACCTTAATTAATTGAACTACTGACATAAAAACCATTGACCATCTCATAAATCTGCCAAATGCATCAAAACATTCTTAAAACCTTTCTGTTTGCTTTACTATTTATCTCTTTAAGCGCCTTCGCGCAAAACAAAAACAACTCTTCTTCAGAAAGCGCTCCGCTGGACCCTTCTTTTTATGAAGGATTGGAATGGCGAAATATTGGCCCTAATCGCGGGGGTAGATCCTTAGGTTCTGCTGGTAGCCCTGGCAGGCCCAACGAATACTATTTTGGCGCTACCGGGGGAGGTTTATGGAAAACTACAGACGGGGGAAATGAATGGAAGGCAGTTACCGATGGACAAGTAACCAGTTCCTCTGTAGGAGCGGTAGCGATAGCCGAAACCAATCCTGATATTGTCTATATTGGGATGGGAGAAGTACAATTAAGAGGCAGTATCACTCAGGGCGACGGGGTATACAAAACCGTAGACGGTGGTAAAACCTGGCGACACCTGGGGCTTAAAGAAACACAGGCAATAGCCCGTATAAGAATTCACCCTACAAATCCAGACATCGTTTATGTTGCCGCGCTGGGGCATCCTTATGGCGACAATGAAGAGAGGGGGGTATTTCGTTCTACCAATGGCGGAAATAGCTGGGAAAAAGTCTTATATGCAGGTCCAAAAGCGGGTGCCGTAGACCTTATAATTGATCGAAATAACCCTAAAGTTTTATATGCCAGTACGTGGCAGGTATATCGCAAAGCATGGAAAATGTGGGGTGGCGGTGGCGAGAGTAAATTATGGAAATCCACAGATAGCGGGGATACCTGGATAGAACTTAGTTCTAATCCTGGGATGCCTGCGGGACCTATCGGAAAAATTGGGGTTACCGTTTCTCCGGTAGATTCCAACAGAGTATGGGCAATTGTAGAAGCTAATGAAGGTGGCGTTTTTAGATCTGATGATGCCGGCCTGACATGGGAGCGTACTAATGATGAGCGTAAACTAAGACAACGCGCCTTTTACTATTCCAGAATTTACGCTGATCCCTGGGATAAGGAAACCGTGTACTGCCTCAATACCGGGTTTTACAAATCTACGGATGGAGGAAAAACCTTTGACAACACTATTAAAGTACCACATGGGGACAATCATGATTTATGGATTGATCCTAACAACCCAAATCGGATGATCAATTCCAACGATGGCGGTGGCAATGTGAGTATCAACGGGGGAGAAAGCTGGACAGAACAGGATTATGTAACCACGCAGTTTTATCATGTAATGACCACAAACGACGTACCCTATCATGTGGCAGGGGCCCAACAAGATAACAGCACACTGGCTATGCCCAGTGATGGCTGGGATCATATGCAAGCAAGAGGACCTAACCATGGCTGGTATTACGCTGTTGGGGGTGGTGAAAGTGGATGGATTACCCAACATCCGGACAATCTGGACATTTTTTATGCCGGCAGCCAGGGGGCGCTTTTAACCAGATACGACAGAAGCAACGGGCAAACACGAGATATCCAGGTATATCCGCGCTTTTTCTCCGGAGAACCTGCGGATGCGCTTCCGGAGCGTTGGCAATGGACCTTTCCCATCATGTTCGCCCCACAAGATTCAAAAGTAATGTATACCTGTTCGCAACATGTTTGGAAAACAACCGACGACGGGCAATCGTGGGAAAAAATAAGTCCGGATCTTACCTATGCAGATCCCAACACACTTGGCAAAACGGGAGGAGTCATTACCATGGATATGAATGGCCCTGAAATCTATGCCACGGTCTTTGCTTTAGCTCCTTCTTATCATGATATAAATACCATATGGGCCGGATCTGACGACGGAAAAGTTCATATAACCAGAGATGGGGGTGCTAACTGGGAAGATATAACTCCAAAAAATCTCCCTAAATTTTCACGAGTGAGTATCATTGACGAATCAAAACACAAACCTGGCACTTTATATTTGGCGGCAAATCGTTACCAGGTAGATGACAGACAACCCTATGTTTTTAAAACAAATGACTTCGGAAAAACATGGACTAAAATTATTAACGGTATTGAAGACGGTCACTTCGCTAGAGCAGTAAGAGAAGATCCCATTAGGCAGGGTTTATTGTTTTTGGCTACTGAACATGGGGTCTATTTTTCAATGAATGACGGGGAATTATGGCAAAGTATACAATTAAAATTGCCTGATACCCCAATTCGAGATCTAGTTATTAAAGACAATGATGTGGTCATAGGTTCCCATGGGCGTGGATTTTGGATCCTGGACGACATACAACCCTTGAGACAATATCAGGAAAGCATGAAAAACCAGGCAGCTGTTCTTTATAAACCTTCGGATGTGATTAGAGGAATTCAAAAGGCTTCTATACAATACTACCTAAAAGATCAAATGGATACCATCACCTTTGAAATAATGGATGCCAATGATAAGTTAATTAACACCTTTACCGGGAGCAAACCAAAATATGAGGAAGATCCGGATTTGCCCTATTGGCTAAAAGGAGGTTCCTCTAAACCCACTACTGCCAAAGGGATTAATACTTTTAGCTGGGATTTAAGATATTCCGGGGCAACAGAATTTGAAGGGATGATTATTTGGAGTGCCCGTCCTCAGAGAGGTCCCAAAGCCCCCATAGGAAACTATAAAGTTAAAATGAAAATAAAAGATTATGAAAAGACGTATCCATTTTCCATCTTGATGGATCCTAATCTTAAAGGAATAACTGAGGCTGATCTTATGGAGCAATTTGAACTGGCCAATAAGATAATGCAAAAAACAAGTATGGCTAATGAGGCTGTGATTCATATTCGAAAAATGCGAAATCAGATTGAGGAGAACAAGGAAAAAGTTTCCAGTGCTGATTACAAGAAAACTATGATCCCTTTTTTAGATAAAACCTCAACTATAGAGCAAGAACTTTATCAGGTTAAAAACCAATCAGGTCAAGACCCCTTAAATTTTCCAATTAAACTAAATAACAGACTTGCTTCTTTGAGGAGGAGCATCGAAAATGGAGAGGCAAAACCTACTGACGGGGCCTATAAGGTATATGAAGAACTCTCATCAGAACTAGAAGAGCATCTGGGGGATTTAAATAAAATAATGTCAAATGAACTACCGAAGGTAAATTCTATTTTAGAAAAGGTAGGGGCCAGCCCTCTGGAAGAAATGAAATAAAGGAGCATTAATTTTGTGTGCTTCTGCTTTTTGACAACTCAAAAAGTAGTTTGTATTAAAATATCTGTTTATCTATTGGGAAAGTTAAAGCCATGCAGGCGGTAATTCATTACCCTGGCAACAACTATCTTAATGTCGTAAGTGTTGGTCAAATAAGAATATTTTATACAAATCATGCAAAACATTTTGGTTTTATTCAAAAATGAATAGTATTAAAAATACCTTTGAAATTGATTTTTTGGATCACCGATGAAAGTCAGCAAAAAAATAAACTACTAAGTTAAATGCCAACTAGAAAAGAAATCGCAATTAAATATTTGGATTACCTGGAGAAAGGTGATATTGAGCAAACCATAAAATTATTTAATGAACAAGGAATTGTTGACTCACCGATTTACGGAATTAAGAAAGCGGATGCATTTTATCGTGAATTGAGTAGTGATACCAGAAATTCTGAACTGCATTTAAAAGGAATTTTTGAGGAAACTAATTCAAATAAACTGGCTCTCTATTTTAATTATAAATGGACCCTGAAAAATAAGCAAAAAGTAGAATTTGATGTTGTTGATATTATAGAATTTGATGCCTCAAACATGATTAGCAAGCTTCAAATTATATATGATACAGTGATATCCAGAGAATTAGTCAGGGAATTGGAAAAATGAGTTGCACTGGTGCCCTTGTAAGAAGCAGAAGGACTTAAAAGTGCCGGAAAATTATAATAAAGAATAAATAAAGTAAACTTTGATCCGGGCCAAAAAAATCCAAAGATTCTCGTCCTAAACATAAGTAAGATGCTTCGGTTATTTTACCGTTTTGTTCCTGTAATATTCCTGAAGGATAAAATAGGCTTTCTTTTTAACTCCCGTATTGGAGATTAATCCTTTACGGTTCCAGAAATTCTGATACACCGGATTTTGTCTTCTTGGAGATTTGAAATCGACCAGTATCCAGGGGGTTATTCCCCTGAGGCCATCTATCTTATCCATCATTTTTAGCTGGTTGATGTAAATCAACTCCTGATATTCCTCACTCCACATGGTATCATCATCCGCATGAAAACCTGCAAGCGCACCACCCCCAAATTCAGTAATAACCACAGGTTTGTTGAATTTAATATCAAACGAAAATTTAGGGAGTTCCTTAGGTTCTGACCAATACCACCCTCCGTATTGATTAAAACTGGCCAAATCGAGCTTTTCTCCCAGTGTATCATGAACTGTTACAGTATAACCATCGAATTCAACTTCCAATGCAGCTGCCACCAAACGCGTATCATCCAAGGACCTTACCTTATCTACCAAATTACCCATAAAAACATTTCTTGCCTCGGTAACCGGTGTTTCATTTCCTACCGACCAAATAATAATACTTGCCCTGTTTTTATCGCGTTCAATTGAAACACTCAACTGATTTTCCGCATTCTTATAGGTCTCTTTATTCTCCCATGAAATAGTCCAATACACCGGTACCTCAGACCAGACCAATAATCCCATTTCATCTGCCAGCCGCAGCATGGTTTCATTATGGGTATAATGGGCCAATCTCACATAATTACACCCCAATTCCTTCGCCCAGTTAAGCATCATTCGCATATCTCCTTCAGATCGCAGTCGGCCCCCGATAAGCGGGTTCTCATCGTGCATTGCAATACCCTTCATGAAAATAGATTCTCCATTAAGGAGTATATTTTTACCTTCTGTGGCAATGGTCCTGAAACCAATCTTATCGTTAACAGCATCTTGTGAGGAACTGATTTTTACTTCATATAATTTTGGGGATTCCGGATTCCAGAGTTGAATCTTTTTTACGGGGATTTCAAAAGAAACCTTACCGTTTGCATCCGGAGTGTAGCTCTGATTTATTTTTAATTCAGGTATTTGTAATACCACCGACTCTTCCCCGACAGATCCCTCCAGCTCTATATAGCCTTTAATTTTGGAAGCATCGTTTGTAGCCAACTGAATTTTATAGTCGTTGATAAAAGATTCAGGGGTTTCAACAAGGTTCACATCTCTTGTGATCCCCCCGTAATTCCACCAATCTGTATTTATGGTAGGTACCTCATCCTTTTTGCGGGTATTGTCTACCATAACAACAAGGAAATTGTCGCCTTCAACCAATTTGTCGCCAACCTCAAATTGAAAGGGAGTAAAGCCTCCTTTGTTCACGCCCAATTTTTTTCCATTCAAATAGATATGGCTTTCATAATTCACCGCACCAAAATGAATAAAGTATCTTTTGTCTTCCTTTAAAGACACCTTGAAATTTCTCCTGTACCACAGTACCCCCTCATAGAACTCCAATTTTTCATATTGAGAGTTCCAATCCCCTGGTACCGTCAATGATGGCTCGAAATCGAAGTTGTATTCTGCCCTTTCGGATTTGTCCGGATTGGTAATGTTATCATAAAAACCTCCTTTTCCTAATGTGCTTTCATCAAATGGCCTTTGTCTGTAATCAAGATATCCCATTTTATAGGGGTCAATGATAAACTGCCAATCTCCATTCAGGCTTAGTGTATTTCTACCATTTACATTCTGAATTTGTTTTTGGGAAAACCCATTAAAATTGAAAGACATCACCATGATGAACGCAAAAAGAAGGGTCGAATTTTTTGATAAATACATCTTATAAATTTTATTAAAATAATAGAAGATAAGGAGGCAATAATAAGAAACTTTTTATAGAAGCTTAAACATTTGCTTTAAT
>Ga0316197_10003281_pt1 | contig 11521 bp, 8 predicted proteins | sample OudBiesiAoxic_MG_FD_204939 | JGI IMG/M metagenome (GOLD analysis project Ga0316197, IMG submission 204939) | Coastal sediment microbial communities from Oude Bieten Haven, Netherlands - site A oxic | ecosystem: Environmental > Aquatic > Marine > Coastal > Sediment | place: Netherlands...
CGATGGCCCGATCGCGAATCTCGGGGTGCTTCCAGATGGCCTGCGGCGGCTCCCGATCGAAGTAGATCTCTTCGTAGGCCTCGTCGCAGAACACCCAGAGGTCGTGACGGACGGCGACGCGCAGCATGGCGTCGATGGTGCTCGGCGAGAGCACGCGGCCGCTCGGATTGTTCGGTGTGTTGACGTAGAGAGCGACGGTACGGTCGGTCACGGCGGCTTCGAGCGCTGCCTCCGCGTCGAAGCCGGGCTCGTCGAGACGCGTGTAGAACGGGACCTGAACTGGCTTGGCCCCTTTGGTTGCGATGATACCCCGGCTGAGCGGCCAAAACGGCGAAGGCAGGAGGACTTCGTCGCCCGGATCCAGCAGCACCTGGCAGACGATGCTCAGTCCGGCGGTCGCACCCGACATCACCTGCACGAGCGAAGGGTCGAGGGTCTCGCCATGGCGGCGGCGCACGTAATCGGTGAAAGCGTGGAGCAGCGCCGGCTCGCCTCGGACGGGTGCGTAGGCGTGAAGCCCGGGATGCTCGCTGCTCAATTGCCGCTCTGCACGAGCGGCCATCACCGGCTCGCGATAGGTGTCGCCCACGTGGAGCGGGAAGACCTCTTCGTTCCGTGCGCGCGCGCGTTCGGCGAGGGTGCTGTACACGCGATCGGAGACTGAACGGGCGTTGGCGGAGGTGTTTGGAAAGCGTGGCATCGGCGCCTAGAGCCAGAGGAGGGCGACGATGGTGACGGTGCTGATCCCCACGAGCGCTTGGAGCGGAAGACCGAGCCGGAGGAAGTCGGTGTATTTGTAGCCGCCTGGTCCGTAGACCATCAGGTTGGTTTGGAAGCCGATCGGCGTCGAGAACGCGGTCGCGGCTGCGATCATGATCATGTAGCTGATCGGAAGAAGCCCGATTCCCTGCGCTTCGGCGGCTGTCGCAGCGATCGGAAACATGAGTGCGGCCGATGCCTTCGTCGTGACGAGGGCAGCGAGAACCGAGGTGATCGCATAGAGAGCTGCCAGCAGCCCCACGCGACCGAAAGGCGCTGCGAGGTCGATGAGGCGACTCGCGAGGACTTCGGCCGCGCCGCTCTTCTGAAGAGCGATGGCGACGCCGAATGCCGCTGCAATCGCGATGAGCACCGTCCAATCGACCGAGCGTCGCGCCTGCTCGCCGGTGAGGCATCGTGTGAGCATCATCAGACCGGCTGCACTCAACGAGGCGGTCATCAGGTTCATGCTTCCCGTCGCATTCACCAAGACCATCAGAAAGAGGACGACCGCCGCGAGCCAGGCGCGGTCGTGTCGGGGTGGGGTGCTGTCTTCCACCTCGGCCAAGAGCGCGAAGTTCGGGTCTCGCTGTCGCTCTTGGGCGAAGTTTGCGTGGCACTCGATGAGGAGCACGTCGCCGGCTTGCAGCCGGATGTCGCCGACTTTCGTCTCGGTCACGCGAACGCCCTGCCGATGCACGGCGAGGATCGCGGCGTCGTAGATCGTCCGGAACCGGCTCTGACGGATGGTCTGACCGACGAGCGATGAGTGCGCGGCGATGACGGCTTCGACGAGCCTTCGGTCACGTCGCGCCGTGATCTTGTCGACCTGGTCGGTGTCGGGCTCGATGCGGAGCTTCCGCAAATCGACGACTGAATCGACGACCCCGGTGAAGTGCAGCCGGTCGCCTTCGCGGAGCACCGTCGACGGCGGAACGGCGGCGAGCACGCGGCCTGCACGCTCGATCTCGTAGAGGTAAACGCCTCGGAGCGAGCGAAGCCCGGCTTCCTCGATGCTCTCGCCGATCACCGGAGAGCCTTTGTCGACGCGCATGGCGATCGTGTAGTCGCGCGCTTTACCGAGCTCTTGAATTGCGCCCTGGCGATCCTTCAGGAGCCATTGCGACGTGATGACGATGAAAAGTACACCGATGGCGAGCGCCGGGATTCCGAGCTGGGCAATCTCGAAGATCTCGAAATGAATGCTCGGGTCCCATTCCTTGGCGAGACCGGCGACCACCAGGTTCGTGCTCGTGCCGATGAGGGTGCACGTGCCGCCGAGAATCGATGCGTAGGAAAGGGGGAGGAGCATCAGCGACGCGCTGAAATGGCAGCGCCGCGCCCAGCCGGTGACCAATGGAACGAACATCGCAACGACGGGCGTGTTGTTCAGGAAGGCCGAGAGAGCCGCGACCGGAAACATCATTCGAAGCTGGCCGCCCGCGAGCGAGCGAGGTCGCCCAAGCACGACACGACCGGCGAGGTCGAGGCCTCCCGTCTCCTTGACGCCAGCCGCCACGACGAAGAGCGCCGCGATCGTGATCACGGCGGGATTCGAGAAGCCCGTGAAGGCCTCGGACGGGTCGATGATGCCGGCCAAGAGCAAGACCGTGACGCCGGCGATCAGGACGAGGTCCGGTCCGGCCACGTTTGCGGCCATGACGATCACCATCCCGACAATCACCGCGATCGTGATCCAGCCGTCACCCGTCAACATCGAGCGGCAGACTAGCAGCCGCCGCCCAGCTTGACCCGTTCTTGATGGGTTAGCGCGGGAATCGACCTATCGGGCGTAGCGCTCGGCCTTTTCGCGGAGCTCGAGTGCTGCCTCCGAGTCGCCACGGGCCTCTGCGTCGAGCGCGGCGTTGTCGTAGTATTCGAATCGTGCGGTGCTGGCCGTGACGCTGAGCCAGAGCGCGAGGCAGCCCCCAAACAAGCTCGCAACGCGCCAAATCGGCCGAAATCGCGGTGTGAGGTAGAGCTGTCGCCCCATGACGAAGAGCATGGCGATCGCGGTCAGGGTGCAACCGGTCTTCACGCCTGGCAGGTCGACGAGCATGCTCAGCATCGGCGCAGCGACCAGACCGAGCAGGGAGAGGTAGAAGACGCCGGACGCCCGTTCATCGAGCCCCTCGACGGCCTGCTCCTCGAAAAGGCTTCGAGCCGGGCGTGTGAGGATCTGACCAAGGCCGTGAATCGCCTGCGTGGGCGCGAAGACGATGAGGGCGATGCCGATCATGCAGGCCGAGAACCAAGTTTCGCTCCGCTCGATGACGTGAAACGTGATCGGCGCAGCAACCAGCGGAGCGACGGCAACCTTGAGCGCAGGTAAGGAGACTCTGTCTTGAAGGCTCGCGACCAGGAAGCCTACGCAGCACGCCATTGGCAACCAGTACGCGCGACCCTCCGACGCGGCCCATGCCGCAACGTAGAAGTACATGATCGCGGTGGTGACGCAGAACAGAACGTAGGCCCAAGCGCTTCCGAGTGGCGCTTGATCGGAACGAGAGAACGCAGCTCGTGCGCTCAGCATCGGAAAGAAGATGAAGCACAGCAGGTAGAGCGAGATCAGATAGTGGTGGGGCGCCGCGTCGAGGAGACTACACGACCAACCGAGCGTGTAGCCTGCGGCGACAAAGGTGATCGCGATCGGGTGCGGGCGGTAGAGCGCTTGGCTCAATGCGAGCACTCCGGTGAACGCCAGCACCCCGAGGTAGAAGCCGGAGCTCGGGACGAAGTCTTCGAACATCGGGAAGTGTGCGACGTTGAACGCGCCCGCGGCGTACTTGGCGCCTTCCGGGATCATGTTCAGCCAGAGGTCGAACGCCAAGAGCCCAAGAACGAAGCGAACCAGGAAGTAGGGTCGCGCCAGGGCCACCTCGCCGAACCAGTACTGGCCGAGCTGCTTCATCGCGCAGCCGTCCTCGTCGTCTCGTAGGCGCGCTCTCCGCCGCAGCGCAGGCTGAACTCGCGCTCACCGCGTTCGTCATCGCACTTGGTGAAGAGCGCCGCCTGCTGGACGTCTTCGCGCTCGCACTGTCTCAAAAGGAAGGCGTCGACGACGGAGCGACGGCCTTCGCCCACGTAATCGACCCATTGTTCGTGGAGTAGGGTCTCGAGCGACAGGGCCTCTTCGGTCCCGTCAAAGCGCTGAATCGAGGCTCGGGCCTCGCAGGTCTCCGCTTCGGTGCTCGACACCGTTCGCCAGGTGAACCGGTCATCCGACGCGTCTTCTCGCACGAGGTAACTCAGCGGAATGAGAAATTGCAGCCCCACGAACGCCGCGATGAACAGCCCCGTCCGATGGCGGCTTTTGCCGCTCGGCAGAGGGGGTGGGGGCTCCGTCTGAGAAGACGCCATTGTCTTCAACATCGGCGCCAGGCGGCGCTGTGTCAAAAGACGGTCGGAGCCGTGTCGGACGGTGCGGGTCGCGCGGCGAAGCCAAGGCTGAAGGCGACCCCGTTCTGACCGCTGTAGACGGCCTCGATCCGGCCGAGCACCGAGCGAGCGTCCAGGCCCCGAGCGCCGAGGCTGTCGAAGCCCTCACCGCTTGCGCCGAGCGTTTCGCCGAGCGGCCGCCAGAAGAGCAGCTCGTCGGAGGTCGCGAGCTCGACTGCCCAGCGGGTGCCGGTCCTTCGCGAGTAGTAGAGCTGGTAGCTGCTGTTGTGCACGATGAGGCTCGGGCTGCTGATTTCCGAGGTCGGGTCGTCGATGCGGGTCAGCGCTTCGATCGTGCCGTCGACGATGCGCACCCAGCCGAGGTCGGGGTCGACCGAGTAGAAGGCCCGGAGCTCCGTGGCCCCGGAGGTGAGGGTCGCGCGCACGACCAGGATGGCCAGGTCATCGCGCACGGCCACCGTCGGAGAGTCGTACGAGGCGACGTCGCCTCCAGGTGCGAGGATGGGCTCGGGCCCTTTCTGCGCTTGCTCGTTCGTCAGCGCGGCCGCCGCGATGCTTCCCGCTCCGCTCGAATCGCGCGCCGTGTAGTAGAGGTAGAGCGCACCCTCGGTGGAGATCAGCTCCGGGTCGCCGACTCCGCCCGCTTCGTACTCTTCGGTCGGAGAGACGGCTGGGGTCGAGGAGGAAAGGTCGAGCGAGCCGTCAAGACCCGCTTCGCCGACGAAGATCTGTCCGCCGAGCTCGAAGGCGACGGCGGGGCGCTGCGGGTCGTCCGAGATCGAGGGGTTCGCGCCGACGAGAAACTCCGGCGCGAGCTGGCCTTCGACGCTCACCTCGAGCGGGTAGCGCTCGGTCCATCCACTTGGGCTGTCGCAGAGCTCGGTAAGGGTCGCGATGCGCGCGATTGCGGCGCTATTGTTGTCGGAGCCGAGGTTGCGGCCGAACAAGGCAAGCCTCGCTTGCCCCAAGGAGCGTGCGTCGAAGCTGTACACGCCGAGCGAGGCCCCGTCTCGCTCGATTTCGACGGTGCCCGCGGGCGAAAGCGTCATGCGCCAGACCGTCGTTGCGTCACCGGCGTCGAAGCTGTCGGCCACCTGACCGCCGATCATCAGATTGACGAGCTCGCGCGAGCCGCTCAGCAGCAGACCGACGTCAGCGCCGCCAAATGCGTTCGTTTCGGTGAAGCGCGTGAACGCGATGCCGGCGCTCTCTAGACAAGTGCCAGCGCAGCCGATCGGCGGCGCGAACTGGACCTCGGCAAGCACTCGGAGCGAGGAGAGGTTCACGACCTCGCCGAGCAGCGCGCCACCTTCAGCGGCCGCTGAGCCGTTTGGCACGAGCCCGCGCGCGGTGAGGAGTGGTGCGCTTTCGCCGAACACGTCCGCATCGAAGCCGGCATTTGCGAGGCAAGCCTCGATGCTCTGGCCCTGACACTGCCCAAAGAGAAGCGATTGGGGAATGGGCGCGTCGACGAGTGGCTCACAGCAACTTCCGCTTGCCGTGCAGCAGGCGGCGAACGCCGAGCAGGCGTCCGAGTCGCAGGCTCCGGGCTCTGCGTAGCAAGCCTTCGCCGCATCGACGTAGGTCTGGCCGTCCCGGCCGGCTGCATCGAGGAAATCCCAGGGGCTTCGCGCGGGATCGGCGAAGAGCTGCTCGATCGGGTTGCTGACGAAGCCATCCGCGCCCGCGTCGAAGTAGGTTGGGCTGCCCATGTCGAGGCCGCCCGCGCCACCGAGTCCTTCGCTGCCGCCGCCTTGGCCGGCGGGGGCTCCACCTGCGCCGTCCGAGGGCGCGGCGGTTCCGGCAGACCCTCCCGCACCGTCGAGAGAGGCGGAGCCCGCGTCATCCGAGGACCCACAGCCGAGCGAGAGCAGAGCGAGCGCAGCGGCGATCAGAAGCCGCAGGCCATGCTGTCCTTTTCGCTCCTGACTCACGGTCTGCTCCACGTTTGCTCCAGGGGGATGAGTTGATAGGCCTCGAGATCGGGTCCCCCAGCGACTTCTTCTTTCAAGCGCCGTGCCAATAGGAACCTCAGGCGCTCCGGGTCGTCGGCTCGGGGGGTCACGGCGATTCCAGTGATGGTGCACTCGTCGGCGGTGCAGCCGCTCAGCACCAGGGTCGAATCGCCATCGAGCACCGGGTTCACCACGAACGGCAGGGGCTCGGGGAGCTCGAGCTCGAGCAGCTCGGTGTCGTGACTGCGGGCCTCCGCGAGGGCAAGCGAGGAGCGACCCGATTCGTCCTGCGCCAGGAACCAAATTCTCAGTCGGAGCCCATCGTCGAGGAAGTTGAGGACGGGCTCGGGGGAGCGAATGCCGCCAGCAGCGAAGGCGCCCAGCTCGTCGGCGTCGAGCACGAGACGGCGCAGGGGAGCGCCCGCTTCCATCACGAGTTCGAGCGAGCGCGAGATGCGGACTGCGTGAATCTGCCGGGGCGGGCGCGCGCTCTCGACGCAGGTAAAGAGGAGCCAGTAGCCACCAAGGGCCTCCGGATCCACTGGAATTAGCGCGGGATCGCGAAGGCTGATGCACTCGGGGATGTCGTCGGGCTCGAGCGTGGCCCGGCTCGAAAGCGTAAGGCCGCTGCTCGGGCCGCCGCTGGGCCGGACGACTTGGATGCCGAATCGGTCGCGCTCGCTCGGTGCCGTTACGATCTCTCTCGCGAACGCCAGCGTGAGGTCTCGGAGCTCCTGCTCCGCGTTCATCTCGGCCAGCACGTGCGGCTCGCGCATGCTTCGGTTCGCCGCGCAGGCGGGCTCTGCACAGGCGGGCGGGTCGGCGCCGACCTTGGGTGTTTCACTGCTCTCCCAGTCGCTCAGGCGCCAGTTTCCGCCCTCGTCCGTGGCGATGCGGGCGTGGCCAAGCGCGTACCCGACGTGGGTCGAGGCTTCGAGCGCCGGGCTCCAATTGCTGGCCTCGACGATCAGGTCCCACTGGACGTCGGAAGCCGCGTTTCGTGAGCTCGCCAAGGTCGGGGCGCCGATGTAGGCCGAGGTCCAGGAAGGGTTAAATTCGAGGTTTTCGGCTCCCAGGGTTGCACTTTGTTCATCGAATTGGCTCGGATTGGCACAGTCCTGCTTCTCGGCCTGCAGCGGGCCGACGTAAGCCAGCTCGCCTCGGCCCTCGACCGCCAGCCGTAGGCCCGGGATCTCCGAGCAGTCTCCCTCCGAGATGAGGTTGTCGATGGGCATCATCGTGAAGCCCTCGAGCACGGATTGCCCATCGACGAGGACCTCGGCGATCAGGACCGCCCGATTGGTTTCATCGAGCGCCGGTCGAATCTCGATCTCGACCGGCACGTCGCGCCCCGCGGCGGCCGTGGCCCGCGCGACTTCGACGCCGGCCTGGGTGATGAGCACGAGCCCTCCGGCGTGCAGCGTCACCGCGAGCTCGTCCTGAAGCCTTGCGCCCGGTGCCGAGCTACTGACGGCGGTCAGCACGAGCCCAGCGTAGTCATCGCAAGGTTCGTTCGGGGAGCAGGCACCCGCGTCGGTCGCGCGCAGTATTGCGCTGACCCAGCCTCCAAGGCCGAGGGAGATGCAATCCTCGCTGACGATCGCACGCGGCACATCGGCTGGCAGGAATCCTCCGACGAAGGTGGCTCCTTCGAGCGAGGTTCGGTCTGGGCTCCACGCGTTCGGCGAGAAGCTCCAGGAGTCGCTCAGATTCACGGGGGTCCAGTCGTAGCTCAAGGTCGTGCGGCGACGTTCGCAACAGGCAGGCTCTTCTGCGCAATCGGAGTCCTGGCAATCGGTCGCCGTGTCGGAGTCGTCGTCGAATCCGTCTGTGCAAAAGAGCTCGATGCCGCCCGCATCGACGCCGCCATCGACCCCAGCGTCGGGCGGAGTGAGGTTCCTGTCGGGCGCGTTCAACAAGGAGCACCCGGCGCCGAGCATGCACGCCGCAAGTAGGAGCGAGAGTCTCATCGCGCCGCTCCAAACGGCATCGTCACCGAGGCGTATCCGCCCTGCCTCGACACCGAGACCGCAACCTTCGGGGCCTCGCGCTTCTGCTTCCCGCGATGCACCCCGTAGAGCACGATCGCGCTCACGCCGAGGGCGATCGTCGTGCCCCAGAGCACGTCGGCCGCGAGGTTGAAGCGGTCGGTCCGGTCGGCAAGGTCCTCGGCGCGCTGCCGGTCGGCTTCCTCGCCCGTCATTCGAAACTGCTCGGCAGCCTGGTCTGCTTCTTCGCGAAGCGAGCGCGCCTTGAGCGAGAGGCCAAGCGCTGTGGCGGCCGTCGCGAGCGTGCCCGCGGCTGTTCCGATGGCCGCATTACGAAGGCGCGGTTTCGGCTCAGGCGCCGGCGGGGCGTCCGGCACCGGTAGCTCGAGCACGACGGGCAGCTCGATCGGGACCGGCACTGCGCTGAGCGGGAGCTCCACGATCACGTTTTCGCCACGCACGATGCGCTGCGTTCGGTCGATCGGTACGTAGCCTTGTTTCTCGATGAACGCGCGGTGCTCGCCCGGGTCGAGTGCGAGCTCGATCGGAGTCTCGCCGCGAGGGGCGAGGTCCTTGCGGTCTATCCAGACCATGGCGCCCGGTGGCTCCGTGATCAGCTCGAGCACCGCCACCTTCGCGCGGAGGGCGTCGCGCCGTTGCTCGGCGTCCGCCCGGTCTTCGGGCTCTAGGCCTTCGATGCGTAGGTACTCACTGAAGTAGTTGAACGATTCGTCGTCACGACCGAGCTCCCCGAGCACGATCGCAGCGTTGAACAGCGCGTTGCGGCTTCGGACGATCTGCAGGCTGTCGACGTAGGCCTCGAGCGATTGCCGGAGGAGGGTCTGCTGGCGCTTGCCGCTCGCGCGGCCCGCCTCCTGAAAGAGCCGATTGCCTTCTTCGAAGTAGACGCGCGCCTCTGCATTGTCGCTCGTTCCCTCGGCAGTCGCAGCTGCGGGAATCGCGAGGCTCAGCAGAGCAGCGAGTAGAAACGAGGCGAAGAAGGACACTGGTTAGAAGTCTGTCTTAATCGGCGGCGGGGCGGGTCGGCTTTTCTTCCGGAGGCGCACTCGGAGCGTCTCGTCTTCCCCGGCCACGACTTGGCGGAGTTCCGTTCGGTATCCCTGTAGCGAAAAGCGTACCTTCGCCGCCTCGCCCGCCGTGAGCTCGACCGCCAGGGGGGTCCGGCCCCGTCTTTCCCCGTTTATCGCAACGATCGCGCCCTTTGGGCTCGACTCGACGCTCAAGGTCACCGACTCGACGCCCAGATCGAGGTCCGCAGTTTCTACGGAGGCGTCGGACTCTTTTGTCATACCCGAGGTCACGGGCGCCGCCGGGGCCAGGGCCGGGGTTGGTGGCGGGGGCTTCGTGGGCCAGAGCAGGAAGGCCACACCCGCAACGATGGCGGTGGCGAGCAAAGGGATGCCGAGGGTACGGGCGCGCTTCGGCACGGTCGGTCCGGCGAGTGCCGCAGAGAGCTCGTGCATGCTGCCGAAGCGCTCGTCGGGGTTTTTCTCGAGCGCACGGAGCACCGCAGACTCGACATGCGGCGGGATGTTGGCGCGCGTGCTCCGTTGCGAAGGCGGGTCCGGGGCTTCGTTGCCGTGCTTGTACAGAAGTTGGAAGTGGTTTTGCCCGGTGAACGGCGGCGTGCCCGTGAGCATCTCGTAGACGATCACGCCGAGCGCGTAGACATCCGTGCGATGGTCGACCTCGTCGATGCCGCGCGCCAGTTCGGGTGAGATATAGAGAGGCGTGCCGACGATCTGATCGGTCGCGGTGAGTTTCGGGTCGCCGTGCTCTGGGTTCTTGATTTTCGAGATCCCGAAGTCGAGCACCTTGACGAAGTCTCTTCCGTTTCGCTGAACGAGGAAGATGTTCTCCGGCTTCAGATCGCGGTGAACGATGCCGGCATCGTGGGCGGCTTGAAGTGCGTCGCCCGTTTGCGCGGCGATGTCGATCGCTTCGTGCAGAGGCAAGGCGCCGCGCTCGATGCGCTCGGCCAGGTTCTCGCCCTCGAGCAGCTCCATCACGATGAAGAGCCGATGCTCCTCGTCGCGGTCGACGTTGACCACCTTCACGATGTGGTCGTTGTCGACCTTGGAGGCGGAGCGCGCTTCTCGAAGGAAGCGCTCGGTCGCGTCGGGCTTGTCGGCCCGGCCCTCGGGGAGGACCTTGATCGCGAAATCCTTCCCGAGGAGCGTGTGACGAGCCTTGTAGACCCGGCCCATGCCGCCCACGCCGATGAGGCGCTCCACAAGATAGAGCCCGCCGAGCGTGGCCCCGATCAACGGATCCTGGTTCGGCTCCTCTTCCCCCATCTCCTATGGCCAATCTAGCACGTTTGCCCTACATCCCTGCCATGCCGCTCCTGCACTCCAAAGGGATGCCCGTCGGAACCTCCGCGCCGCCGTTCGCGCTGCCCGGTGTGGACGGGAACATCCACTCTCTTCAGTCGTTCGCCGACGCCGAGCTCTTGGTCGTCGTTTTCACCTGCAATCATTGTCCGTACGCCATCGCCTGCGAGGATCGGCTCATCGCGTTGCAATCGGACTACCAGGACAAGGGCGTACAGCTCGTCGCCATCAACCCGAACGATGCGGTCGGCTACCCCGATGATTCGTTCGGCAAGATGAAGGAGCGGGCGCAAGCCAAGGGCTTCAACTTTCCGTACCTTCGCGACGAGAGCCAAGAGGTCGCTCGCGCCTACGATGCCGCATGCACTCCGGACATCTTCGTTTTCGATCGCGATCGCAAGCTCCTCTACAACGGTCGCATCGACGACAATTGGCAAGAGCCCGAGAACGTCACGCGCCACGAGCTTCGCGAGATGCTCGACGCTGCGCTTCAAGGCAAGGACGTCGACTTCGCCCACACGCCCTCGATGGGTTGTTCGATCAAGTGGAAGTAGATGGCCCGCGTCCCGCCCTTCGAGATACCCCGTAGCGAGATCCGAGAGGAGCTCGACCGGCTCAGGCATCCGTTTCGGGTGGCGATCGATCGCGCCAAGAATCCATTCAACATCGGCTCGATCATTCGGACGGCTCATTCGTTTCTCGCGAAGGAGATCATCCTCATCGGGACCGAGCCCTGGTACGAGCGGGCTGCGATGGGGATGCAGCGCTACGAGAACATCGTGGAGCTGCCGACCGAGCGCGCGTTTCTCGACGCCGCCGAGAGTGAAGGGTGGCCCCTGATCGCCTTCGAAAAGGACCACGCAGAGCAGGGCATGTGGGAGGCCGAGATTCCGGACGATGCGGTACTGATTTTCGGCAATGAAGACGAAGGCTGCTCGCCCGGCATTTTGGAGGCAGCCGACCAGGTCCTGGCCATCCCGATGTTCGGTATCAATCACAGCTATCCAATCAGCGTGGCGGCCGGGATTGCCATGGCGGAATGGGCCCGAAGGTACTACGAAAAAGG
>Ga0316197_10003282_pt1 | contig 11520 bp, 9 predicted proteins | sample OudBiesiAoxic_MG_FD_204939 | JGI IMG/M metagenome (GOLD analysis project Ga0316197, IMG submission 204939) | Coastal sediment microbial communities from Oude Bieten Haven, Netherlands - site A oxic | ecosystem: Environmental > Aquatic > Marine > Coastal > Sediment | place: Netherlands...
CCTATGGGCATGGCCGATATCGCAGAAGTACTATGGCGCGATTATCTAAAGCATAACCCAACAAATCCAGAGTGGGCTGACCGTGACAGATTTATTCTTTCAAACGGCCACGGTTCAATGCTTATATATTCTCTATTGCACCTAAGTGGTTACGACTTACCACTGGACGAAATTAAAAACTTCCGTCAAATGCATTCTAAAACACCAGGTCACCCTGAATATGGTTATGCACCAGGAATCGAAACTACTACGGGTCCATTAGGTCAAGGGATCACAAATGCCGTAGGTATGGCAATTGCTGAAAAAGCACTTGCTGCACAGTTTAACCGTGAAGGTCACGATATTGTTGATCACTTTACCTATGCATTTATGGGCGACGGTTGCCTTATGGAAGGTATTTCTCATGAAGCGGGTTCACTTGCTGGCACATTAGGTCTGGGTAAACTTGTTGCATTTTGGGATGACAACGGCATTTCAATCGATGGTGAAGTAGAAGGTTGGTTTACTGATGATACACCAGCTCGCTTTAAAGCATACGGCTGGCATGTAATTAGTGGTGTTGATGGCCACGACAGTGACGCTGTAAGTGCTGCAATTGCAGAAGCTAAAAGCGTTACCGACAAGCCATCACTAATTTGTTGTAAAACAATTATTGGTTACGGCTCACCTAATAAATCAGGTAGCCACGATTGTCACGGTGCTCCACTAGGTGATGACGAAATTAAAGCATCTCGCGAATACTTAGAATGGACTGGCGATGCATTCGAAATTCCTGCTGATATTTACGCACAGTGGGATGGCAAAGAAAAAGGCCAACAGCTTGAATCAAGCTGGGACGAAAAATTTGCAGCATACGCTAAAGCATACCCAGAGCTTGCAGCTGAATACAAGCGTCGTATTAATAACGAACTTCCTGGCGATTGGGCTGAAAAATCTCAAGCGTATATTGAGCAATTACAAGCAAACCCAGCAAACCCAGCGTCTCGTAAAGCATCGCAAAATGCATTAAATGCGTTTGGTCCGTTATTACCAGAATTTATGGGTGGCTCAGCCGATTTAGCTGGCTCAAACTTAACAATTTGGGATGGCTCTAAAGGTTTAACACGCGATGACGCAAGCGGTAACTACATTTATTACGGTGTGCGTGAGTTTGGTATGTCGGCAATTATGAATGGTATTGCCCTTCATAAAGGCTTTATTCCTTACGGTGCTACGTTCTTAATGTTTGTTGAATATGCAAAAAATGCCGTACGTATGGCTGCATTAATGAAGCAACCAAGCATTTTTGTATACACGCACGATTCAATTGGTTTAGGTGAAGATGGTCCAACTCACCAACCAGTAGAGCAAATTGCAAGCATGCGTTTAACGCCTAACTTATACAACTGGCGTCCGTGTGACCAAGTTGAGTCGGCAATTGCATGGCAACAAGCTATTGAGCGTAAAGACGGCCCTACATCGTTAATCTTTACTCGCCAAGGTCTTGAACAACAAACGCGTGACGCACAGCAATTAGCAGATGTTAAGAAGGGTGGTTACATCCTTAGCTGTGATGGCAACCCTGAGATTATCTTTATTGCGACGGGTTCTGAGGTGCAACTAGCACAAGATTCAGCAAGCGAGCTACGCAGCCAAGGTAAAAAGGTACGTGTTGTATCTATGCCTTGTACTGATGCCTTTGAAGATCAAAACGCAGCATACAAAGAAAGCGTATTACCGGCATCTGTTTCACGCCGCGTAGCAGTAGAAGCGGGTATTGCTGACTACTGGTACAAGTACGTAGGCCTAAACGGCGCAGTAGTAGGTATGACTACTTTTGGTGAGTCAGCACCTGCAGGCGAGCTGTTTGAGCACTTTGGTTTTACAGTGGCAAATATTGTAAGCAAAGCAAACGAGCTTTTTTAATCGCTTTGATTAAATAAAGTAAGTAATTGAAAAGCCCGCACTGTGAAAAACAGTGCGGGCTTTTTTGTTTGAATAACTGTAAAAGCGTTGCTTTAAAACGCCAGCAAGCTGGGCGTCTACAGGGAGTTTAGCTTTGAGTGGTAGGCGAAGAGTTTGCTCATGTGGGAAGGCAGCTTCTAATTTATTTAATACTACCCAAAGGGCTGCTTTGAATACTTTAAGTGAGTAACTTTCAATATGCTTCTCTTGCAAGCTATTTACCTATCAGGCAAGGTAGTGCGATAAAATTCATAAATAAAAATCTTAAATTAATAGCAGGAGCTAAAAATGCCGAAGTTCGATAACGTAAGTGTAGTAAAAAAAGCCAATGTATATTTTGACGGAAAAGTATCAAGCCGTACCGTTATTTTAGGTGATGGCGAAGCAAAAACGTTGGGCTTTATGCAACCAGGTGAGTTTGTTTTTGATACAAACCAAAAAGAATGCATGGAGCTTTTAGCTGGCCAATGGGATATTTTATTACCAGGGGCAAGTGAGTGGAAAACATTTAACGCAGGTGAATCGTTTAATGTAGATGCTAATGTAAGCTTTAAAGTAAAAGTATCTGACTTTGCTGATTACTGTTGTTCGTACACAGATTAATCAATCAGAGCTTAAGTTAAGTAGACGTCTGAAAGCCCATGCAATGTGGGCTTTGCATAAACTTTGCGCAACACATGATTTAAATCACCAAAAGCCGTAAATAATCCTCAAATATATCTCTTTTTTCCTTGTGTTAATCTAAATAGCCCCCAATACTAATTGTAGGTAACAAATAAAAGGATACCCTATGAAAATTAATCTTTCTGGTCACCATGTTGAAGTTACTGACTCTATTAGAGAGCACATCAACGAAAAATTTTCAAAAATCGAGAGCCATTTCCCATCGCTTATTGCACTCGATATTATTTTGTCTAAAGAGCATCATAAGATCCAAGCTGAAATTAGCACAAATTACGAAGGCACGCGCATATCGGTAAAAGGGGAAAACGAAGTTATGTACCCAGCCATTGCAAGCGCAGCTAAAAAACTCGATGCGGCACTAAAACATCGAAAAGGGCAAATAAAAGCTAACCTACACGAAAAGCCTGTAAGCACGACACCTGAAATCGCACACGAGATCATCCAAGAGATGGATCTTAAATAAAAATTAGTCACAAAGTATTGTAAAAAAGAGCCGCATGGCTCTTTTTTATTGCCTGTAATTTAGGTAAGTTATGCGTTCTTGCAATTTATTAATTATAAAAATTAATAAAAAGAACACACAACACACATATTTTGAGAAATTAATGCACACAACAAAAGCAGTATGGAAGTCTCGTCTAGGTGCGCTTGGACCTGGGATACTCATGGCAACAGCCGCTATTGGAGGTTCTCACTTAGTTGCCTCTACACAAGCTGGGGCAATATTTGGCTGGCAATTATTTTGGCTAATACTCGTAGTAAATGTTTTAAAATATCCGTTTTTTCGCTTTGGTATGGAATATACACTCGCCACTAAAAACAGCTTAGTGGAGGGGTATAAAAGTAAAGGTCCGTTTTACTTTTATAGCTTTATTGGTTTAAACATTGTAGCCGCCGTTGTTAATACCGCCGGCGTATTACTGCTTACCGCAAGCTTACTGCATTACGCTCTACCTATCGTTATTGAAGTAACCTTACTTTGCTGGATGTTGTTGGGTGTGTGTTTAGTTATATTACTACTTGGGCACTTTAAAGCGCTAGATAACGTTGCTAAAGGCATTATGGGGCTGCTTACACTCGCGACTTTAATTGCCCTTGCCATTGCATTTAGTAACGGTCCAATGGCACCTGCTGACTATGTAGGGCCTTCACCATATGAACTTGCCATGCTTAGCTTTATGGTGGCTTTAATGGGCTGGATGCCAGCGCCTATCGAAATATCTGCATTAAGCTCTTTATGGCTAAAAGAAAAACAAGCGCAGCAAACCGTCACTAAAAGCCAAGGCCTGTTCGATTTTAACGTAGGTTACTGGCTTACAGCCGGCTTAGCCTTGGTATTTTTTAGCTTAGGTGTATTAGTGCAATACGGGCAAACTAGCAGCATAGAACTCGGTGGTGTCGCCTTTGCTAAGCAGCTTATTGATATGTACGCATTAACAATAGGCGAATGGGCACGCCCACTGGTATCTGCAATTGCCTTTTTATGTATGTTTGGCACCACACTTACTGTACTTGACGGCTACGCCCGCACGCTTAACGAGTCTCATAAGTTACTTGGCTTTAAGCAATCAAAACACAGCTTAAATATTTGGCTAATACTGCAAGCACTTGCAGGTATGGCGGTTATTTTATTTTTTAAATCAGCCCTTGGCCCCATGCTTACGTTTGCGATGACGCTTTCATTTGTTACAACGCCTGTATTTGCATGGCTTAACTTTAGTCTTGTGCGATCAGAGCCTGCTATTAAGCATAGCGTGTTACTACGTAGTTTAACGTGGTTAGGTTTGGTGTACTTGGTTGGTTTTGCTGTTGCGTTTGTAGTATGGAAACTAGCAGCCTAAATACAGCTACTTGCTTTAGGGTTTTAATTAAAGCCCTAAAGCATTAAATTCTAGGATTAAACGAGATATAAATGGATATTAGAACAGGTGAACTTTCAAACCATGAAGTTATAAAACTACTACAAGCGCATCATAACGATATGCTAAAGCACTCACCCGTCGAGAGCGTACATGCACTTGATGTGAGTAAACTCACTCAGCCCGACATAACTTTTTATAGCTTATGGATTGATAATAATTTAGCGGGTGTTGGCGCTTTAAAAGCTCTCAATACAACGCATGGCGAAATTAAATCAATGCGCACATCAAGCAACTATTTACGCCAAGGCATAGCGGCTAAGTTACTCACCCATATAATTGAGCAATCCACATTGCGAGGTTATAAAACACTAAGTTTAGAGACCGGCACCGCAGAGGCATTTTTACCCGCGCAAAAGCTTTATGCTCAATTTGGTTTTAAAGAGTGTGAGCCGTTTGGTGATTATGAGCTAGACCCGTACAGCTTGTTTATGAGTAAAGCGCTTTGAGTTGTGTGCGCTCACCATCTACAGTAAAAATGAAATAACCGATTTAACAGCAGAACAGAAAAAGCAATTTAAAGAATTCTCAGAAGTGTGGCGAAATGAGCAAACGTGATTTATTTTCAGAATTAACTACAGCTCTTGTTGATGCTAAAGTGCATTCACAAGGAAAGCCTACGTTAGCTACTCATACAGTAAATGATATTAACGACCTTGCTATCTCACCTGATGAAATAGTAAATGTTCGAGAAAAATCCTGCATACACCAGCAAGAGCGATCGGAAATTGTTTTTAAAATGCTGGCCCGCTAATAACGAATTATAAAGGGTCAGATAAAAACATAAAAAGAATCCTTTCTTTTTATTGGTTACTTACTAACTAGATAAATTTATTTATGATTAATAAGATTGGAGAAACTAAAGTAACTAATCTTACTAAATTAGCTAAAAACTTCTCACTTATTTTAATCGTGATATGCATAAAGCACCTCTCGGTTAAGTGGTTAAAATTCATTGACCATTTTACTGTGCTAATGCTAACCTTTAGTTATCACGAAAAAGGGTATGGCATTAGAAATTATTAATGGTCAATACCTAAAGAAAGCCTAAGTTGACTTATAATCGCTTAGGCTTTTTTTGTTATAACTATATTCCTTTTGGTTATATTCTTATGTTATAACCTTATATAGAAGGGTGCAAATAATAATTTATAGAATAACGATAGGTATCATGATTTAGCCTTTTCTAGGTTTGAAATTTCAATAGCTCATTTATACTGCTTTAACTCAGCTCTTTTATCGCTCTACTTATTCCATCTAAACTCAGCGCGTACATGCGGTTGTTCATTAACTCTTTTATAAAACCAATTGATTGATAGTACGGCCAGTGTTCAACGGGTTGTGGGTTGAGCCAGGCGACTTTATCAAAGTGGTTTGTGACTCGTTGCAACCATGCACTGCCGGGTTCAGAGGTTTGTGCTTACGAGGGGCGATGGTAGGTAGGTTAGCGCGGCAACTTGGTTTAATCAATTCAAGCTTGCTCACTCAGGTGAGTAGCAAGCTTGATTTACTGCTAGGTTGTAAACTGATTACCCTAGTTGGCTTCCAATGTCAGGGTTACTCCACTTTCATCACTGGCTAAGTGTTGACGACTATTGAGTAAAAACAATCTGTTGGGGTCAATCATTCCATTGCTAGTTAAAAAGAGTTTAACTGATTTGGCCCTTTCTTCGGCAAGCTTAGCTAATTCATTGCGAGGAATTTCGATTATACTTCGAACTTGATTGTACATCGCAATCATCAATCCTTGTTCTAATTCCTCCGCTGGAATGACTTTTTCGCTGTCCTGAGTTTGCATCTTGGCTTTTATTAGCTGTCTTTGTTCATCAACAACTTGTTTTGTGGATGTAGTAAACAAGGTTTTTAAAGCCTCGGCAATTGGACCTGAAATTGGCACTGTGGAGGGGCCAAAATTCTCAGGTAAGGCTGTTTGATTGGAAAGCTCCAATAATTGTTTTTGTAACTTTTGCTCAGCCAGTTCATAGGCATCGCTCACTTCGTTTACCGTACCTTCAATATCTACACTTAGACCTGGGCGTTTTGCCAAGGCTTCAGCCAAAGTAGTCAATGTTTTTGTAGAGCTTTCGTCTAGCTCGGCTGAACCGTCAGCAAAGAGAATTTTATTGAATTCATCCTCACTGCCTACTAAATTGGCCAATAAAGAAAAAGGTGCGGTTACTGCTTTGGTGATAATGTTGCCTAAGGCTTTGAATATAATTGAACCGAAACCGAAACTTGGATTATTTAAGTCTCCGGAGACTTCCATTCCCAGATCAATCACGCCGTCGGAGTCTTGTAACAAGGCAATTGCCAAAGATAAGGGTAAACTAACCGCTTGATCCGAATTGGTTTTACGACCCAAGGTAAGTTGGTCGATGACAATCTGATTGTCCCCCACTAACTGGTTATTTTCGAGCTTATAGTTAACATTTAGTGACAATAAACCTTTGTCGATAAAGTGCCCCATATAAGTACCAGAATAGGGGTTAACAGACGTCAGTTCAGCACCATCAACGGAGAAATTCAAATCTAGATACATTTGCTCAATCAGGGGATTAACTTCACCTTTAAGTAACACTGGTGCGTAGCCATCTATTTTCCCCATTAAATCAACTTTCGCTGCGGTACCTGGTGTAGAGGAAAGTGACGTTATGTTGCCATTTAAGGTTTCAATACCGGCGGCAAAAGACGCTTTTAAAGAGTTGTCTTCAAAATAAGCACTGCCATCATTTATTGTAATATCGCCAATTTTAATGGCCATAAGATTAGACTGCACATTTTCAGCATTTTGCTGATCATCAGCTTCTATTTGCGAAGCTGGAATGGAAGACGCGCTATCGTCTGTCTCTGCTGTCGAATCAGCATCGTTTGAAGCACTTTCAACCAAAATATCGCCGATATTGGTTTGTTTGTCTTGGTAAATAATGAACTTGCTAAAGGGTTGATCAAACACAACAGTTTGTACGGAAAGTTGATTTTCCATTGACTGATATTGAACACCTTGAATATTCAGATCCTGCCATTTAAGTAAGGGTTGTTGTTGTAACCCATCAATTACCGTTAAGTTAGCAATATTGGCGTCGCCGCTAAACGTTATTGGACTGCTGCTACCGGCTTCAAATGTTCCTGAAAGCCCAGCGACCCCCTCTTGTACGGTCGCATTTACATATGGAAGCAAATAGGATTGAAGTTGGCTTAAAGCAAATTGTTTCATTTCAAACCCAGCAGAGACCTGCTCAGCGGAGACATTGACCTCTCCTTCACTTTTAAAATAACCAGACGCCATTTCCGGGTAAGATGTAACGTCTCCCCCTACAGCTAACCCTAGATTAAATTCGATGGGTACTTCAAACTTAGTATCAACCATACCGGTAGCGATATTGAAATCAAATACTCGCCAAAACATCCCTTCGGAAACAAGCGTTTCCTTAACTTGAATATCTCCACCGTTTAGGGCGAAAGACTGCAAAATCACCCGCCAGTTGGACTCATCGCCTTGATTTTGTGAAGGCCCTTTTTCCTGCGGTGGTAAAGCACTGGCTTGCGTTGATGTAGCAGAGGTAGACGGCATAAACATAGCTTGTAAATCTAAACCTTGCTTATCAAAGTTAGCGTCAATCCAAGGCTGATTAATAATAATTTCAGCCACATCAATTTGTTCAGATTCGGTGTCCAAGTTAAGATTGTTTATGCTCACCTGTTCCACTGTAATTCGCGGCTTTGTGCTATCAGATATTGCCAAATTAGATAATGATAATTGAGTGTCATTGGCGCGAAAGCGAATTCCTTCACTCCCTTCCGACAGATGATAGTTGGCATAAAACGCCAATAAACCATCGGTTAATTGGGCTTCAATTAGATCATTCGATAAAGGCCACAATGGGGCAAGGGCGATCCCCGAAAGCGCTATATTCCCCTTGACTTCAAACGGTGCCAATTGGACTTGACCAGCAAAACCAATAGTTCCACCCTCAGCAGTTCCGATCTGCACGTCATAATGATTATCAGCAGTCACTTTATCTTGTTGTTGAGTTACTGTAGATAATACCGCAAGGGTATTAAAATCGGTAACGTCAAAAGCTAGGTTAGGAAATGTAATATTAGTTGCGGACACATCATCAGAGAGTAATATCTGTCCCCCTTTCAGCGCCATGTTATTCACTCTTAAGTGAGGAATTTCAGAGTCTTTTTCGGTAGGATTATCCTGGCTATTATCGCTACTTAAATTCTCAAGGATATCAGAAAAGTTAAACTGGGTTTGCTCGCCACCAGTCAATCTTGCTAAATGTACATACGGCTCTTCTATAGACAGGCTTTCTAAAGTTGGTGTGAGGTGTATCAGGGTCTGCCAAAAACCAGCATCAACTTCCAATAGTGAAACTTTAACAAAAAGTTCGTCTCTTTTATCCTCTTCAATCACGAAGTTCGAGACACGAACCCGCATTAAAAATGGATTTATTCTTACTTTTTCAATACTGACAACTCGTTGAAATTTATCACTCAATATTTGCGGTAATTGAGATTGCAAAATCAAAGGGGTTAACAAGCCTAAAATTAATGCATAAATGAAATATGCGCTTAATAGATAAGTGCTTATTCGCAACCATTTAGGCTGTTTACGAAATTCTGAAAATAAATTTCTAAGGGGCATAATATTGTTTTTATAAAGTTGTCAGAACGGAATAAACGCCCTGCATGCAATGAGCAAACAGGGCGTAAGGTATACTGAGTAACACCTTTGGAAATAGTGTTACTTGTATTAATGAATTAAAGGGCTGTAACTAAGTCACCTAAGCCAGATTGCAACAAAGAAAGCGTATCTTCATCATCACTAAAGTAGCTATTAATTTGAGCTATGAAACTGGTGATCATATCCGTATCCAAGCCAAGGGCTTCGAACTGCTGTTTTAATTCATTAATTGCACTTAAAGATGAACTGTATTCAGACGCTTTGCTAAGTAAACCTGACATAGACGAACTATCAGAAGATGAATCTGAACTGAGTGCAGGTACGTTTTCTAATAAAGAGTCTAAACCTGGAACACTTTGCGCAAGTTCACTGTAGTTTGTATCCGAAAGGTTGCCTTTAGCATAATCAAAAATTGACGCCAATCCACCTTCTGATTGCGCTTCTGAGACACCTAGGTTATCTGAAACCATGCTCACTAAACTTGTAACGTCATAAGATTGCGCAGCTTCATTTGTGTCTAAACCTTTCGCTTCGCTTACTTGTGATGTCGAAGAGCTTCCAAGTAATCCTTGTAACTTGTTAAGTGTATTGTCGGCTGCAAGTGTATTGCCAGACAAAGCAAGTGCAGAGATAAGTAGAACTGATAATATTTTCATTTAATATTCCTTTAAATAAGACTCACGTTTTAAGTGCTATGTATTAGCAAAATCTCAGCATTAGATGAAATTTACATACTGTGAGTTCGAATTTAATTTATTGATTGGGCGATTTTTAGCGTATTATTTTACCAGTTATAATTGGAAATTACTTGATTTGAAGTGTAAAGATTGTCTTTACAAAAGTAGGCTAATACTCGTTAACCGTCGTAGTTAATAGAAGCTAGAAGGCAGACACAAGAGCACAACCATCAATTAAGGAAAAGGATTGAGTTTGCCAAATTAATTTACCCTATTTAAACCACCCTTAACGGGCTCATCATCATAAACAAAAGCAATATTTAAAACTGGTTTACACAACAGTGGGATGCGCTTGCTTTGAATTCTGAAATATGTAAAAACGGTTGAGTAATAGACTAAAAACAACCGATTTTCACTCACTCAAGGGTATAAAAGAGAGGCAAATATGAGACAAGATGTATTTTCATTTTATGAAAAATGACGTTTTATTTTACCTATACTCTGTCAGCTGAGGTTTTTTCACGAACTGATAAATAGTGTTGGGAAGTGGTTTAAGTAAGTAAAGCGCAAAGATAAGTCAATAAATCTAACCGTTGTGTAAAGGTTAAGTAAAGAGAAGCATTAGTCATTTTATATTCAGTTTACCAGCCTAATATTCATCGTGAAGTTAATTAGTTTAAAAAGGAAGCACGATGAGATTTACCATCCTATTACCCATGGTCATAAGTTTGGCTGTGCTGCCAAATATCAGCTTTGCTCAGAATAAAGACACCCTGCAGTATAAAGTTGTTCAGCAACATCAAAACAAACCCCGAGCGCCGGCTGTTAATAAGCGGGTGGTATATAAAACTGGGGCTGTGATACGTAAAGCACCTACAAATGGGCTTGCACTGCGTTTTGGTGGTGTATCTTTTATCTTCAACGAGGGCTTATATTATCGCCATGTGAATCAAGTCTATACTGTCGTCCGTCCGCCAGTTGGTTTGAGGGTCAGCTATCTACCTAATGGATACGAACATATTATTATTAAGGGTCGCCCTTATTATTTCCTGCAAGGTATTTATTATGTTTTTGATAATGGGGATTACCGAGTAATAGAAGAGCCAATTAGCGATGATACTGATAGCGATAGTCCCTCGCAGATTCTTGTTCAGTCAGTTGAAACTGCATCCAATACTAGTTTTCAGCTTGGTAAAGCATATGATTCACTGCCTCAAGGTGCACAGTCAGTCCTAGTTAACGACCAACAATATTTCAAATATAATGATATTTACTTTCTGCCTCAATCATCAGGCAACAGTGTTTACTATTTAGCTGTGAAGTTGGAATAGTGAGTATTAATGACTTAAATACCCATTGCAATTCAATCAATGATTATGACTAGTTTGCAGTGTATTTATGAAGGAAATAGGATTAGATAGTACGAGTATTATGAAACAACAGTATTTAATATCAGGAGTATACTGTAGACAATTTTAATTACTCTCTAATAACTAAGGCTGCTTATATAAGCAGCCTTAGTTTCAGTTAAATCAACTGAGATAATTTTCACTATGCCAGTTAAGCCGCTTTTTTCATCCAACCTGCGCACCTATATTAGCTAAAG
>Ga0316197_10003283_pt1 | contig 11519 bp, 7 predicted proteins | sample OudBiesiAoxic_MG_FD_204939 | JGI IMG/M metagenome (GOLD analysis project Ga0316197, IMG submission 204939) | Coastal sediment microbial communities from Oude Bieten Haven, Netherlands - site A oxic | ecosystem: Environmental > Aquatic > Marine > Coastal > Sediment | place: Netherlands...
AGGGCCGACCGAGGGCTGGGTCCCGGTGGAGACGATCGCCGAGCAGCTCGAGCCCGTCTACATCCGGGTACTCCCCCGCGAGGACGGCTGGGCTAGCCCGATCCTCTTCTGGTCGGACGGCAGTTCCTATCGCATCGTCAGCAACGGAAAGGACGGCGAGATGGACCGGGATTGGTCCCAGCCATTCGAGACCCAGGAGACTGCGGACCCGGGACAGGACATCGTCTTCGGCGACGGTCAGTTCCTGACCCGGCCGGAAGGGATGAACGAATAGCCGGTGCGCTGATGGGACTTCGTGACGACCTGTGCCGGATCATCGACCCGCGGCGGGTGCTGACCCGGCGGATCGATCGCGTCGCCTTCGCCAACGACGCCAGCGTCTACCGCATCGTTCCGCAGGCCGTGGTGCTGCCGGCCACGATCGGCGAGGTTCAGGATCTGTTCCGGCTCAGCCGCTCGCTGCGGATCCCGTTGACCTTTCGCGCTGCGGGGACCAGCCTGTCGGGTCAGGCCGTGACCGACGGCATCCTGGCCGTCGTCTCTCGCCACTGGGGCGAGTTGCACGTCGAGGGAGACGGCAGGCGCGTCCGGGTCCAGCCCGGAATCGTCGGGGGCCAGGTCAACCGGCACCTGCAGAAGTTCGGAGCCAAGATCGGGCCCGACCCGGCCTCGATCGGTGCCTGCATGATGGGTGGGATCCTGGCCAACAACTCGAGCGGGATGTGTTGTGGCGTGACGCAGAACGCCTATCACACGCTGCACTCGATTCGTTTCGTCTTGCCCAGCGGCCTCGACGTCGACACTGCCGATCCCGACGGCGACGCGCGCCTGGTCCGCGAGGCACCGGCACTGGCCGAGGGCCTGCTCTCTCTCAAGCGCCGGATCGATACGAACCCCGCGCTGCGAGACAGGATCCGCAACAAGTACCGCATGAAGAACACGAACGGCTATTCACTGAACGCCTTCGTCGATTTCGAACGGCCCATCGACATTCTCGGGCACCTGATGATCGGATCGGAAGGAACGCTGGGATTCGTCGCCGAAGCCGTGCTGAACACCGTCCCCGACTACCCACTGAAGTACACGGGGATGCTGTACTTCGACAACGTTTCCAGCGCGTGCGCGGCCATTGCCGCCTTGCGTGACTCCGGCGCGCGGGCGCTGGAACTGATGGACCGCGCCTCGCTGCGATCGATCGCGGGACAACCCGGCGTGCCGGGCGAGATCGGCGACCTGCCCGCGGAGGCCGCCGCCCTGCTGGTCGAGTACCAGTGCGAAACCCGCGACGAACTGGAAGACCGCAAACGCGACTGTCGCGACGTGCTTCCGTCCCTACCTCTGCTGCACCCGCCCGATTTCACGACCGACGCTGCCCGGCAGGCCGCGCTGTGGACGGTGCGCAAGGGCCTGATCCCGTCGGTGGGCGCGATGCGTCGCCGGGGCACTTCGTTCATTCTGGAAGACGTGGTCTTTCCGATCCCGCGCCTTGCCGACGGGGTCTCCGATCTGCAGACGCTGTTCGAGCAATACGGGTACGACGATGCGATCGTCTTCGGCCACGCCAAGGACGGCAACCTGCACTTCGTCCTGATCCAGGCCTTCGACGACCCGCGGGAAGTCGCCCGCTACGATCGCTTCATGCACGCCCTGGCCGAGGTCGTCGTCGGGCGCTACGACGGGGCGCTGAAGGCCGAGCACGGCACCGGAAGAAACATGGCGCCGTTCGTCGGCGCCGAGTGGGGCCCGGAAGCCTACTCGATCATGCAGGAACTGAAACGGCTGATCGACCCCGACGGTTTGCTCAATCCCGGCGTGATCCTCAACGACGATCCGAAAGCGCACGTACGGCACCTGAAAGAGTTGGCGACCGTCGAAGAAGAAGTCGACCAGTGCATCGAGTGCGGCTTCTGCGAGCAACATTGTCCCAGCCGTGAACTGACGTTGACACCCCGCCAACGCATCGTCGTGCGCCGGGAGATGGCGCGCCTGCGTGAAGTCCAACCGCGGGGAGCGGAACTCGCCGAACTCGAAGCCGACTTCCCGTACGACGCCATCGACACCTGTGCGGTCGATGGAATGTGCGCGATCGCCTGCCCGGTAGACATCGACACGGGCGCGTTGGTCCAGAGGCTGCGTTTCGAATCGCACTCGGCCGTGGCCGAGGAACTCGTGGCGGCGGCCGCCGAGCGCTTCTCGTGGATCGAGCCGGTCGCGCGCCTCGGCCTGCGTCTGGGAGGTCTGCTGCGAAGCGACTTGCCGCCGCCCGCCCGGCCGACCTTGCCGCGCCTGTCGCGCGCGCGAGCCCACGCGGTCTATTTCCCCAGTTGCGTCTCGAGGGTCGTCGGACCCGATCGCGGATCGGCCGCGTCGATCGTCGAGTTGGTGACACGTGTCGCCGAGCGCGCCGGGACTCCCGTGTGGATCCCCGGCGACGCGGCGGGGACGTGCTGCGGGATGCCGTTTTCGTCCAAGGGGTACCGTCGCGCCCACGCGGTGGCCGCCAACCGGGCGATCGAACGGTTCTGGAACTGGTCGGGCGAAGGCGCGCTGCCCGTCGTCATCGACACCAGCCCCTGCGCACTGACGCTCAAGCGAATCCGACCGTCGCTCGACGCGGCCAATCGTCGACGCTTCGATCGCCTCGAGATCCTCGACGGCATCGAGTTTGCCCTCAGACTTCTCGAAGGCGGCCTGAAGCCTCGGGTCCGCAAGGACTCCGTCGTCCTGCACCCCGTCTGCTCGGTGCACAAGATGGAACTGGTCGATGCTTTCGAGGCCGTCGCTCGGTGGTGTGCGACGAGCGTGACACGACCGATCGACGCCGGCTGCTGTGGCTTCGCCGGGGACCGCGGCTTCGCCTTGCCCGAACTGACCGCCGCCGCGACCCGAGCCGAGGCGGCCGAGGTCGCAGCCTCCGCCTTCTCCGGCTACTACAGCAGTAGCCGCACCTGCGAGATCGGCCTGTCGCGCGCGACGGGCAAACCGTATCAGAGTTTCTGGGCGCTGCTCGACGAGGTCACTCGACCTTAGCCACGGTGGGTTTCGCGGCGCGGGCCATGCCCTCGGCCAGGCGTCGCAACGCACGCGTGACGGCGACGCGGGCTGCATCTCGAGACGGCTTGGCCAGCGCGTCGGCGACTTCCGCCCAGCTTTGACCCAGCTCGACCCGCGCGATGATCGCCTGGCGGTCCTCTTTTCGCAACTCGTTCAGCGCCCGCAGGTATCGCTCGTACGTCTCGTGCTCGATCGTCACATGAAGGGGTGACGGACGACGGTCCGGTTCGTTCGTGTCGATCGTGACCGGGCGGGCCGAGCGCTGGGCCTTGCGCATCTCGTCGCGGACGCGATTGAGCATCGCCTTGTGCAGGTAGGCCTGCAATGCGCCGTCGCCGCGCGGATTGAAGTTCTTCAGGTTCTTGATCGTCCTGAGCAGTGTCTCCTGGACGAGGTCGTCCGTATCCATTGCGCCCCGCGCCCAACCCGGCAGGCGGTGTCGGGCCCAGCGTCGGAACGGCGGCAGGTAGCGTTCGATCAGTTGATCGAGAGCCTGCTCCTGTCCGTCCTGAGCCCTTCTCAACAATTCGACCGACGTCAAGAGTCCCGTCAACGAACCCCGTCGCTCGCATCCATCCGGTGGATCGGATCGTTCTTCCAGACTCATGTCAAAACCTCTCCTCGTCCGATTGCAGGGTCCAGATATCTCCGACGACCTCGCGTTCCAGGTAGACCAGGCGATCTCCACTCCGGGCGACGTCGAAGTACGCAGCCCCGAAGACCGGCCCGAGAATCAGGGGTGGTGAGAATGGCGTGATCGCTCCCCCGGCGACGTCGATCCTGCGCACCTCGATCGAGTCGGTGCCCCAGGTCGCAGCAACCCATAGCGCCTCTTCCCCCGCGTCCCAGTCGATGTGGCGCGCGTCCGCGCCGACGGTCAACCGACGGTCTCGTTCGGGATCGTCAACATCGGAGATCCACACGTCACTCTCGCCTTCGTCCGACCGCACAAAGGCGATCTTCTCGCCGTCGCCGGACCATGCGGGATACGAGTCGTCCCCGTCGCCGGACGTGATCCGGACCGGTTCGTTCGTGCGTCGGCCTCCGTCGAAGCCAGCGACCCACACGTGCCGACCTCCATCCCTGCTCGACACGAAGGCGACCCGATCGCCTTCCGGTGACCACGCCGGGTGCGCGTCGAGTGCAAGGTGGTCCGTGATTCGCGACGTCGGTCCGCCCTCCGCGGAGACGGTCCAGATGTCACCCTGGCCCGCGTGGCGCCAGCCGTAGACGACCTGTCGGCCGTCGCGAGAGATCGCGCACTGTCCCGTGTTACCGGGGTGGCGGGTCAGTCTCCGCGGTCCTCCCCACGATCCGTCGCCGGACAGCGACTGCGACCACAGATTGAATCCCCCATCACGGTCCGAGGAATAAACGATTTCCCGACCATCCTGGACGAAGACCGGACTCGCGACTCGCCGCGTGCCCTCGAAGCGGGTGCGCGATCGGGTGGCCAGATCGACGAGAACGATGTCGGTGTCGTCCCGAAACGTGGAATAGACCAGACGGTGACCATCGTTCGAGATGCTCGGGTGCGTTTCGGGCCCGCTACCGGTCGTCAATCGAACAGTCTGGCCACCGGTAGACGGCACCCTCCAGATGGCCCGGCTGCCACCGCGTGTCGAGTCGAAGTAGACAAAACGCCCATCGGCCGACCAGACCGGATGTCGATCGAACTGAGGGTCCGAGGTCAACTTCTTGGCCTGTCCTCCGTGCGCCGCGACCGTCCACAGGCCGTGGCCGGCCTGGTAGACGACCGAGCGACCGTCCGGGGACCAGGCAGGATGGCGCTGATCTGCAGAACCGTCTTCGTCATCGGCCGGTTGCGTGACACGGCCGATGTCGTCGAGAGACGCAACGGCCACTCTCAGAAAGCCGTTCGTTCCGGCGCGCGCGAAGGCGATCATCTTCCCGTCGGGGGAGATCGCCGGGTCGGTGGCGTCCGGCACCAGCAGAGCCACGGGTCCTCCGAGCCGTGACACCTTCCAGATCGCATCCGACCCACCGCGGTCGGAGACGAACGCGAGTTCGGTGCCGTCCGGGAACCACGCCGGAAGTCGGTCCACGGCCGGATCGGAAGTCAACCTGAGAACGGCCCCACCCGCCGCCTCGGTGATCCAGACGTCGATCTCACCGTTCCAGTCCGCAGCGTAGGCCACTTGCGTGCCGTCGGGGGACAGCGCGGGTTCGGCTTCCCATCCGGGGTCTGTCGTCACGTTTTTTGACGTCCACGTCGGGGGCGACGGGTTCGGATGCCAGTTCGACAAGACGACGGCGAGCAGGATCAACATCGCCGCGGCGGCCCATTGCCAGTATCGGCTGATGATCTCGAGAATCGTCGTGGGTGGATCCGACCGCTCCGTCGAGATCACCTCTCCCATCACGTCGGCCCTCAATTCGTCCAGTTCGTTACGCAAGCCCTTGGCGGTCTGGTAGCGACGGTCGGGGTCCTTTTGTAGGCAGTGGCGTACGATGCGACCCAGGTCCGGGGGGATCTCGCGGCGCAGTTCCAGGACCGACGGTGGACTCTCGCGCAGGATCATCTCCATCACTTCGGCTTCCGAAAGTCCGTCGAACGGCCGCCGGCCGGTGATCATCTCGTAGTAAACGACTCCCAGGGAAAACAGGTCCGATCGCGGCCCGACCGAACGCCCCTCGATCTGTTCCGGAGACATGTAGGGCACCGTGCCGATCAGCGTCCCGTCCAGAGATAGCGGTGTGTCTCGTCGCGAAGCGGCGGACACGATCTGGGTGGGCTCGAATCGGCGCAGCTTGGCGAGGCCGAAATCCAGCACCTTGGCCCTTCCGTCCTCGGTGACCATGATGTTGGCGGGCTTCAGGTCGCGGTGGGTGATTCCGTGCTCGTGGGCCTGGCTGAGGGCGTCGGCCAGCGGGATGGCCAGGTCGAAGAACGCCTTCAGCGGAAAACCGCGCCGGGGAATTCGATCGGCCAGAGGCGCACCCTTGATCAGTTCCATGGCCAGGAAGTTCAGATCGCCTATCGCATCGACCGTATAGACGGTCACGATGTTCGGGTGCTCCAGTGCTGCCAGCGCCCGGGCCTCTCGCTTGAAGCGTTCCACACGAAGGGTGCTGTGCATCGCCTTGGGAGACAGGATCTTCAGCGCCACGCGACGATCCAGCGAGACCTGCAGCGCCTCGTACACCACCCCCATCGACCCACTGCCGAGTTGGTTCAACAGTCGAAAATCGCCGAGCCGTGCGGGTGGGACCGGCGCTGCGTCCGGGATCTCCGAAATGCCGTGGAGCGCCCGCAGCGCTTCGATCACGGCGCGTTCGTGGTCGGTCCTCGCGCGACGCAACTCGTCATCCCACGAAACACTGTCGTGATCGGCCACAGCTCCCGCGAGAGTTTCGACCTGGCCGCGGATGAGAATCACGGCCGTCCCCTTTGGCCCCCGAGGTCGAGCGTCAGAAACGGCGGCGACGCTCGTCGAACGAATGCCTCGTCTGTCTGTATCAACGCTCAACAGCGACCGGCCGAACGACGCACCTGGGGAGCAAACTTTGTTGTCATGATAGCGCCGATCCGGGGAACCGCTCGGAGCGGAATGGTCCTCATTTATGACCGGAATAGTCCAGTACCTTGAGCGACCTTCGGGTCGGTCTGCCCTGCAGGGGCAAACCAAAATGTTGCAGGCGCGAGGGACCCGAAATCGGGCAAGAACAGCGATATGGTGCGACTGCTGTTCGAAACTGCACTCGGAGACGTTTCAACAGGTAGTAACAGGAGGAGACGAGGGGAATCGACGGGAGGTGCATGATGAAGTCCCAGATTCCAGGCCACCGAAAGAGCGCCGGATCGATCCTGACGATCTTGGCCATCGTCGTCGCCGTACTCGTGACGTCTCCTTCGCTGATCGCCCAGCAGCGGGGACGTTGTGCGGTGACGGAACTGCCTGGGCAACTCGTGCTTCCAGACGGCACGGTCCACGACTCGGGAGAGGTGAAGATCTGTTTCGACGGTTGGCACAACCCGAGTTCGGGCCGACACGTGATCTTCGTGGACGGAAAGAAGTGGGGCTACCTGCTGAGCCGCTCGGGTGAGTCCGACGAGTTGGCGACCGAGGTACCGGTCTTCGTCTTCACCCCGCGCAGCGAACACCATCACGTGCGGCTGCTCGGATATGCCTGGCCCAATGGCGACGGGATGTCGGTCCACGTGCTGCACCGGCCTGGCGGAAAGGTCTCCGGAACCCTCACGGACGCCAGCGCATTGCTGGATCGGGCCAACAACGAACGGTTCGTACTGGTCGCCGCCCGGGCCGAGTAAACCCGCCCTGAGTCGAAGGGCCAACGCATCGGCGATTCTGGAATCTTTCTTGCTTTTCGGGTACGGAAACACGATGCTTTGGCCGAGGCGTTGACTCAGGAGGAAGGTCATGCTCGGGCGATTCTTTGTGCGTGCGGCCGTGTGGTTCATCGTCCTGCCTTTGCTGGGAGGACTGGCGGTTGGTGTCGCTCAGGCGCGGCCGAAGCAGGGTGGCGAGCTTGGAATCCAGTTCGGAGTCGTGGCTCCGGACCACGACCTCTCGGGCCGGGCGCAGGATTTTTCCAACCTCGAGCCGATGTTCGGCATCCGTGGTGACTACGAGTTCGCACCGATCTGGGGTTGGTTCACCGACGCCTCGTTGACGGTGTTCGACACCGAGACGGCGGGTGACGTGGCGAACTACACCGTCCGCACCGGGTTCGAGCTGTTTCACCGGCCACACTGGACCGACTATCAGACCTTCTTCACGTTCGGCGGCGGCTGGATGGGCGTGAATCGCGACCGCGCCGCCGATTTCTCGCGGTGGTTCGGCTCGGTCAGCACCGGCCAGCGGTTCACCGCCGGACCGAACCAGTTGATCCGGTGGGAACTGCGCGTCGATCAAACGTTCACCGACGACGGGCTCGACGGCAAGGCGTTGACCACGGGCTTCCTGGTCATGGGCCTGACCTGGGGCATGCCCAATCGTGCGCGAGATACCGACGGTGACGGCGTGGTCGACCGCAAGGACGATTGCCCCCGAACGCCCTGGCGCGCCGAAGTCGATTCGCGCGGTTGTGCGCTCGACACCGACCGCGATCGAGTCTTCGACGGAATCGATCAGTGTCCCGATACGCCAGAGGGCTGGCCCGTGGACAGCGTCGGTTGTCCGCTAGACAGTGACGGCGACGGCGTCGGCGACGGGATCGACGACTGTCCCGGCACGCCGCCCGGCGCTCTGGTCGACGAGCGAGGCTGTCCGCTCGACAGCGATGGCGATGGCGTCTACGACGGCATCGACCAGTGCCCCGAAACGCCGCAGTACGCCCACGTCGACTCTCGCGGATGCCCGGTCGATTCGGACGGCGACGGCGTCTACGACGGTATCGACCGTTGTCCGCAGACACCGAAAGGAACCGCGGTAGACGAGTCCGGTTGCCCGATGGTTGCGCCGTTGTTCGAAGAGGAACGCCAGACGCTGATTCTCGAGGGCGTGTTCTTCGAGTTCAACAGCGCGAAACTGACGCTGAACTCGAAGGAGATTCTGGACGACGTCGCGGAATCGCTGCTGGCATGGCCCGAGGTGCGAGTCGAGATCGGTGGCCACAGCGACTCGCTCGGCGCCGACGACTACAACCTGCGACTGTCGAAGTTGCGCGCCGAGTCGGTGCGTGACTACCTGCTCGAGAGGGGCGTACCGAGATCACAGCTCGAAGCTCGCGGTTACGGCGAGGCCAATCCCGTCGACAACAACCGCACCGAGGACGGGCGAGCGAAGAATCGACGCGTGGAGCTGAAGCGACTGGACTGATCGAGGGACTTTGCTTCGGTGATATGCTGGGCCGGTCATGCCCACCAGCACGGTCGAAGATTACCTGAAGTGTATCTACTTCGAGGCCCGAAGCACGCCGGGCGAACTTGTGGCCACGGGCAGGATCGCGTCGGCCATGAACGTCGCGCCGGGCACCGTGACGGCCATGATGAAGACGCTGTCGGAGTCCGGCCTGATCCGCTACGAACCTTACGCCGGCGTGTCGTTGACCGATGCCGGGCACAAGCTCGCCACTCACGTCCTGCGCCGGCACCGTCTGGTCGAACTCTTTCTGGTCGAGATCATGGGCATGGACTGGAGCGAGGTTCACGCCGAGGCAGAGGTGCTGGAACACGCGGTATCGGAGAGCCTGATCGATCGCATTGACGAGATGCTGGGCCATCCCACCGTGGACCCGCACGGCGACCCCATCCCGACCGCGGGGGGGCACGTTGAAGAACCCGACCTGCTCGACCTGGTGACCTGCCAGATCGGTCGTCCACTGTCGATCGCGCGCGTCACCGACCAGCGCACCGAGTTCCTGCAAATGCTCGAGAAGCACGGCCTGATGCCCGGGCGGCGGGCCGAGGTCGAATCCCGTGACGAGTTGACCGAGACCGTCTGCATCCGTCCGGAAAAGGGCCCATCACTGCAGCTAGCCTTCCACGCCGCCGCACGCATCCTGGTCGATGGGGGCTGATGGGGTCAGGTCTTGAAATGCAACATTCTTCTAAATGTTCGGGGCTTCGCCCCATGAACATTTAGAAGAATGTTGCATTTCAAGACCTGACCCCATCAGCCCCATCAGAGGAAAATGTAGCGCGCCGCGAACAGGGCTCCGAGGATGTAGACCAGCGCCGAGGCCTCTCGCGGGCGGCCCGCTAGCAGCTTCAACAGCGGGTATGCGATGAACCCGAACGCGATTCCGTCGGCGATCGACCAGGCGAACGGGATGCCAATCATGACGAGGAACGCGGGAAACGCCTCCGTGAAATCACTCCACTCGATGTTGCGCACGTTGCGCGCCATCAGGCTGCCGACGACGATCAAGGCCGGGGCGGTCATCGGATACAGCGACGGACCGCCTTCGATCGGGACTCCCCCGCCGACCATGCGTGCGACCGGCGCGAAGAACAGCGCCAGGAAGAACAGGCTTCCGGTGACCATGTTGGCCAGGCCGGTTCGTGCCCCCGCTTCAACCCCCGTGGCGCTCTCGACGTAGGCCGTCACGGTCGAGGTCCCGAGCAGAGACCCGATCACCGTGCCCGCCGAGTCGGCCATCAGCGCCGGCGTAGCTCGCGGCAAGCGCCCGTCGCGCAAGAAACCGCCCTGCTCACCAATGGCGATCAACGTGCCGATGGCGTCGAAGACGGCCATGAACAGGAAGATCACCACGACGGGGATCATCGCCGCGTCGAGCAAACCTCTCAGATCCAGTTGCAGGAAGGTCGGAGCCAGCGACGGCGGACGCTCGACCAGGCCCTGGTATTCGACCAGACCCATGGCCCAGGCCAGCGCCGTGGCGGCGAGGATGCCGATGAGGATGGCCCCCTTCGCCTTGCGCGCCATCAAGCCGATCGTCAGGGTCAGGCCGACCAGCGCGACGATGCTCACGGGACGGGTCAGGTCGGCCAGGTGCAGCGGGTTGCCCCGGGCCGGTTGCTCGACGATGCCTCCCGAGAAGAGCCCCAGAAAGGCAATGAACAGGCCGATGCCGACCGCGATGGCCAGCTTCAGGCTTCGCGGGATCGCGTCGATGATCAACTCGCGGATCCGCAGGAAGGTCAGCAAGAAGAAGACGACGCCCGATACGAAGACCGCGGCGAGTGCGACCTGCCACGAAATACCCATACCGACGACGGCGGTGAGAAAGAACAGGTTCTCGCCCATGCCCGGCGCGAGCGCAATGGGGTAGTTTGCCGCCAGGCCCATGACCCAGGTCGCGAGGCCGGCAGAAAGACAGGTCGCGACGAGAACCGCGCCGAAGTCCATCCCGGTCTGTGACAGCAACGCCGGATTGACGAAGATGATGTAGGCCATCGTCATGAAGGTCGTCGCACCGCCGAGCACCTCGGTACGGATGCTCGTTGCGTTGTCCTTCAGACGGAACAGCCGCTCGGCTAGCACGTTACCTGCTCTCCGCTGGTCCTATCGTGCGTACAGGTCGATCACACGCTCGATGGCGCGCCGGCAGACCGGACAGAAGCCCACGCGGTCTCGCGTGAACATGATACAGTCCACGCTCGGCCGATAGAGGCCCTGCATTTCGTACATCGCACCTTCGAACGCCCCGACTTTTCCGGCGTACTCTTCTTCTCCGAGTGTCCGGGTGAACCATTCGCGTTCCTCGTCGAACAGTTGTTCCAGGGCTTCCTCCGACGCCCCTGCTGCCCGCAGCTCGGCGCGCTTTTCCTGTGAGGCGATCGATCGTTCCTCGTAGGCCTGCTTGCGCCAGGGCGTGGGTAACGGAGTCGTCTCGGGCAACAGGTCGGCCCACTTCAACGCCTCGGGGTTCAGTAGCGCGGTCACGTTCGGCTCCCAGGGCTCGACGCGATCGCCGGTGAACTTCTCGTAGGCCACCGAACCGGTGAAATATTCGTCGCCGAGACCGGCGAAGTGGTGACCGAACTCGTGCACGACGAGATACGGCGCGTAGCTCGA
>Ga0316197_10003284_pt1 | contig 11519 bp, 12 predicted proteins | sample OudBiesiAoxic_MG_FD_204939 | JGI IMG/M metagenome (GOLD analysis project Ga0316197, IMG submission 204939) | Coastal sediment microbial communities from Oude Bieten Haven, Netherlands - site A oxic | ecosystem: Environmental > Aquatic > Marine > Coastal > Sediment | place: Netherlands...
TTTACCGCCAGCCGCAGACCTGCCGCCCCGCCCCTTTTTTCAATAAAATTAAGTACATGTTCTGCTGCTTTTTCTGTCAGACTAATTGCCATTATGTTACTCCGCTTCCGTCACACTGCACTGTCATGATTTAGTCAAAAAATTCAACTACTAGTGTGCAACCCATTCTACTTTATCCAGGTCTACCCCGTCCTTAAACATGTCCCATAGAGGTGAAAGCTCACGCAATCTGTCGATATTGTCGCGCACCAGCTGGATGGCCTGGTCTATGTCCTTTTCAGTCGTAAAGCGCCCGATACTGAAACGAATAGAGCTATGCGCAAGTTCATCATTCCTACCCAGTGCGCGAAGCACATAGGAAGGCTCAAGGCTGGCAGAAGTACAGGCTGAACCTGATGATACGGCCAGGTCCTTCAGGGCCATAATAAGAGACTCACCTTCGACAAAGTTAAAACTGATATTAATATTTCCCGGTATGCGATGATCTAAATCACCATTCACATATACCTCATCCATATCCTTGAAGCCATTAAGCAAGCGGTTACGTAAACCCAGAATCCTTACAGATTCTTCCGCCATTTCGTCACGTGCAATGCGGAATGCTTCGCCCATGCCAACAATCTGGTGAACTGGCAGAGTACCGGAGCGCATGCCGCGCTCATGACCGCCGCCATGCATCTGCGCCTCAATCCGGATGCGTGGTTTACGCCTGACGAAAAGGATGCCAATGCCTTTCGGCCCGTAAATTTTATGCGCAGACAGTGACAGCATGTCGATATCCATTGCCTTGACGTCAATAGGTATTTTCCCTGCGCTTTGGGCGGCATCGGTGTGGAAAATTACTTTATGTTTGTGGGCAATTTCGGCTATTGCAGCAACATCCTGAATCACGCCGATTTCATTGTTAACATGCATGATGCTGATCAATGTAGTATCAGGCCTGATTGCTGCTTCCAGTTTACCAAGATCAACCAGACCGTTTTCTTCAGGGTCAAGGTAAGTGACTTCGAATCCCTCGCGTTCCAGCTGGCGACAAGTATCAAGTACTGCTTTATGCTCGGTCTTGCAGGTAATAATATGGTTTCCTTTCTTACGGTAGAAATGTGCCGCACCTTTGATTGCCAGGTTGTTCGACTCGGTAGCACCCGATGTCCATACGATCTCCTTGGGATCAGCATTGATTAATGCCGCAACCTGTTTTCGTGCTTCTTCAACAGCTGCTTCCGACTCCCAGCCATAGGCATGTGAGCGTGAGGCTGGGTTACCAAACTCACCATCCATGGTCAGATATTGCATCATTTTTTCTGCTACCCGTTTGTCTACCGGGGTTGTTGCTGAATAATCAAGGTATATAGGTTTCATCGTCTCTACTTTTTCTCTAGTTATCAGAAATTCAGTGTTAATTACGCACCATTACTCAATGTTACTTATTGTGTTCTAGCTGGCTGTAATACCGCCGATACTATGGCTTTTTCTTCCTGGCGGCTGGCAACTTCCTGTACATTCGGCTGATTAACAAGATCACCCAGAGTAATTTGATTTAAAAACTCGTGTATTCGTGTGCTCAAATCTTCCCACAGATAGTGGGTTAGACAACGACTGTCCTTGTCACAGTTTTTCTCGCCACCGCAGCGTGTAGCATCAACATTTTCATTGATAGCTGAGACAATCTCTGCAACGGGAATGTTTTCTGGTTCTGTGGCAAGACGATAGCCACCGCCTGGTCCTCTTGTGCTCTGTACCAGTCCTTTGCGGCGCAATCGGGCGAATAACTGCTCGAGGTAGGATAGCGATATGCCCTGTCGACCAGCAATGTCTGACAGCGTCACAGCACCTTTTTCATAATGGATGGCAAGATCAAGCATGGCTGTTACAGCGTAACGGCCTTTTGTAGTCAGTCTCATAGTAGTTACTCGCAATTAAAGGAATAAAATGATATAATTAGCAATTATGTAATACCTGACTAATTTAGTCAAGTATTATTACTAATTCTTTTTCTCCTCAGGTTCATCACATCCACTGCTCAGCTCTTCTGCCGCAAGTTCCGGCATTTCACCCAATCCTTCTGCAAGACCTGCCTGCTCCAGCTTTCCATCAATCAGGTTGATTCGTGCGTCGACCGCATGCAGATGCTCAAGTATGTGATTAACCGCCTGCGCTACCGGGTCAGCGGAATCCTGTGTTTCGCCATAAGCAGTAAAACCAATTTTTTTAGCCTGCTCTTTGCGCTTCTTGTCATTCTGATCTAGGTTTTCATGGACGATATGGCCCGGAATGCCAATGACTGTAGCACGCGCTGGCACATCTTTAACCACCACTGAATTAGAACCAATTTTTGCACTGGTGCCGATCGTAATAGGACCGAGCACCTTTGCCCCGGCGCCAATCACAACATTATCCTGCAGCGTCGGGTGGCGCTTGCCTTTATCCCAGCTGGTGCCGCCTAATGTCACGCCGTGATATAGCGTGCAATCGTTGCCAATCTCAGCAGTTTCACCGATGACGACACCCATCCCGTGGTCTATAAAAAAGCGGCAGCCTATTGTCGCACCGGGATGAATCTCAATGCCCGTGAGCCAGCGAAAAAGATTCGATACTACTCGAGCCAGCCATTTGAGGTGATGGTGCCACAAAAACGTGCTCATGCGGTGACCCCAGACTGCATGCAAGCCTGGATAGGTCGTCAGTACTTCAAGTGTATTCCTGGCCGCGGGATCACGTTCGAAAACACTTTCTATATCTTCTTTAATTCTCTGAAACATATTATTTTATCGGAGATCTATTTCCGCTCTTGTACCAGTTTAGTTTCTCTCTGAGCTGAACCACCTGACCAACTATTATCAGTGTTGGTGCCTTGATTTTATTCAGTCTGACAAGTTCAGGCAGGCTATCGAGATCGCCAACATAAACTTTCTGCTCAGGCGTAGTGCCCTGTTGAACAAGTGCGGCAGGTGTCGTAGGCGGCATATCATGTGCAATCAGCTCTTTACAAATCACATTAACAGCCTGCAGTCCCATATAAAATACAATGGTCTGATTCGGTTGTGCCAGGGCTGGCCAGTTGAGATTGCAGGTACCATCTTTCAGATGTCCGGTGACAAACGTACAGGCCTGTGAATAATCACGGTGAGTCAGGGGTATGCCTGAATAGGTAGAGCATCCTGATGCTGCGGTAATGGCAGGGACTACCTGAAATGGAATCCCCTCTTCCATAAGCCCTTCAATTTCTTCTCCGCCGCGACCAAAAATAAACGGGTCACCGCCCTTCAGGCGCAATACACGATGCCCTTCTTTGGCGAGCCTGACCAGCAGGTGATTAATGTCTTCCTGCGGAATAGTGTGCTTATTGCGCTCTTTACCGGCATATATACGCTGTGCGTCGCGACGAACCATATCCAGTATCGGTTCAGATACCAGCCGGTCATAAACTACCACATCAGCCTGCTGCATTAAGCGCAAGGCACGAAATGTCAGGAGATCAGGGTCACCGGGTCCTGCTCCAACGAGGTATACCTGGCCGACATCATCGAGTTCCTGATCATCCTTGCTGATTTCTTCAGACAGGGCCGCTTTTGCTTCCTCATCACGCCCGGCATAGACCATTTCTGCAATACTTCCCTGCAGTATCCGTTCCCAGAAATAGCGTCGGGATTCAACATTCGAGAAACGCTCTTTTACAGCATCGCGATATTCTTCTACCAGGCTGGCCAGCCTTCCGCAGGCCGACGGGATTGATGATTCGAGTCGGCCACGCAGCAATCTTGCCAGTACCGGCGAGGCGCCGCCTGTAGAAACAGCTACCTGTACCGGAGAACGGTCAATTATCGATGGCATCATGAAACTACATAAATCGGGATTATCAACGACGTTGACCGGGATTCCTCTTTCCTGCGCAATGGCTGAAATACGCTCATTGATATTTCTGTCATCAGTAGATGCGATGATTACGGCCTGGTTACTAATATCTGCATCTTCGAATTCACGACTAATATGTGAAATATTTTTTGCTGCCGCCATTGCAGCCAGATCATCACACAATACCGGTGAGATGACGGTGATGGCGGAACCTGCTTTTTCCAGTAGTGCGACCTTCCTGGCAGCAACCTGACCACCGCCGACAACCAGGCAATCACGTTGTTTTACATTTAGAAAGATGGGCAGAAAGTCCATAGTAGCTCCCACATGGCCAGGTAAGCAGTAAATAGATAACCGACCGATTTTATCAAATACTACCCGTCAGCTCTATAAATACCGGACATTTCATGCCGAGAAATAGAACAGGCAATCATGCAAGCACAGGTGACAGGGCAGCGAACCTGTGCTTAACAAACGGGTATTAGTGTAATTAGTCCTGCTGACGGCAGCTTGTTACTTCGATAGCTTCAAAGTGTTCCTTCAACCAGCGATGGACAAGCTGCGAGGAATACCGTTTAAGGTCTTTTTCCTGACCATCCTGATTCATTATACGTGCAGTCAATTCCAGTCTGACTTTATTGGCTGTGAAGTGCTCTGCCAGCTCATCTAAAGAAGGTGCCTTACCAGGGCGAACTTTTGGCATGGTGTAAACCAGGTTTTGCATTGAATCAATACGTAGACTGGCAAAAATAGGACGCAGTCGCTTGCGTACTTCTTCCCGCACCAGGCGTGTGGCGAGCCAGGCCAGGTTGTCGGCTGCATCGAGTAAATCCGGCTCAACGCCTACAGCAGACTGTTGAAAAAAATCCAGCGCCGGGTAGTAACCCAGTTGATTTTCCTTCTCGTAGCTCGCAACCTGTTTCGCCAGCTCTTTTCCCACTACGGCTGATGCTGCAGCAGAGTGGCTGTCGAGGTCTTCAAGTTTCACTGTTACCAGGATTGAAAGCGCGACGTTAGTGACTTTCATATATTCGAAGTAGCAGAAAATGCCATGGGTGAATGGGTGATAATAATTGATCCTTCTACTCAGGCGTCCCCTGCCACAGCATCTCATAACCGAGTTCGTAGGTTTCATCACAAAACTCAGCGAGTTCAGAAAACTTCTCTTTAAAGACAGCATCTTCATGCGATTTTTCATGCTGTTCGAATGATTGCCAGAATGTCATGATCACCAGGTGGTCTTCGGTCATTTTCTTTGAATCAAATGAGCCCTCGTTTGAAACAAAGCCGGTGTACTTATAGACCTGGCCGCCAATGAAGCCACCATTGTCATCTCCATAGGTATTCTTGACAACATTGCACATTTCGCCGAGCGTTAATTCAACATCTTCAATGGTGACGCCCTCTTTCAGATTGACAACATTGAACAGCATGATAAAGCCAAACGGGATAGATATTGGGTGAAACATAATAGATTCCTTGGAAAGTTTAGATACAAATTAACCAGTAGATATAGATAACACTGTCATTAACTCTCATTAATTGTACATTAGAGTATATTAAAAGCGGCGTGATTGTTGATACTTTCCTGGTAGTAAAGCGGCATTACTAGCACGCATTATCGGGCGCTTCAGATGCCAGTCTAATTCAGGTCGGCAGCATATTCTTTAAGCTTTTCCAGTGGCACAACTTCAAGAGCACGAATATGAGTTCGCGTCATATGCACGCGCGGTGCCATCCCCTGTTCATAGGCTTCCAGCCATCTTGCTGCGCATACACACCAGCTGTCTCCGGGTTTCAGGCCGGCAAATCCGAACTGGGGCATTGGCGTTGACAAATCATTGCCACGTGCGCGCGAAAATTCGAGAAAGTCACCGTTCACCTTAATGCAAACCGTATGCGAGCCCAGGTCTTCCTCGCAGGTATTGCACTTGCCATCTCTGTAAAAACCGGTAACAGGTTCGTCACTGCAAGATTCCAGCGGTTCACCATATACGTTTACCGAATCATCCATGTCTACTGCGGCCATAAAAAGCTTCTCCATATTGTGTTTATCATTGTTCAAGTGTCCTGATCATATCAAGCAGAGGCTCACTGACAGGCTTGATTCGTTTACGCATCACACTACCGAGGCAGTCTGTACCGCCAAATAAAGGGTCCAGCAAGGTTTCACTCATTTGCGCAAGTCCTAGCATGGCCAGTATACGTTGTTGACCGTCGGCTACTCGCTCAATGATCTGTTCTATCTCTGTTGAAAGATTATGGTATTCATTTTCACACTCCCCTTTAACTATCCTGTTGTTGAAAGCACTGAGATCTTCAATGTTTCGAAAGCGCCGCGTCACGCCCAGGTCTGAGAAGTGATGGCCAACAGCATTTAGCAGCGTTACCACAACTGCCTGCTGTGCAGGTCTTTTTAATGACAGCTTTATGGTTTGTAGAAATGCCTGTCCCTTGTCGCTATGACACCAGAGATAATATTCAGCGGCTTTATTGCCCTGATTGATCGGATCGGCAAGCAACCGGCTTAGTCCAGGGTAGCTCTCATGCTCGTCTGTGTTGAGTGGTAAGTCATTTGCTGTTGCAATCAAAAAGCCGGGGTAGTAGGCAGATTTATGTGCGGCTTTTTTCCATAGACTCTGGCGGTCTTCATCTGACAATACTCCCGGCTGAAGCAGTAAACTTACTGTTTCGACTATGCGCAGGGCATCCGCTTCGAACGGCAGGAATTCCATCAGAAAAACGGCAAGCTCCTGACCCAGCGCATCATCAACAACACTCTGATGCTGCAGTAATATGCGAGCATTTTCTTCTGTCGGCTGGGCCCACCAGGCATGCCGTGCCACTTCCACCGGCAGATCTCTACTATTCGCAACGGCTACAACGGCCTCGGGTTCCCCCAGTTTGAGCAGGTTCTGCAGGCTTTCTTCTTTTCGTGACTGCCCCATCCTGATCCAGCGATGAATATAGACCGGGTAGCCAAGCGGAGAACCCAGCACATAGGTGGAAATCAATTCCTTGACCATGGCGATATATTTTTCATCACGGCAATTCGCACTCAATACCACCTGCCCTTCACCACGTTCAGTCAGGGCATCAATAAGCATTTTTGACTCATCAATACGCAGGGCATAGAGGTTCTGTCTAAGCAATACGTTGATTCGCAGATTATCTTCGTTTGATAGTGGCATGGGTTTGTTATTGAGTGTTCGTTAATTCAGCTGCACGCGCGTGCCAAACGGCACTTTACTTTTTCCTTTTACCAGCCATAACACATCTACAGCGGGTTCCTGTGCAGGGAATTCCCCTTCAGCATCGGTAAAATAAACCAGTAAATCAGCTTGTATGTCCTGCTGCTGCAACCACTGAAAAGGCGGTATAAATGATGTTCCCCCGCCACCAGAAAGTTTTTCAGGTAAATGCACTTCTTCCCATGGTTCATATCTCCATGGACAATCACTGTCCAGTTTGGCATCGCAGGCAAGCAAGGTAATTCGAGCAGATAACTGGCCTTTAATGGCATTAATCTCGCTGAGAAATTCACTGATTTCACCGTTGCTAATTGAACCGCTGGTATCGATCACGACAACTATATTGACTTCTGTGCTGCGCAAGCTCGGGAAAATGGCCGGGCCATCACGCCGGTTTGATGGCCGTATGTAGCTGTAATCATTTCGTGCGATATAGCTGAGATAACGCGCCAGCAGCATGCGCCACGGCAAACTCGGCTGAAGCATATGATCAACCAGCCGGGCCAGGGAACCCGCCAGCTTGCCGGCCTGCATCGCCTGCTGTGCCGCTCCTGCCAGACGTTGCTGCCATTGTACAGATAAATCTTCCCGTTCCTGGCCACTTAATGGCCGTGGGCGCCTGGCTCCTCCCGCATCGCTATCGGATTCTGCCTTGCCACCGGTCTTGCCTCTAATATCACTGCCACCGCCCTTTTCAGTGACCTCGCCATCTGCTTCAGACTGGTTTCCGTGTGATGGCAATTCACCCGTCCCTTCACCCTGGTTACCGTCATCTTCTTCTGCATCGTAGATGTGTTGATCAATTGTTTGATCAGCCATCTTTTTATCAAGGTAGGGATAAATTTCCTCTGCGGTCATTTCAGCAAACCCCCTGTCATAGAGGATACCAAAGGGTGCTGTCAGACCCTCATCAAGCAACAAGGGATTAATTGCGTAGTCACAGGCAATATCCCAGCGCCATTTAAGACGATTTTCTCTGCGGGCGAAATGCGCAAGGCCACAATGCAGGGCCTCGTGCGCCAGCATAAACTCTGTTTCCTGCAGGGTCAGCGAATCAATAAAGTCCGGGTTGTAATAAAGCTTGCGGGCATCGGTTGCAGTGGTTTTACACCACTTCCGCTCAGCTGCTACCAATGGCAGACGCAAAACCAGTGCGCCAAGGAAAGGCCTGTCAAGGATGAGCCTGGTGCGCGCAGTCGCAAGTTTTTGTTCAATTTGCTTAAGTATCATCGTTTGACAGTCAGGACTTCTAGCGCCCGAAAATCATCAGGTCTGCAATAGAATCTGCCCACTGGTCAAACTCCGGCACATTAAACAGGTCCTCACCCAGTGCACGATGCATATCAGAAATCATCATTACGCCCATTTCGCGCTGTGGAAAACTGCCGGCAAAACTTAAAATATTGCCAATGACCCTGATCGCGTCATTGCTGCCCTTGACACGAATGGCGCGACCAACCAGTGCGGTGGCAACGGCATATTGGAGATCTATTTCACCGGGTACTGGCACGTCATTGCCCTGAATGATTTCATCAAGGTCAGGCATATTGGTGAGATTATCAATATAGGCTTTTAATTCGATGCCAGTTGCCGGCCCTACACAGGCCTGCAGTGTTTCAGTCAGCAGCTCAGGCTGATCTTCAAACTTCTGCAGGGCGTTGTTTGCAAACTCCCACGAACGCGGTGTTGGAAATGCGACGGGGTTGTGCGCCGGGTCAAATTCAAATAGCTTTTCAGGACGGAATCGAAGAAAAGCGATAAGCCTGTCATCAATCCCCTTCGTGTATGCCCAGCTGACCCAGTCATCGAGGTTGATATCAACATCAAAATGGGAAAAACGGTTCGCCAGCGGTGACGGCATAGTATAGGTGACACCGCGATCACCCTGCCTGTTGCCGGCAGCAAATATCGCCCAGCCGTCGGGGACTTTGTACTCTCCGAGGCTGCGATCAAGTATTAGCTGGTAGGCAGCCGCTGAAACGCTGGGCGGTGCGGAAGTGACTTCATCGAGAAACAATATGCCCGTCTCACCATGCCTCTCCACATTCGGCAACATTGATGGGATTGCCCATTCAACAAAGTCACCTACGCGCATCGGTATACCGCGTAAATCACTGGGTTCCATCTGCGATAGCCGAACGTCAATAACATCAACTTCGTGTGAATCGGCAATCTGCTGAACAATCTGTGATTTTCCTACGCCCGGGGGACCCCAGAGCATGACGGGCGTATGCAGGCCTTCACTGGCACTGAGGAACTCACGTTCCAGAACTTTTATTAAATGTGCTGGGCGCATTATGTTTTTCCCATGTATAAAATATTTTTCTGTGATGCGGACCGTTAAACCCAGGTTAGTTTCACTGATTGTGTCTGAGTATTATTAATTTTTTACGAGCGCAATGCAGGAAGCTAAAGATTCAATAGTTAGTCAGTTAGCTAAGATGGCTTCGCCGCCTGGATTATTAAATATAGAGATTAATTAAAAGCCAGCCTTCGCATACCATTCCTTAGCCAGTTCAGGATCTTTCTCAACGCCATTGCCTTCCTCGTAAATCATTGCAAGTGTTGTCTGCGATCCAGCAAGACCCTGTTCTGCGGCCAGCGTAAACCATTTAATTGCTTTATCCATGTCTTTATCGACACCATCACCTTCCATAAACATGAAAGCCAGGCCATGCTGGGCAATTGCATAGCCCTCTTCAGCTGCTTTGAGCATCCAGGACAGAGCGGCCTCCGGGTCATGTCCTACGCCAAGGCCGTTCTGGTACATGATTGCCACGCGATGCATCGCGTCGGTATTGCCTTTTTCGGCCAAAGGTGAGAGGAAGCGCATTGCTGTTGAAAAATGCTTGGATTCAAATGCTGACATGCCGCTGGCAAAATCAATGTCATCCATATCGCTCATAATCTACTCCACAAACTATTAAATTATAAACCGTCAATAATATCAGATTGTGTTGTCAGGATATTGCCAATAGACGTATGGCCACTATGGCAAAGCTAAGAAAAAAAGAAAAATGCGCTGGAAAATGTATATGGATGAACTATCTGCCTGAGAATGATGCCTGAGGGCGAAGAAACTCATAAGTTGTTGCGTTTTTTTACCTGCCGGATATGTGATGATTTCTCAATGCCAGCGATGCTATTGATCTGTGAGCGACAAGTCATTATCTGAGATTAATAACTGATAAGTAAAGGAAAATATTGTTTTTTCCGCATCAATTTGTGTTACAGCGAACCCGCTCCGGAGAGGTCAATTCCAACTGGACAATTGTGTGATTATAGGTCAAAATAAGGGTTTAATTATTTACTGATTTTTTGCGAGATGCCCTGTTTCAGGCAACTCGGTTTCTAATTGACAAAGCATTTAAGGACATAGGGGACTTTTCATGAACAAAGAATATTATGACGCAGTAGTCAAGATGGAAGAATTGGGTGTTGACAATGAATACATCCAGGGTTGGCAAGGTGGCTACCTGTGTAACGTCAAGCGTGAAGAGCAGAGGCTGACAGAAGCCTATGAAGCCGGCTATGACGACGGACTGGAAAAGAACCAGGACAACTTCGGCAACTGGACCAGCTAGGCCAGATTAAGCTCAGCTTACTACGAAGAAGTCTTACCGGGAGCGCATTGCGCTCCTTTTTTTATGCCTGAAAAATGGCTGACAAGTCAAATTCTGCTACAGGCTGATATCGTCAGCAGGTGGATTGGCTACTGGTGTTAGTGTCTGTGGATTTAAAATTATGACCGAAGACTTACAGCTGACTCTCCATCGGCAATAATCTCAAGAAAAAGTCGCTAACCTGCTGCCCGCCAGTTCTCGCCGGTTGTCATGAAAATATGCCATCACTCAACTTCCATCCGTGCTCATCGTTTTCATGATATTTTCACCAGCAATATTTACCATGAAATTTGCTGGTTTTTGTCTGAGCAATATTAGTTTTCGGTAATCGGCAAGACGCGGGCTCTATCCATAGACACCTGCCATGATGAGTGCATTCATGAATGCGGGAATAAGCCATACGTTGATGAACAAATCCCTGGCTGATTACCGGATACCTTCAAGTCTCGCTATTTTCCTCATCCTCCGGTAACAGGTTGGCGATTCCCCGTTTCAGTGTCTTTATTGCATCAGGTGCTTCTATATCGATCACCTGCGTTGTCACCCATTTCTTCTGACGTTCACCCATGACGGCTGTCACATTCTCACCAAAATATCGCAACATTGGAAATGATGGGCCACTTACTTCGCTATAGCTGAATCGTGCGTATTCATTCATGCGCAAATTGAGTGTATTGATCAGTTCAGGTTTATAGTGTCCATGCCCCATAAAATCTTCCATATTGTCCTGCATGGTTTGCGCCATCGCTTTTGCCATGGCAGAGATAAACACAGCACGCTCCTCTTCATC
>Ga0316197_10003285_pt1 | contig 11517 bp, 9 predicted proteins | sample OudBiesiAoxic_MG_FD_204939 | JGI IMG/M metagenome (GOLD analysis project Ga0316197, IMG submission 204939) | Coastal sediment microbial communities from Oude Bieten Haven, Netherlands - site A oxic | ecosystem: Environmental > Aquatic > Marine > Coastal > Sediment | place: Netherlands...
ATGACTAATAATCAGAAACAAAGTCAAAGCTATCATCATTTGACTGAGTAGGGATTGGATCTAATTTTTTCGGTAATATAAAATTAAACGTCGCATCATTTAAAATATCATGATCTTGCTTTACACTGTGTTGGTCTAAGGGTAATTGAGGGTGCCAAACAATTATTTGATATTGGCCGAGTACTTCTATTGAAAAGTCGATTTTTCCATTTTTATCTGTTTTTCCAAAATAGGGGGTATCAACAACTAACAAAGAGCCACTCATCCAATCATGGATATTACACCCCATTGCGATTTCTGCTTCATGTTTGAAAGGTTCTGAAATATGAGCCGTTTCAGCTTGCACTTTAAAAGCAAATTTGTCTTTGCTACTAACAGAATATATGTGGTGAGTAATATCATCCTTATTTTCAAAATTCACCTTATTACCTAGCTGGCTAACAGAGACATTGGGAGAAAACGCTTGTTTCTGCTGTGAAATAGTCACTATTTCATTTGATACCGGTAATTTTTGCCCAGCTAAAGGCTGCAAATAAACAACCATATCGCTGACTGCTTTTCCTTCATTATCATAAACCAATACTTGCACACATTTACTCTTTTCAGTTTTTTTTTCGCATGCAAAGGCGTTGGTTGTTGCTAATAATAAAGATGTAATTAGCAACAAAAGTTGAGTTTTGATTGTTTTATTTTTCAATGAATAGCCTGCTACTAAATGATATTAGTGATAAATAAGTCTACGTAATGCTAGGGAAAAAACAGCACAATTATAGTTCAATAATGATGTTAAAAATGTGATTTATTATAAATAACAATATTTTGCTACGATAGATCACGCCATGCTCACATTTTATTATTGTCCACTTCTTCGTGATTTATCATATATTATTCTAATCTAAAAATATTTTTAAAGTGGTTTGATGTCGATTTAAAAGAGATAAGATATAGCAATGTAAATATAATTGGTTAAAAACATCGTCAGTGCTTCAATTTCAGTTAAAAAGTAATTTATTCATGCTTGATAAGATATCAAACGAGTTATTTGAAATGGTGTTATACTGCTCGGCTACTTACTATTATGAACCACTAAACAGAGATTTCAGATGCCATTTTCTAAACTTGGATTAAGCAAACCTATTCTTCAAGCAATACACGAGCAAGGTTACGAAAAACCGACGCCGATCCAAGCAAAAGCGATTCCAATTATTTGCAAAGGCAAAGATATTATTGCTGCAGCACAAACTGGTACAGGTAAAACAGCAAGTTTTGTTCTGCCTATTCTACAAAACCTACAAGATGCGCCTGAAGTCCGTGCTAAGCGTATTCGTGCACTTATTCTAACCCCCACCCGTGAACTTGCCATTCAAGTTGAAGAAAATGTACAAGCTTACAGTAAGCACCTTTCTCTCACTTCACTTGCAATGTATGGTGGAGTCGATGATGAACCACAGAAAGCTGCTTTGATTGCTGGTGTTGATATTCTCGTTGCAACACCAGGTCGTTTATTGGATATGTATACGCAACGCGCTATCCATTTTGATGAAGTGGAAGTATTAGTTTTAGATGAAGCGGATCGCATGTTAGACATGGGGTTTATTGCTGATATTAATAAAGTGGTTGAAAAGTTACCTGAACAACGTCAAAACCTACTGTTCTCTGCAACTATATCGAAACAGGTGCGTTTCTTAGCGAAAACAATTCTAGAAAATCCGTCTGAAATTACTATTAAATCAGAACTGTCTAAGCCTAAGATCAACCAATGGTTAATTCCCGTTGATAAAGATAAAAAATCGGCACTATTAAGCGAGTTGATTCAAGAACATCAATGGCCACAAGCGCTTATCTTTATCGAAACAAAACGTGGTGCGGCTAAGTTAGTAAGCCAACTTGAAAAACGTGGCACCAAAGCGGAAGCGTTTCATAGTGGCAGAAGTCAAGGGGCTCGTGAGCAACTGCTTGAAGATTTTAAAGCGGGTGAATTGCAATATCTCATCGCAACCGGTGTTGCTTCTCGTGGTATCGATATTGATAACTTAAACTTGGTAATAAACTACGACTTACCAGATCAAGCCGATGATTATGTTCATCGTATTGGTCGTACTGGACGTGCTGGTGCAACGGGTGAGGCTATTTCCTTTGTATCACGGGATGATTTCAGAAGTTTATGCTACATCGAAAAGCGTCTCAATGAGATCATTGAACGTAAAATGGTGACGGGTTTTGAGCCTCGTGCTGAGATTCCAAAGTCTGACTTAAATTGGAAGCCTAAAAGCGCACCGGCAAAACGTAGAAGATAAGTAATACCAATCTGGATAAGTAAATGGTCTAAAATTGCGAAGGAAAAATTAATGAGAGCAAGGCGTTTGATTGAGCAATAGCTGGCTATTGGGATTGAAAACAACGAAGTTATCGTTAATTTTAACCAGAAAGATTGATCAGATATTTATCTCGATTGGTATAATACCAACCCCACTAAATAGCCCGAAATATGGGCTATTTGTTGATAATAAAAGGCCCGTTAGTGAAGTTCACTAACGGGCCTTTTATATTTGATAAACTATCATCGCCTACTGGCGGTAATCTTCTAAAAAATTACCGATCTTACGGATAGCAGTGCTTAATTCATCCATTCGCGGTAAGCAGACAATACGGAAGTGGTCCGGTGTGTGCCAGTTAAAACCCGTTCCCTGTACAATAAGAATTTTCTCTTCCATTAACAGGTCCATTGCAAAACGTTGATCATCTTTTATATTAAACTTTTTCTGATCTAATTTTGGAAAGAGATACAGTGCTCCTTTGGGTTTATTACAAGTGATACCTGGAATATCATTAAGTAGCTTCCATGCGCCTTGGGTTTGGTCGTATAAACGTCCACCCGGTACAATTAATTCGTTAATACTTTGATAACCACCCAGTGAAGTTTGAATTGCATGCTGCATCGGCACATTGGCGCATAAACGCATGCTCGCTAAAATTTCAATGCCAGAGATATAATCACGGGCTTGGCGTTTTGCACCACTGATCATCATCCAACCTACTCGAAATCCACAAACACGATATGCTTTTGAAAGACCATCAAAAGTCACAATTAAAATATCATCGGCAAGTGTTGCAAGAGGAATATGTTTGGCATCGTCATAAACGATTTTTGAGTAAATCTCATCAGAAAAAACAATCAAATTGTGTTGACGAGCAAGTTCTACAATTTGCTCTAATAACTCTTTTGAATAAACTGCACCCGTTGGATTATTAGGATTGATTAATACAATACCTTTAGTTTTTGAAGTGATTTTCGCTTTGATATCATCAATATCTGGAAACCAATCCGATTGTTCATCACAGATGTAATGCACCGCTTTACCACCAGAAAGGTTAGTTGCAGCAGTCCATAAAGGGTAATCGGGAGCCGGTACGAGTAATTCATCACCATTATTAAGTAGAGCTTGTAGTGACATAACAATCAGCTCACTGACACCATTACCAATATAGATATCATCGGTATCTAACGATAGTAACCCTTTTGCTTGGTAGTGTTGCATGACAGCTTTACGTGCTGAAAATAGCCCTTTACTGTCGCAGTATCCCTGGCTTTGTGGTAGATTTTTTATCACATCCATTAATACTTCTTCTGGGGCTTCAAAACCAAAAGGGGCGGGGTTACCGATATTCAATTTTAAGATGCGTTTGCCTTCCTCTTCTAATTTTTGGGCTTGTTTAAGTACAGGCCCTCGAATGTCATAACACACATTATCTAATTTGAAGGATCTATTGATGGAATACATGGCAACCTCGAAAAATAAAACAGCAAACAGTAACTACAGACACTCCATGCCGTAGTTACAAACAATAATAGGTAAAACTACCTGATATTATGAGTGCTGTGAAGTAAATAAAGGCGACATCAACAGATTCTTGCTGTTATTATTAGTTTTTCTCAAGTTCAGTTGCACAAAATTAATCGAAAGGCTTTTTATGATTGAAATTAAACACCTGCGTACTTTATCAACCTTAAATAATACAGGTAGCTTAGTGGAGGCGGCTCGGCAGTTACACCTCACACAATCTGCACTTTCCCACCAATTAAAAGAGCTAGAAGGGCGCTTAAACTGCTCGTTATTTATCCGTAAGTCTCGTCCTATTCGTTTTACCGTCGCAGGTGTGCGCTTATTAGAACTTGCAGATAGTGTTTTGCCAGAAATAAGTAATGCAGAGCGGGATCTTTCTCGGTTTGTCTCCGGGGATGCTGGGCGTTTACATATGGCGGTCGAGTGCCACTCCTGTTTTCAATGGTTAATGCCAGCGATTGATTGTTTTCGTGATAGTTGGCCTGAAGTTGAGTTAGACTTTTCTAGTGGTTTTAGTTTTTTACCACTACCTGCATTAAAGCGTGGTAATTTAGATTTAGTTGTTACGGCAGATCCACAACCCATTGAGGGTATCTGTTATATTCCTCTGTTTAGCTATCAGCCGATGTTAGCACTTAGCCGCCACCATCGTTTAGCCAATAAAACCTTTATCGAACCCGAAGAGCTTGTGCAAGAAACGTTGATCACTTACCCCGTGGAAATTGAGCGTTTAGATATTTTTAATCAATTTTTAATGCCTGCTGGCGTTTCTCCTGCCAAAATTCGACATGCAGATATGACATTGATGATGTTGCAATTAGTAGCAAGTGGACGTGGTGTGGCAGGGTTACCTAATTGGGCATTGTTTGAGTATCTCAAAAAAGATTATGTGGTCGCACGAAAATTAGGACAAGAGGGGCTTTGGACAACACTTTATGCCGCTGTACGTGAAGAGCAGAAAGAACTCGCTTACCTACAAGATTTTATTAAAACAGCGATCGATAGTTGCTTTAAACATCTTCGAGGTATCAAAGGCGTGGAAGAATCTGTTGGATAATTAGGCTATTGGTAAAATAAAAACGCTGCAACCATGATCTTTCGCGGATTTTTAGGAACTTGGTTTGCAGCAAAGCGAATAAAAAGTCACACTTCCCACCATAAATATTCAATATGGTGTAAATAAAATGGGTTGTTGTGATGTAAAAGGGCTAATGCCCCTCGAACAAGCATTAACAAAATTACAAACTTCAGTTTCCAATGTCTGTGAGTCGATCACCTTGCCATTATCCCAGGCACTTGGTTTTGCACTTGCAGAGGATATCCAATCACCGATTAACGTACCACCATTTAATAACTCTGCAATGGATGGTTATGCGATGAACCGAGCTGATTTGCTCGATGCCACTGACAAAACACCTATCCCGCTTACACTAGTTGGAAAATCATTCGCAGGTGCGCCTTATCATGGTGAATTAGCACCGGGGTGCTGTATTCGTATTATGACAGGTGCAGTGATGCCAAGTTGTGCTGATAGCATTATTATGCAGGAGCGCACATCGGTATGTGGCGATCAGGTCTCTTTTACGCAGCCCCCAAATCTCGGTGATAATGTGCGTAAAGCTGCTGAAGATATTGCACTAGGGCAAACGGTGTTAAGTGTGGGTCATAAATTAACGCCACGTGATATCCCTTTAATTGCTTCATTAGGCATCAGTGAAATATCTGTTTATCGTCAACTTAAAGTTGCAGTTATCTCTTCGGGGGACGAGCTTAAAAACCTTGGTGAACCGTTAAGTGAAGGTGATATATATGACAGTAATCGCTACAGTATTATCGCATTACTGTCCCGTTTGAATGTCGAAATTATCGATTTCGGTATTATTAAAGACGATCTCAGTTTAATCACTGATGTTATAAAATTAGCTGATCAACAGGCTGATGTGGTTATCACCAGTGGTGGTGTGTCGGTTGGTGAAGCCGATTTTATAAAAGATGTTTTATCTGAACTTGGTGAAATAGGCTTTTGGAAATTGGCGATTAAACCAGGTAAACCTTTCGCTTTTGGTAAACTGCCAAACAGTGTCTTTTTTGGGTTGCCAGGTAACCCTGTTTCCGCTATGGTCACTCTGTATCAGTTGGCAGTTCCTACGATGGCAACATTGTCAGGATTCAATGTAACACCAGCAATTCGATTCAATGCACTCACAACTGATCGATTAAGAAAGTCAGCTGGTCGTACCGATTTTCAACGTGCGGTATACAGCGTTAACGAAAATGGGCAACTTGTTGTGAATACAACGGGAAGCCAAGGCTCAGGTGTTTTTAGTTCGATGAGCCAATCAAACTGTTTTATTGTGCTTGAACAAGACAGAGGCGATGTGGAGATAGGTGAGACGGTCACAATCGAACCCTACAATGCTTTAATGGACTAAAAGTATTTATAAAAAAATTAAAATAACTTTGAAATATTAGGAATAGAAAAAATGATTAAAACAGATGACGTACATATCACTGCAATTAAAGAGCTTTTACCACCAATTGCGTTATTAGAAAAATTTCCAGCGACACAAGAAATTAAAAAAACAGTGTCTGAATCTCGTCATGCGATTAGTCAGATTTTAAGCAGCAAGGATGATCGCGTATTAGTGATTATCGGTCCTTGTTCAATTCACGATACGGAAGCGGCTTTAGATTACGCAAGTAAACTTGCACCACTACGTGAAAAATACAAAGATTCATTAGAAATTGTTATGCGTGTTTATTTTGAAAAACCGCGTACAACGGTTGGCTGGAAAGGGCTGATAAACGATCCTGAATTAAACGGTACATTCAATATTAATAAAGGTTTACGCACTGGTCGTAAACTGCTTTTAGATATCAATGCAATGGGCTTACCTGCTGCAACTGAATTTTTAGATATGATCACGCCACAATATGTAGGCGATCTAATGACATGGGGCGCAATTGGCGCTCGTACAACTGAATCACAAGTTCATCGTGAATTAGCTTCTGGTATTTCATGTCCTGTTGGCTTTAAAAACGGTACAGACGGTACGATAAAAGTCGCAGTTGATGCGATTGGTGCTGCGAATGCTTCTCACCACTTTTTATCTGTAAATAAATTTGGGCACAGTGCGATTGTTGAGACAGCTGGTAATCCTGATTGTCATATCATTCTACGTGGTGGCAAAGCGCCAAACTACAGCGCTGCAGATGTAACTGCAATTAAAGCTGATCTTAAAAAATCTGGCCTTGAAGAAACGCTAATGATTGACTTTAGCCATGCAAACTCAGAGAAGAAATTCGAAAACCAAATGAAAGTGTGTACTGATGTTTGTGGTCAAATTGCTGGTGGTGATAAAGCTATCTCTGGTGTCATGGTTGAGAGCCATATTGTTGAAGGTCGTCAAGATTTAGTCGAGGGTAAAGCTGCAAATTACGGTCAAAGTATTACAGATGCTTGTATCGGTTGGGCTGATACTGAAACATTACTTGCACAATTATCTGATGCTGTTGTAGCACGCCGCGGATAAGTTGTTTTAACATTTTAAAGCACTGCTTTGGCAGTGCTTTTTTTTGTCCAAAATATGATAGAGAGAATATGAGTACGAAAAACAGGCCAATCATGATTTTAGGTTGTACGAGTGATGCAGGAAAATCACTGGTAGTGACAGCAATTTGCCGATTATTAGCTAATCGAGGCATTAAGGTTGCTCCTTTTAAAGCACAGAATATGAGTAATAATGCCGCAATTACAAGTGACGGTCTGGAAATGGGGCGAGCGCAATACTTACAAGCAATTGCTGCGAAAGTTAAACCCGATGCGATGATGAATCCGGTATTATTAAAGCCGAGTGCTGATACGCAAAGCCAAGTTATTATTAACGGTAAGGTTAATCGAGAAATAAGTGAACTGCCTTGGCTAGAAAGAAAAAACTTGGTCTGGCCAGAGGTACAAAAGTCACTGCATCAATTGATTGAAAGCTATGACCAAGTTGTAATTGAGGGGGCTGGCAGTCCAGCTGAAATTAATCTACGTGAAGGTGATATTGTTAATATGTCAGTGGCGTTAGAGTGTCAAGCAGACGTGTACCTTGTTTCTGATATTGATCGCGGAGGATCCTTTGCACACTTGCTTGGCACTTGGGCTTGTTTAAGTGTTGAAGAGCAAAAATTGATTAAAGGTTTTGTACTCAATAAGTTCCGTGGTGATGCAGCGTTACTTGGAAATGCAATGGATTGGTTAGAGGAAAAAACAGGCATCCCAACGGTTGCAAATCTTCCCTATTATCGTCACCAGTTACCAGAAGAAGATAGTTTTCGACTCGGCACAACTTGGCAGCGTGGGAAAATTAATATCGGTATCGTTTATTACCCATACGCCTCTAATATGGATGAATTTGACCCTCTCATTTATCAAGATGATATCAATTTGGTGCCGATCACTAAAAATATTGATTTGAGCCATTTTGATGCCATTATTTTACCTGGCAGTAAAAATAGCGGTGCCAGTTTAGACTTTCTACACCACACTGATCTTGCTACTTCCATTAACACTTTCAAGCAATCAGGAAAACTGATTTTAGGTATATGTGGTGGTTTACAAATTCTAGGGGAGCATATTTATGACCCGCTCAACTTAGAGGGGGGTGATAAACAGGGATTAGGATTAATTTCATTATCAACAACATTACATGCTAAAAAATCGACACAACAAACAGAGATAAATTGGCAAAGCAGTAACGTTAAGGGCTATCAAATTCATCATGGTGAGACAACAACCGCCGCTAATGTGCGTGTTTTTATGGCACAAAATTTGGGTTGGCAAGCGGGTAATATTTACACTACTTATTTACATGGTGTGTTTGAAAATAAGGTTTTTTATAACTGGTTCATGCGTCAAGTTGGTGGCCAAGAAAATGGCCTGCAATGGGAAGATCATCTTGAAACAGAATTAGATGCGTTGGCCGTTATGTTTGAGCAACACGGTTGGTTATGATGCGTTTTTTATCTGCTGTATTCATGCTGTTATCACTTATCTCTTTGCCTGTGGCTGCTATCAAAAACATTGGGGTAAAAGCATTAGAGCAAGCGATTTCCGTTAGTACAGTAATGACCGATAGCGAAGCCTTAACCTTTGGTTTTGCTAGTATAGAATTAAACTTTATTGTCGATTCGGACAAAACTGTCGACTTTAAAAAAAGCATTGATATTCTCGCTATTCCGTATCATTGGCAGTTAAAAGAGATAGATAAAGGCTGGACTCACTCTATTAATATGCGCGCCTCATATATTGCAGTTGAGCGAAATTCTGAGCCTTTGCAAGGTTATACTAATTTTAAATCTGAGCAGGTTTTTGGGGTGTTTGTTCAGTATGCACAGCGTTATCAACTAAATGAAAATTGGTATACAGGTGCAGGTCTAGGGCTGCACTCTACATATTATACAAATAAATATAACTACAGTGCTGACTTCCCTGATGATATTCGCGATATTTTAGATGGACATATATTTAATACTTCTGCGTTAGTTTTAATGGCTGAACCGGTAGTACAGTTCGGCTACCAAAAACAGCAAGCTTGGGGGAAATGGGCTGCACATAATAGTAATCGTTATTTACTAGGGCAAGGTGTGGGTGGTTCAGCTAAAAATATTAATGATGTCAACCCTGAAGGCTGGCGAGTGACAAATGGGGTTGAGTTTAAGTTTAATGTACCACAATTATGGGGAGTATCGGACCATGTTGCATTTGACTTTAAACGTATCGATATAGGCGGGGATATGTCGGGATTATCGGAACGTGGCTATTATTATGAAACTAGCATCGGTTGGGTGATAGATACCAAAAATAGAGTGCCATTTTTAGATAATGTTGGCATTGGTTTTAATGTCAATTATGGTAGTTCTATTGGCGGTGGGTCGCTTATTTTTTATTATAATGAGTAATACCAATCGAGATAAATATCTGATCAATCTTGCTGGTTAAAATTAACGATAACTTCGTTGTTTTCAATCCCAATAGCCAGCTATTGCTCAATCAAACGCCTTGTTCTCATTAATTTTTCCTACGCAATTTTAGACCATTTACTTATCCAGATTGGTATAAGAGCAGCTGTTAGCTGTCAGTCATCAGCGGTCAGTTAAAAGAAGATTCAGAATAACAGTGCGGCTAAATATAGGTCGATATTTATACCGACAAGCCACTTTGTCTTTTCACCGCTCATCATTCGCAAGCCGCAGCTTGAAAACCGTCGGGCTAAAGCCGCGACCTAGGGTTTATTCTGAACCATCTGTAGGTCGGTATTTATACCGACAAGCCACTTTGTCTTTTCACCGCTCATCATTCGCAAGCCGCAGCTTGAAAACCGTCGGGCTAAAGCCTGACAGATCCCCACAGGATTACGCATATTTCGTCTCCTCAATCAGCTCAATAAATGCACATATCAGTGATTCATCATCTAGTTGATATCGTGCATTTTGCATTACTCTACGGCCAAGGTAAGTATATGATAAAACACGTTTATCTTTAACTGTGTTAGCTTGAAAATAAAAGTGATAACCTTTCATTTCTGCGGACTTACCTAGCGTAATCAAATAAAATAACGCTAACATGGCAATCAGTAAAATTATTTGTAATCTTTCTTGGCACTTACTACGACTTCTCCTTAAGCCCATACCATAATACTCATTTTTACAGTCTCGAAACCCTTCTTCAATACCCATTCTTCGTTTATATAAATTAACAAAATGCATCGCTTTAAATTTTTCAACGGGAAGGTTCGAAACAAGAAACCAAGGTTCTTTGGCTGATTTAGAGTGCTTTATATTTGTTGAATCAAGCGTCGTTTTACCTTTGCGGTTTTTCTTTTTCCGTTGCATATCTTCGCCTTTAAACAATACAGCTCTGCAAGTATGGCTATGTGTTTTTGAAAGTAATATATTAGGGAGTTCAGTTGCCTTACCGGTTGCTTGTTCATGGTAAGAGTGTGTTTTATTCCACTCTCCTCCTGACGCTAATTTGCAATATACTTCTCCTCTTGATCGGGCGAGGTAATACCATCCATGATCTTCAACAGCTTTAAACCAAGGCACCTTGTAACCCGCATCAGTACAGATGATTGGTGTTGTTTCAGTAGGAAGTATGCTTTTTAGATTTTTCAAAAAATTACGATGCACGAGATCATTATTTTGTTTTTCTTCAGGGTGTACTTCTTCATAAATGGTAATTGCTCGGCCACTTACGCTAATTGAGGCGCGTAATATAAGGAAGTTATAATTATAATAAGTAGACCAATCAACATGAATTAGTGGGTTGGAAATAGTGGCAAAAAAACTAGCAATATTTTGATAAAAATAGGTTCTTTTACCCTGTAATTTTTTATTACCTAATAAACGATCTGCTCGTTTAATTGAATGCTTTTCAATTCCGGAAGCCAAAGCTCCAGACTTTCTTCCCATGGCAGTTAGCATGAGAGGAGAGCCATTAATAACAGCCGTTGTCATATCAATTAATGATTTAGATATACGAGTATCTAAAATGCTTGAACTAGGAGTGAATAAATCTGATAATAGTTTCATAGCGCTTGTCTTTTGGTTTTATTTTGATTTGTGGTGAAACAAAATAGTACCAAATTTCAGGCGCTTACTACATTTTTCTGTGGGGATTCTTCAG
>Ga0316197_10003287_pt1 | contig 11512 bp, 8 predicted proteins | sample OudBiesiAoxic_MG_FD_204939 | JGI IMG/M metagenome (GOLD analysis project Ga0316197, IMG submission 204939) | Coastal sediment microbial communities from Oude Bieten Haven, Netherlands - site A oxic | ecosystem: Environmental > Aquatic > Marine > Coastal > Sediment | place: Netherlands...
GAAGTACCGGGAGCAGTACGACTGATGAAATCTCCGGCACATACAACCACGGCGACTTCCCGTACACCGCAGGAAAATCTGGATCTGGTGAAAGCAGGCCTGCCAAAGCGCTACAGGGCAGAACGACGTTTCCGCTACTACGGGCTGGCCGGCGTCGTGGCCGGGTTACTGTTTCTTGGCTACTTTTTCTCCACGATTGTCGTCGATGGCGCATCGGCTTTCACTCAGACCTATGTCCAGCTCGAGATCTACTATGACCCCGAAGAGATCGACCCGGACGAAACCGGTGACCCGGGCATTTGGGCAAAAGCAAATTACGCGAAACTGGTCAAAACCTCCATGCTGGAACTGTTTCCAGGGGTGAGCGGGCGCAAAAATCAGCGTGCCTTGACCGGGCTGGTAAGCGGAGGAGCGCCGTACCTGATTCAGGAGAACCTGGTAAACAACCCGGGCTTACTTGGCCAGACCGCCGCAATCTGGGTACCCGCCGACGACGAAGTCGATATGTTCATGAAGGGCAAGATCGACCGCGAGATGCCCGAAGCCCAGCGACGCATCAAAGATCAACAAATATTGTGGATTGACCAATTGGACTCTGAAAGCCTGTTGCGCAGCCAGTTCAACACGCTGTTCTTCACTTCGGGCGACTCACGTGACCCGGAAATGGCCGGTATCCTGGCGGCAATGAAGGGGTCATTCTTCATGCTCCTGGTGACCTTCCTGGTCGCATTCCCGCTGGGTGTGGCTGCCTCGATCTACCTTGAAGAGTTCGCGCCGCGGAATCGCTGGATCGACCTGCTTGAAGTCAATGTGAATAACCTGGCAGCTGTGCCATCTGTTATCTATGGTTTACTTGGCCTGGCCGTGTTCATCAATTTCATGCAGATGCCACGCTCCGCCCCACTGGTGGGGGGGTTGGTGCTGGCGCTGATGACCTTGCCGGTGATCATAATTGCCGGCCGTAGCGCGATTCGCGCTGTGCCACCGTCGATACGCGAAGCAGCCCTGGGCCTGGGTGCATCGGATGTGCAAACCGTGTTTCATCATGTGCTTCCACTGGCCATGCCCGGCCTGATGACCGGTGCGATCATCGGTATGGCCCGTGCACTCGGAGAGACCGCACCATTACTGATGATCGGCATGGTTGCGTTCATCGTAGAAGTACCCGGTACTCCGCTGGATCCATCAACCGCCTTGCCGGTGCAGATATACCTCTGGGCGGACAGCCCGGAACGGGCATTTGTTGAGCGAACCGCTGCCGCCATCATTGTGCTACTGACATTCCTGCTCATGATGAACGGGCTTGCGGTGTGGCTGCGCCAACGCTATGAACGCCGCTGGTAAGGGCGGGGAGCAAAGACAAAATGTTAGATCTACAGCAAAGCAACGAGAGTAGTCCTGACTTTGGCGAGAACATAGGAATCGTTACAGGAAAGCCAATGACCATTGAAGAAAAAGAAGGAAAAACCGGGCGGGAACGCACGGAGCATGTAGCCAAAACGATTGGTGAACCGCTGGTTGACGGAGATATCGCCGTTTCGACCACCAATTGCAATGTCCATTATGGTGACAATCACGCCTTGCGCGACATCACGATGAATTTCCGGCGCAACCAGATCGTAGCCCTGATCGGACCTTCCGGCTGTGGTAAGTCGACCTATCTGCGCTGCCTCAACCGTATGAATGACACGATCGAAACTGCCCGGGTCACCGGTGAAATTCTGCTGGAGGGCCAGGATATCCATGCGAAAGAAATGGATCCGGTACTCCTGCGTGCGCGTGTCGGCATGGTTTTTCAGAAACCCAACCCGTTTCCCAAGTCGATCTATGAAAACGTTGCCTACGGCCCGCGCATCCATGGCCTGGCCCGTAACAGGGGCGAACTCAATGACATCGTCTACGCCAGCCTCGAGAGGGCGGGCCTGATCGATGAAGTCAAGGACCGGATGGAAGACTCCGGAACCAGTTTGTCCGGTGGACAGCAACAGCGCCTGTGTATCGCCCGCACCATCGCGGTTAACCCCGAAGTCATCCTGATGGACGAACCCTGTTCAGCACTGGATCCGATTGCAACGGCGAGAATTGAAGACCTGATGTATCAACTGCAGGAGAATTTTACGATCGCTATCGTGACACACTCCATGCAACAGGCCGCGCGGGTTTCCCAGCGCACCGCCTACTTCCACCTGGGGGACCTCATCGAGGTCGATCAGACGGACAAAATATTCACCAACCCGTCCCACAAACTGACGGAGGACTACGTGACGGGAAGTTTTGGCTAAACCAGGTCTGCTTTATTCTTATTCCAGTATTCAATTTCTTCAAAAAGACTGACTTCCCATGGGTTACCGTCTTCCCGGTCAAGACCACATAAGGTGTAATTGGCGAACCCGGGAAATTCTTCTCCCAGGCAATTGGGATCCGGCTCATCATTGGCTAGTGGCGGCGCTGGCTCTCCATCAATGATGCGCAAGGGAAACAGCCAACACGAAGTGGGCTTATACGACCACTTGTGCAGCCCGCGTTTGACAGCCAGCAACTGCAACATGCACTTATGTTCCGGCGAACAGAAAACACACCGTGTGCGGGTAAAGTGCTCAGGAACGTCTTTTCTTTGATATTCGTGCGGGCGTATCGCGGTTTTTCGCCCTTCATATTCGCCATCCCAGTAACCATCAACGACGACCTCTTCCGGCAAACCGTGGAAGAAATCCGGATCGGATGCCACTATTTCACGAATCTTCTCTTCCTCACCCTGCCAAAGATAGACACCGTCATAACAACAATTCGACTCGCAATTTTGGAGGTCACAGTGCTTGAGTTTCACACCTGCATCTTTGGACATTATTTGATTCCACCAATAAACACGATTTCCTCCATGGCGCCAAACGTTTCGCCCAGCCCTTTCTCCAGCGACTCCCGGCCCGGGGAAAAAGACAGGCAGCTGACTGACCTCAAGCCCTGTTCTTCGAGCATGCCGGTAACCTCCTGGTGCTCGAACAGCCGGACGTCATAAGGGCCTTCATACAGGACCTCACCTGTGTCGGCGGCACAATGCTTTTCCCAGGTGGTTACCCGTCGGGTATCAGCATCCCAGGATTTACGCCATTCACATTTCAGCCGCGTGTTGAAGCGTCCCTCGACAATCTCCTCCATATAGGGTTCCAGCGTATCGAGATATTCCTGCTTGTTGGTGATCTCGATGCAAAGGAACCCCCCACTGGCCAGAACCCGAATAGCTTCCTTCAGGGCAGCCTCATTATCAGAGTCACTGAAGTAGCCAAAACTGTTACCCAGCATCAAAACAGTCTGAAATGAATTGTCTGGATAATCCAGCTTTCGCATATCTCCGGAGACAAATAAGGGGCCTTCGCCGTTGCACCCGCTGGCCGCTGCAGATTCTTTTGCGAGTTTCAACAAGCCCGGTGAAAAGTCCAGGCCTGTGACATCAAGGCCTTGTTGGGTCAACGCGATCGAGTGTCGTCCCGGCCCGCAGGCGATGTCTATTACCGGCGACTGAATCCTTGTACCCAAACGCTCTGCCAGTTGAGAAACTGCAGCCAATTCACGCCGGGTAAGGTCATCATTCTGGAAGACGGCTGCCTCAACGTCATACAGCAATTTTGCATTTTCCTGGTAGACAATCTCGGTCCAATGCCGGGGTGAGGCTGGTTCTGTCACTTTTGTTTTATCCTCTCAAGGTTGGCTTCATTGCACGGGCCGTTGGGGCGCGCTGCGTAAAGCGCCAGAATTTCATAAGCTATATGTGCCGCTGCCAGGGCCGTGACCTGTCCAACATCATAAGCGGGAGCTACTTCGACGACATCTCCTCCTACAAGGTCGATTCCACGCAAACCCCTGATGATCTGCAGGGCCTGGGCCGTACTCAATCCACCACTGACCGGCGTACCGGTCCCCGGGGCAAACGCGGGGTCAAGACAATCGATATCGAAAGTCAGGTAGGCTTTGCGGTTACCGACAATTTTCCGGACCTCGGCACACAGAGAAGCGGCATCATGCTCATGCACCCAGGGCGCATCGAAAATATTGAACCCCAGCGTTTCGGCATTATGCGTTCTGATGCCGATTTGTACGGATTCTTCCGGTACGACCAGGCCCTCGCGAGCAGCATGCCAGAACATGGTGCCATGGCTGTAAATACGGTTTTCTGCGTCTTCCCAGGTGTCGGTATGTGCATCAAAGTGTATCAGCGATACCGGGCCATGCCTGGCATGTATCGCTTTTAGAATCGGATAGGTCACAAAGTGATCGCCACCCAACCCCAGCATAGCTACATTTGAATTCAACAGCGTCGATACCTGCCGCTCAAGCTCATCAGCAATGATGTCCGGGCGCGCAAAATCAAAAACAAAATCACCATAGTCGATGATCGACAGCTCCTTGCGCGGGTCAAAATCACAGCCATAGGGCCGGTCCCAGGCCATGATGGCCGATGCGCTTCGCACCGCTGCCGGCCCGAAACGCGCGCCCGGCCGGTTCGTGGTTGCGAGGTCAAACGGCAGACCGACAATGGCAAGATCTGCGCCCTGAAGATCCTTGGTGTATTTCCGCCGCAGAAAACTCTGAACACCGGACCAGGTAGGTTCGGACTCATCCGACCTCAAGGTGCCCGCACTGATGGCTAGATCGACAGGATCTGTCATTTCACGAAACTTCGTGACAGGTATCGTCCTGTTCCAATCTCGATCGCTGATCCGTCATAAACAATTCAACCTCCTGCACCATGACCTGAAAATCGGCATTGTCCCGTAAAGATTCCAGATTGGGGTTGTCCTTCAAATAGAACCACCAAAACCCACGCCAGTCTTCGTCAATGGCCTGCCTGAGGGCAGCCAGCGCTTTTGCCTCGTCTCCCCGCAGCGCATGAATTTGCACATCGGCAACTCCAAAGCCATCAAAGCCAAGCCTTACGACCTTGCCGGACTCTATAAACGTCATGCTTTTATCAAGAAGCAGCATAGCGCGCTCTTCATCACCGGTTTGTAATAGAACCGCCGCCAGGTCGATAGCCGCCCTGTAATTCCGAAAACTGATTGTAGGGCTATCGTCATCGAATAATTCCGGGTGAGAAGCACGATAGCGATTGATAGCAACTTCGGGCTGCCCTGCACCTAAATCGTGATTACGCAATAAAGAGAGCGCCATGGTTTGTAACAGCCTGGCTTCCGGATAGTAAGGACTGTTTTTCTGTGCTGCCTGCGCACTTTCAAGTGCCTCGCCTTCTTCACCACGAAACATTTCAAGCAAAGCCATTGCGGACTGCGGTTCCAGGCTGTCCGGCGCCAGCTGTAGCGCATTGCCTATCCATACTGCAGATGATTCGGCATCGCCGAGGTCCAGGTATAGCAAGCCAAGATAAGTCTGTGCCAGGCGGTCCCCGCCATCAAGAATGGCGCTTTTACGTTGGCAGGCAACCGCTTGCCTGATAGGTCCACCGGCCATCCAGTGAATATTGCCTATGTAGGTGTAGGAAGTGGCAAAAGTCGTGTTGATCTCTGTTGATTTTTGATATTGCTCCAGAGCTTCTTCAAACCGGCCTTCGTAAACCAACGCACTCCCAAGGCTTTCGGTGAGCTGTGGCGAAAGCGGGTCACGTTCGATACCCTTTTCGTACATGCTGATGGCTTCTTCAATACGACCCTGGTCCACAAGCAAAAGCCCGTACCAAAGATAAGCCGTGGAATAATTGGGGCTGAGTTCGAGGCTCTTCTCGTACATGAGCTCGGCCTCTGCATAATTCCCCTTGGTCGTATTCAGTCCGGCCAAAGAGTTGTAAGCAGGACCCAACTGCCTGTCCAGATCAAAAGCCTTGTCGATCGCCTTTTCTGTTTTCTCAAACATTTCAGCCCTCGGAAGGCTTCCCGCATCCTCCTGCAACTGGTAAGAATCAGCCAGTCCGACATAGGCGAGCGCAAAATCAGGATCCAGTGCAATAGCCTGTTGAAAATAGCCAATGGCTTCTTTCATTGCAGCGGAGCTTCGCTGCGCCATGAGTTGCCGGGCCAGGAAATAAAACTCAAGGGCCTCAAGATTCTCCGTCGGCACTTTTTCGATTTGCACTTTCTCGCTCGGCGACAAGTTTGCCTGAAGTGCGTTAGCAATAGCCTCAACGATTTCGCCCTGGATGGCAAAGATGTTGGTGGCAGTGAGCTGGCGTTCATAACTTTCAGCCCACAATTGCCGGTTAGCCTGGGCATCAATGAGCTTCACATTGATACGGACCACATCCCCGGCGCGCTGCAAACTGCCCTCCAAAATAGAGGCCACACCCAGTTCAGCAGCAATTTGTGAAATAGGCTTGCTGCGATCTCTATACTGCAACACCGAGGTGCGGGAAATCGTCCTCAGCGAAGCAACTTTTGAAACCTGAGTGAGCAAATCGTCGTGAATGCCGATCGTAAAGGGGTCATTGGTGGCATCCTGGCTGATGTTTTCGAATGGCAGCACAGCGACCGATGCGTCCAGCCGGATTGCAGGAACGTCCGTAACTTCCGCCGGAGGCAGTGGCGGAACGCCTGCGGGGCGCATGAACCTGTCGATCGAAAATACCGTTAGAGCCGCGACAACCAGGGTGATCGTGATAATATTCAGTCGCTTAGCCGCAACGCGTTGCGCAGGTCGACTGTGGTCTGCTTCCGCATCAAGCTTGAAACCCTCGGGTGTCAATTCGAATGCCCATGCAAATATCAGGGCAATGGGGAAGCCAAGGCCGAGAATGAGCACCAGTAGCTTACCGCTCCAATCGGGCATGCCCAGGAAATCGATCATTACATCGCCGATTTGCAGCACGACCCAAGATGCCACCAGGTAGGCTGCCCCTACCCGAATGACATTTCGGCGCATCAATTCATTGAAAAATTGATTCATTAAAAAATTAGTCGTAGAGAAAGGACGATCGTATTACAAACGTTCCTAAAATAACACCGCTGCCGGTAAAAATCGGGACGAATACGTTAGAAAAGAACCTGCGGTGTATAATCAATCTATTGAATACCCAACAATGCTCCTACCCTTCTGCACCTGTTTTCTCAGACAATGAAAACAAAGGAAGATAGATGTGAACGCCGTCCTGTCCAGAGTTACCCGCTACCTTGAGTCACTGAGGTTTCCTGTACTCCTGGTCGTTACAGCCATCGTATTTATGGTCAATGTACTGGTGCCTGACATGCTTCCATTTATTGATGAGTTGCTGCTGGCCCTGGTCGTTGCCTTGCTGGCCCGGCTGAAACGAAAAAAGCCCGAAACCAACACAGAACAGCAGGAACAATGAATGCCAAAAGCAAGTGACCTGAAAAAAGGCTCTGTCGTGGAAATAGAAGGTGGTGTTTACATCGCCCGCCAGATCGATATTCGTAACCCCTCGGCACGCGGTGCGGCCACCTTATACAAAGTTCGTTTCTTCAATGTCCGGGATGGCAAAAAGCTGGAAATGACGTTGAAAGGAGATGACTTCGTCACTGACGGAGACCTTGCCAAGCGATCCGTACAGTTTTCATACCGGGAAGGCGACATGGTGACCTTCATGGATAAGGAAGACTTCAGCCTGTACATGTTGAATTCTGACGTTTTGGAAGAACAATCGAACTATATGACAGAAGACCTGGAAGGCATGATCGCATTACTGGTCGATGGCGAAATTGTTGGCATAGAAATGCCGGCAACCGTTGCTCTGGAGATTGTTGAGACAGCCCCTGGAATCAAGGGGGCCAGCGCCAGCGCCCGGACCAAGCCGGCTAAGCTCTCAACCGGACTTGAGGTGCAAGTGCCTGAGTACCTGGAAACCGGCGAACGGATCAAGGTGAATACGACCAACGCCAAGTTTGTCTCCCGCGCCTGATCCAATCCAGCTAGTTCATATCCTCGCGAACCTGCTCCACAGCCTGGCGGTAGGCCGCAATAAAATCGCCTTCGTTGACTGTACCCACCAGTTTCATTGACGTGGTATCCGCGACCACAGGCATTGAATAACCGACGAATGTTTCCATTGCGAGAAAACCAGCCCACAGGTTCTCTGACTCCTCCAGGCAGTGAACCACCGGCTCACATAGTTCCAGCGCTGTTTGTTCGGCATGAGCGGCAACCAGTGTCGCCAGTGGCAGGTTACCGAGCAGTTTGCGTTGTTCACCTTCTACAACGAAAACATCCCCCTGGTGTCCGCGCATGACCAGTTTTTGCAATTCTGCGGCCGTACGTTCGGGCCGGACGCTCAGAAAATTCGGAGACATGACCTCATCCACCCGCCGCGCTGCCATCAGGTGTTGCTCCCTGGGTCTGTTCAAATCGATCCCCCAACGCAAAATCTGCCGGTGGAAGATCGACCGGGCATAGAATTTAGTAACCAGGGCATTAGCCGAAACCACGCCAATCATTACCGCCGTAGCAGCCTGGTAGTTCTCTGTTAATTCGAAAACAATCAAAATAGTGGCCAAAGGCGCCCCGATCACCGAAGCGACCAATGCACCCATGCCAACCAGCACGCAAATCTGGTAATCAAGAAACGGCAACAGGAACCCGGCCAGGCCGCCCAAGGCTGCCCCCATGAACAGGGCCGGACTAAAAACTCCACCCGGGTACCGCAGACCGAGGCAACTCACACTCGCCAGCAACTTGGCCACGCACAGCATCGCAAGCAGTCCAACACCGTACGCTGCTGTAGCGACATCAGGATCGATAATGTCATGCATTGTCTGTTCGCCGAGCCCCAGGACTTCCGGCATCCACAAACCAATGGCGCCGGCGAGTGCGCCACCTAGTGCGGGCTGAATCCAGATTGGTATACGAACCCGGTCGGCAAACTCCCCGGCCCGGAGCACGCCGTTCATATAAATCAGTGCAATACCCGCAGCAACCAGGCCCAGCAGTACGTAGGCAGCATACTCCCACACCACCAGGTGCAGGCTTTCTTCGGTGAGCTTTAGAGCCACAAATTCAAAACCGTGGTACCGCGTCACACCTACAGCAACCACAGAAGCGACTGTGATTGGCGCCAATGCACGCAAGGAAAAATTCCCGATAATCACTTCATGGGCGAAAATTGCGCCGGCAATCGGCGCATTGAAAGATGCCGAAATGGCTGCTGCCACGCCGCAGCCGAGCAGCACACGCAAGCCGGTTTTCGTCAGCCCGATGGACTGACCCAGGATTGACCCTACCGTGGCGCCCAGTTGAACCGCAGGCCCGTACCGGCCTACCGAAGCGCCCAGCCCAAGCGAAAGCGCGTCACAAGCCGATGTAATCACACCATCCCGGATCTTAAGATAGCCGTCACGTTCGTGCACCGCGACAATCACGCTGGCCGGACCACGGAACCGCTCCCAGCCAAGAGCCTTGAGGATCAGGCCAAAAAGTAACCCTCCCAGCGCGAGTAGCAGCATCTGGCTCAGCCCGGTCGAAATGTGACCCGCACCATGCACCCACTGGTCAAAAAGGCGATAGGCAAGACGAAAACCGTAAGAACCATACGCCACCAGGCATCCCAGGATAACTGCCAGACCGGAAAGGCCCAGTACAGAATAATTGAGCTGCCTCCTGATGCGCGAAGCAACGCTGTGACTTTCGGGGAGCTGGATGGCGGTTTTTTTGTTCATGGGAACTCTACCCTACCTCAAAATCGGACAATACCCCACGAGTCGGCAATTTGGCCGTTTCCAATTGACAATCTCCATGGATTGGTTCAGCCTTGCTCTGAGTCTGCAGGTGTCCCTGAGGCTGCTCGGCCCAGGGATTAAACGGGAAGACGGTGAGCCATTGTTGGCAACCCCGTCACTGCCCCCGCAACGGTAAACGAAGAGAAGAATCATCGCAGCCACTGTGCTTTGCATGGGAAGGCGATTCTTCATCGGTGAGCAATCTTTCGCCCTTCGTGAGTCCGGAGACCGGCCAGCAGTTTTATTCACAGCGACTGATCGCGGCGGGCGACTGTATGTGGGATTTTCAATGAAACCCCCTGCAATTCCCTGGTTCACGATGGCGCTACATTGGCGTTCGGGTGAGATCGCCGTAGGGAAGAATATATGAGCGAATTCAACTCATCGGCCCGTTTTGTGGCTGCGCCCACAGTCTTTTTGTCTTTTTTGATCAGCGCAGCCCCCGCTTTTGCCGAGGAACCGGCCGAACTGGATGACCTGGTTATTACGGCAGGACTGGAACCGATTTCAGCACGGGATATTTCAAGCTCCATTACAATCATTACACGCGAAGAAATCGAACAGCGCCAGGCCAGGTTCCTGGCCGACCTGTTACGCGATGTGCCCGGTTTCGCCGTCAGCCAGGCCGGTGGGCCGGGCACGCAAACCCAGATCCGGGTACGCGGTGCAGAAGCCAACCAGTTGCTGGTATTGATGGACGGTGTCCGGGCCAACGATCCGGCCTCAGCAGATGAATTTCAGTACCAATATGCCTCGACGGCGAACATTGAGCGGATCGAAATTATCCGTGGACCGCAAAGTGCTATCTGGGGAACCGATGCACTGGCTGGTGTAATCAACATCATCCGGCGCAAAAACGTGAGTAATCAGTACATCAATGCCAATGCCGAGTACGGCTCTTTCAGCAGTTTAAGCCTGGGTGTGGACGGGGGCATCAACCGGGGGAAATTACAACTCAGCGGTGGTATTTCCTACATGGATACCGATGGAACGAACATCTCCCGGATCGGTGATGAAGACGACGGCGCGGATAACACCAACGCAAATATCGCGCTGACCATTGACGCAACAGACGCCTGGCAGTTGTATTTTTCCGGCCAACACGTTGATGCCAGGACCGAATTTGACGATACCGATTACATCGAAACCGGCCTGCCCGCAGATTCAGACCGGGTCACCAAGGCGAAACGCAATTACCTGCGTGGCGAGGCCCGATTTGATCCCGCCGGCAGCCGATGGAACGGAAGTTTTTCTATCAACTGGCTGAATACGGATAACGACAACTATGGCGATGGTGTGCTGGACACCTCAACTTCCGCCGACTCCCTTGAATTCAGACTAAAAACCAGTGTTTTGCTGGGTAATGAGGAAAAACAGAACCATCGCCTGACTTTCGCGATCGACCATGACGATGTTGATTTTTCCCAGCGCGGAGTTGCATCGCCCTGGGGCAATCCTAACCAGGACCAATCCTTCAATGTCACCGGATATGCAGCAGAATACGTGGGCAAACCGTCTGAAGGTTTCAACTGGACGCTCAATGGCCGGCTGGATGACTTCAGCGATTTTGATAACGCCTTCACGTGGCAATTGGCCGCATCCCAGCGCCTTCGTTCAACCTGGAAAATCAGGGGCTCTGTCGGCACCGGCTCGAAAGCCCCCAATTTCACGGAGCGGTTTGGTTTTTTCCCCGAGTTCTTCATTGGAAACCCCGACCTGAAGCCGGAGACGTCCAGGGGTTGGGAACTTGGCCTGGAGAAGACCTTTGAAGAAAACACGTATCAACTGAGCGCAACTTATTTCTGGCAAAAACTGAAAGATGAAATTGACGGCTTTGTATTCGA
>Ga0316197_10003288_pt1 | contig 11511 bp, 10 predicted proteins | sample OudBiesiAoxic_MG_FD_204939 | JGI IMG/M metagenome (GOLD analysis project Ga0316197, IMG submission 204939) | Coastal sediment microbial communities from Oude Bieten Haven, Netherlands - site A oxic | ecosystem: Environmental > Aquatic > Marine > Coastal > Sediment | place: Netherlands...
AATGCACCATCAAATTCATGGAGTCCGTCAAGCACATCCCCGTATGCGTAGTGCAATGACTCCAGTGCCGCATGGGTTGAAGTGTTGCTGTTGATGGTCGTTTCCAAAATGGCCTTTGCTTCAACCAACCGATCACTGTGCTTACAGGATTTACTATGCGAAATTGCTATGTTTTCGGGTATGGCAGCGCCGGTCTTCATCGCTGCAATGAAAGACGAAGTCACCTCATTTGCGGACTCATAATTTTTATGTAGTTGATAATAATTACTTAATTCGGTGGCAACCTCAGCGCTATCGGGAAATTCATCATAGGCGGATGATAAAATGTCCAACGCCTGATCGAACTTTTGCAGGGCAATCAGGCTTTTTGCCAAAGCGGCAAGGGCAAAGGTATTGCGCCGATCCCTCGCAACCACTTTCCTGAATTCTTCAATAGCCTCCTCATGCCTGTTCCTGGAGGCATAAAAATTACCGAGTGAATTTGCCAGGTTTAAATCCTGTGGCAGCCGGGCTATTCCCTGCTTCAGTATGTCTTCTGCTAATTTGTAGTTCTTTGCGAGAAAGTATGCATTTGAAAGCTGGGCATATGTCTGGGGTAGTTCAGCTTGTATGCTGAGTGAAGAGTTATAAAGTGCAATGGCATCATTCAGCTTGTCTGTCGAGCTTGCATGTTTGGCCAGAATGTTAAGGACAACGGGATTGTTCTTGTACAATTTATGGGCTTTTTGCGCATAACTGACAGCCAGGTCATTCCTGTTGAGATAATCATAAGAGGAGGCCAGGTTAACAAGGGCATCGTAGAAACCAGGGTTAATTTCAACCGCAGCCAGGTATGAATCAATTGCCTCCCTAAACTTTCTCTGCTGAAGTTGCGCCAGGCCCAGGTTGGCAAGCAGTGTATCTGTTGGGCCGGATAGTTTTATGGTTTCGATAAACAGTTCTTCGGCCTTACTGAGATTATTATCAATTGCATGGCTAACGGCCAGCAGATACAGCGCTTCATGATCACTATGGTAGTTGTCCAATTTAAATAATGCGTTTCTGGCGCCACCAGTATCACCTGTATTTAGTGCATTTCGTGCGTAATCCAGAAGTTGATTGTGATTGGTCATAAAAGGTCGGTCTTTCGGAAATATTCTAAAGGAGGTCAATAGGCTCATCATAGTTTATATGATGACGGAGACTTGTCCAGTTGGTATGGGAAGCCCGCAGTATTAATGCTATGTGTTTCATTGCCATAAAAAAAGGCCGGTATAAAACCGGCCTTTTTCATCTTACTTAAGAGCAATTACATTGGTCTATTTACCAAAGCTCCATTTAACGCCGCCGTAGAAATAACGACTTGACCAAGGCCGGTGCTGTGAACCGGTATAGTTAGACCCTGGGGTCGTCGTATTTTTACAGTTCGGGCAGAACGGTGGATCTTGGTTGAAGAGGTTATCGATACCGGCATAGATCTGCCACTCATCACTGGCGAACCAGCGAACCTGGGTATCAACATACAGTATTGGCGAAATGTGGTTCAGCGTATAGTCATCCCTGTCCTGAAGAACATCATCCAGGGCAGAACTATAGTAGGTGGTGTCAACTGACACCAGCCAATCAGCATTTTCCCAAACCAGCGTGAACTTCGCCTTGTCCTTGTTATAGCCAACTTCGCCATCACTAGGAATAGGGTCAGATTCACCCGTGCGTTGGAATGTATAGTCTAAAAGATGAGTCCAAAGTAACTTCGCGCTCAAAGTACCAGGAAGCAGCCACAACTTATCAAACCGGTAACTGATGGCAGTATCAATACCTTCCGTCTTGAGTGACGATTGGTTGATACCAAACGAGTACCAGTAACGAAGTTTGCCGGTATCCGGGAACCTTTCGTTAGCTAAACATGCATCCGTAGCCAGTCCGGGTGTTCCAAAACACTCGTTAATGAGGTTGGTTGCAGATACTGAACTAATAACATCTTCAATCTTGATGTTGTAGTAATCCACAGATACGGCCAAACCTTCAGCAAAGGATGTTGGAGTCCATACCAGACCATACGTCTGGGTGTCAGCAGTTTCTTCGCTCAGGTTCGGGTTACCACCAACAAAACCGGATATCGTCTGGATATCAGGTTGGGAGTAGGTGAAACCAGGCTCAAGCTGACCCGTATCCGGGTTGAAGCTACCGTTGATTGCGGTGTTGGCTACACTAGGAATTGAGTAGCAGTTGGCCACAACAACCGGGTCCATGTTTAGCTCGACATCAGTATTGAGGCCGGCGCATGGGTCAGTAATGGGTACGAAGGTCTGGGCCTGGCCCTGGAACAGGTCATTAATGTCAGGTGCACGAACCGACTGTGCATAAACACCTCTAAACCTGAAGTCATCATTAATCGTCCAGTTCAGACCGACTTTGAATGCACTAACCCCACCAGCAGTACTGTAGTCATCATATCTGTATGCGAACTCGGCGGTAAGATCTTCGATCAAGGTCACACCACTGATCAGAGGAACCACCAACTCTGCATAAACACCGTTTACGTTATACTGACCCTGAGTCCTCGGCACCACGTTACCGCCGGTCAGACCCAATTGCTGCAAATCATCAGGATTATCATCGGAGCTTTCACCGCGATATTGATAACCGGCAGCCCAACTGATGGTGCGATCCCACAAATCGAAGTCGCTGGTGAAGTTCAGCTCAATAACCGTTTGGGTGTTGTTACTGATTCTCATGCTTTCGTAACCGACCCAACTAATTGCTTCATCGGTGATTGCACCAATTCCGAATACATCGATGGGTACACAACCTGCTGAACGATCTATTTCAGAGGCGCAAACGATATTGCCATTTGCATCAGTTGTGGCATCCAGAGCGCTACGGAAGTTAAGTGCGTTGTAGGCACCACTGGTCTGAACGCGGTTGGACTCACCATACTGGTAATACCAATCCCAGTCGACACTACCAATGGAACCTTCCATACCGGTGGCAATTCTGAAAGTCTCACGGGTATTGGTTGAACCACGGTTGCCGAATTCCTGGAGGCGGCGAATGAAAGGAATCTGTCCGTTCCAGTCCGGATTGTCCGCATTGTAGGCAATTGCGGCATCACGAATCTCTGTTGGCACGTACGGATTGCTGAAATGATAACCCTGGTTACCCAGGCCACCAAAAACATCCTCTGAATTGAAAGGAACAGGCTCGAACTCAGAGACCGATTCCACGTTGGTGTAAGACACTTCCATGAACGCCTGAGTATCATCATTGAAGTTGTAGGTAGTCTTACCGAAAGCATTATAGCGTTCCAGAGGAACCTCAAGAGCTCTGTGGTAGGTACGGTTAAAGCCGCACGCCGCAGAACCGCCAGATGCAGACCAACTAACTACCGTATCGGAAGGAAGAACACTGTCTTCATCACGTTGTGAGCAATCGAAAGTAAGCATTCCCTGGGAATTGCCTGTGCTGCCGGAAATAAAGTAACGGCCCTGTGGAGGATAAGACGAGTAGCCAGGATCTAAAATATAGCTGTCATATGGAGCACCATAAGCGGCACCATAATAATAGCCATAATAGAATATGTCCCTACCCGTATCAGGCATACGATCTCGTGCCAGCAATGAACCCTGCTTGTCATAACGGGCATAGAACATCGCGTTACCACGGCCATCGGCATAGTTACCACCCATACCGACAGAAACTGACCAGGTCTTACCATCACCTTCGCCATAACCGCCGTATACTGCCTCTACGTCAACGCCTTCATAGTCATCTTTGAGAATGAGGTTAACCACACCGGCAACAGCGTCTGAACCATAGATGGATGATGCGCCACCGGTTACAACATCCACTCTTTGGATCAGATCCGCAGGTATGGAGTTAAGATCAACAACATTTGATCCTGGAACACCACCAACCCAACGACGTCCATTAACCAGGGTAAGTGTACGGCTTGAACCCAAGCCTCTTAAGTCGACTGATTGGATACCCGAGGCACCAACCGTAAAGTTTGTGTTTCCTCGAGACAGGGCTGCACCAGCAGCTTGTGGCAGTTCGTTCAAAATGTCATAGACATTGATTGAACCGGTCATCTCGATTTGTTGTTCTCCCAAACTAACCATGGGAGTCGGCGAACTCAGGTTGTCCGCTCTCCTGATTCTTGAACCGGTAACTACTACCTCTTCAAGAAACTCTTCGTCGGCTACTGGTACATCAACAGCATCATCTTGCGCAAAAGACTGTTGAGGAAGCATAAAGCCTGCTGCCAGGAATGCCGCAGCTAACGGGGTCAACTGCGGTTTCTTATGGTTTCTAACACTCATTAATTCTCTCCTTTAATATGCGTCGGACTGCACTTTAACTTTTAAAACACAAACTACTTATTTTGTTAGCATTTTTTAATGCTTTAGTCTCGCAAATATTAATTTAACGTTAAATATTTTGTAACTCGGTATAACAAATAAACACACGTGCAACTATAAACCGCACGCTCATAGCTTACAAGTAGCGAATCTTAACATAAACTTAACCTTTCTGGCACAGAAATTACACACATTGATATTGACCGTTTTTTCAGGGTTCAATACCCGGTTCAAACTCACCGGTAGTTGCCTTATGGGTCGGGAGCATGAATAGCTGGCACAGCAAGTGAGAAGCTTGTAAATTGAGTCATGAGGAGGTTCCAATAGCATGGATCAATCAGCCAAAGATGCCGGTACACTGATGACCCTGATGCTCGATCTTGAAGAGAACCTTTTGCCCCGGGCGTTGCACATACTGGACAAGGTCAATGGGGGTGAACTGCTGAGCGGTCGAGACATTGATTTTCTAAAAAATGTCTACGAGGACAGCAGGGAGAACGAACTACTGGTAGAACGTCACCCCGAGTATTACCTGTTGACAAGCCGTTGTTTGAGTTTATATACCGAAATAATCACCAAGGGTCTCGAAAACGAGAAACACCGGTGAATGCACGAAAGACCTCCGCACAAACGCCTTCTTAATCCTTATGCCACTGCCGGCTGTGTTCACGCACACTTTCAGTGAGTACTGTCATGTGATGAGGATCTACTTCCGGCGTAATCCCGTGTCCCAGGTTAAATACATGACCATTGCCCTTTCCAAAGCTGGCGAGCGTCGCTTTGACCTGCGATTCAATGATGGCGGGATTTGTCAACATGATGGCCGGGTCAAGATTGCCCTGCAGGGATACGCGGTCACCAACCCTTGCTCTCGCTTCGCCCAGCGTCATGGTCCAATCCACACCCAGTCCATCACAACCGGTATCAGCCAAAGCCTCCAGGTGGGAGTTGCAGCCTTTACAGAACAACACGACAGGAATGGTTTTACCATCATATGAACGGTGCAGACCGTTGACGATTTTCTCAAGATAATGCAAAGAAAATGACCTGAACATATCCGGTGACAAGACGCCACCCCAGGTGTCGAAAATTTGTACCGCCTGTGCACCACTCTCAATCTGTGCATTGAGATAATCTATAACCGCGTCCGCCAGTTTATCGAGTAACAGGTGGGCCGTCTGCGGGTCGCCATAAATCATGCTTTTGATTTTTGCGAAGGCTTTGCTGGATCCTCCCTCAACCATGTAAGTGGCGAGTGTCCATGGACTGCCACTGAATCCAATCAGGGGTACATCACCGTCCAGGGTTTTGCGGATCAATGCAACAGCATCCATGACATAGGCCAGCGATGTGGAGGGGTCAGGCCGTTTTAGTTGTTCAACATCCGCTGCAGACCGGATCACCTTTTCAAATTTCGGGCCTTCGCCTTCAGCGAAATAAAGCCCGAGACCCATCGCGTCAGGTATCGTGAGAATGTCTGAAAACAGAATCGCGGCATCAAGTGGGTATCGACGAAGGGGTTGCATCGTGACTTCGCAGGCGAGTTCGGGATTGGTGCACAGGTTCATGAAACTTCCCGCTTGCCCACGAATCTGCCTGTATTCCGGCAGGTATCGACCCGCCTGGCGCATCACCCAGATAGGTGTTCTCTCAGTTGGTTGGCGGAGTAATGCCCGGATATATAAGTCATTTTTTAAAGGTGAGTTCATGAGATATTCTTCGCTTTCCTGTTCGGGTTGCTATTTTTATTGGCATTGATTGCCGCTGTAATCTGTAGTCTTTCAGAGCCACTGTCGATAATCCCATGGCCGGCTGATTTTACCAGTATCAACCTGGCAGAACCGGCGATGACCTTTTTATCCAGCTTCATGGTTTCTAAAATGTCATCTGCTTCCAGTGTTTCCGGAATGCTCAGGGGCAAGTCAAAAGACTGAAGCAACTTGCCAAGACGATCGCAGAACCCGGTTTCACATAACCCTCTTAACTCGCTAAGTTCGCTCGCAACCATCATACCGATAGCAACAGCTTCCCCGTGCAGGTATTGCCGGTAGTGGGTCAGTGTCTCGAGTGCATGAGCAAAACTATGCCCGAAGTTCAAAAGTGCACGGATACCTGACTCGCGCTCATCTTCCGCAACAACAGCGGCTTTGTTAACGACGCTTCGTTTGATCATGCTGGTCAATGCAGCGGGCTCCCGTGCCATGATGGCCGTGCCATTAACTTCAAGCCAGTTCAGAAACTCTGCATCGCGGATGGCTGCGATTTTGACCACTTCTGCCAGGCCGGCTGAAAACTCACGGGGAGGTAATGTTTTCAGTGTTTCGATATCAATCAGTACTGCACCGGGTTGGTGAAACGCACCGATCAGGTTTTTCCCCTTTGAATGGTTAAAGCCCGTCTTACCACCTACCGAAGAATCCACCTGTGACAGCAAGGTCGTCGGAACCTGGATGAAATTGATACCCCGCATATAGCTTGCTGCCGCGAACCCCCCCATATCGCCGATGACGCCACCACCCAAAGTGATTAATGTTGTATCCCGGGTGGCACGGATGTCGACCAGTTTGTCGATGATCTGTGACCAGTACTCTGCTGTTTTATAGGATTCACCATCCGGTAGATTCAACTGATGAATACTTGCACCGGTTAACGAGGCAACGAGGGCATCCATATACAACGGAGCAACGGTTTCATTACTGACTATAAGAATGGTGCCTGAAATGCACCTGTCAAAAACAGGGTGTGGTTTTCCGAGTAGAGAGGAGCCGATATAAACCTCATAACTACGGTCTGCCAGGTCAACTTTAACTGTCTGCATGTGCTTGTTCCTGCCCTAGTGTATCCAGTCGCTCCAGAATAACCGAAGAAAGCGCTTTCGCAGTTGCATATACACTAGAGTTGCGGGTACTGAAAACAAGGTCAGCCGTGGCATCATAAAGGGGGTTTCGAGCCTCGGCGAGTTCCTGCAACCGTTGTGTCCTGTCCTCGGCCTGAAGCAAGGGCCGGCTTTTGTCTTTATTCAACCGTTTGAGCTGATTATTGATACTGGTTTTTAAGTAAACGACCAAACCCCTCGAACGTAGCAGACGACGATTTTCCTCGTTGCACACCGTGCCACCACCGGTTGCAATCAACACACCTCTTTTTGCGGTCAGTTGTTCAAGGACATGACTCTCTCTCAAGCGAAACCCCTTTTCACCTTCAAGGTCAAATATCAGGTTGACGCTGGCACCCGTTATACGTTCAAGCTCGTGATCGCAATCATAAAAATCGAGCCCGAACTTTTTTGCCAACTGCTTTCCTATCGTGGTTTTACCTGACCCCATGGGACCGATCAGGAAAATATTCTGATTCAACTTATTCATCACCTATCGGGTGGTGTCATAAACGGCGTGCAAGGTCGATTGGCTTTGGGTACCATTGCTGCCTTCTGTTTCACAGGTATGGCGAAAGGTTTTATGCTTAGATTTTTTATCATTTTCTCGGTGCTGTTAATCGGGCTTTTTACGCTTGAACTTTTACAACCAGCGGAAAAGTACATCATCCTACCCTTTACATCAATGATTGCGGATATCAGTGTTTGGATTGTGCAGGGTTTTGATGACAATGTTATTGCGACAGGTAACGTGCTCCGTGACAAGGTTTCAGGGTTTGGTGTGCGTATTGAACGGGGTTGTAACGGGCTCGAAGCTGTCATCATATTGTTTGCCGCCATATTTGCGTTTCCGGCACCATTTAAAAACAAGCTCATTGGCTTTGTTGCCGGATTCTTTGCCATTCAGCTTCTCAACCTGGTGAGAATCATAAGCCTTTATTACCTGGGCCAGTGGAACTACACCGCATTTGAATGGTTCCACCTCTATTTGTGGCAAGCATTGATTATTCTTGATGCGCTGGTGGTCTGGTTGATCTGGTTGAGAACCCTGCCTGGCTCACGCCCCCGTCCGGATGATCCGGAGCCGGAACCAGCGTAATGCGGGTATTAATTGCCGGTTGCGGTGATGTAGGAAACGTTCTGGCCACCGCTCTGCTGCAGGATGGCCATACTGTCTATGGTCTTAAACGCGACATATCCACACTTCCTGACGGTGTAAAACCGATCGGGGCAGATCTTTTGAACCCCGCCACGTTGGTTGATCTTCCGGCAGATATTGATAGCCTGGTTTTTATGCCGACACCGGCCAGCCGTGATCAAGCAGCTTACGAAGCCATTTTCATTCAGGGTTGGAAGAACCTTTGGGTTGGGTTGAAACAGGCGCCGACCAGGGTATTGCTGGTTTCGAGCACCGCGGTATATGGTGAGGACGACGGTGGAATCGTCAACGAAGATACAATACCTGATCCAATTCGTTTTAATGGCAGGGTTCTTCTGGAAATGGAGCAGTTGGCTGGTCGTTGTACCCAGAACCTCGTCGTTGTCAGAATCTCCGGTATCTACGGGCCTGGCCGGGAGAGATTGGTCAGATTGTCAGTCTCAGAGGGTCTGGAGGTTCAGCAAACCCCACCTTACTTTACCAATCGTATACACCGTGATGATGCAGCAGAAGCACTGAAGCACCTGTTGGCGATTGAAAATCCGGAACCCCTATACCTTGCGACCGATGATTTACCGGCACCCAGATACGAAGTCGTTGAGTGGCTGGCAAATATACAGGGCAGCACGTCACCGAAGGGTCTTGATGATGAAACAGCAAGTCGCGGTAAACGCGCGAGCAACCAAAGATTGCGAGATAGCGGGTTCATCTTGTCTTATCCGGATTACAAGGCAGGTTATTCTGCCGTTTTGGGGCAGCGGTAACAGAATCGTGTTATCTGTATGGGCGCCAAGGGACCACATCACCTTGGCTCCCATGGTGATAGAGACACGCTGTGCAAAACTGGTACGAGCCGGTCCCGCATCCAGTTATTCGGTATAAAACTGCTGTCTGAATTTCAAAGTGTATGGTTTGTTTTTGCCTTCCGGTGTGACCTTTACAGTGAAATCAAATGATTCCATATTTCTTACCGACAATTCACCGATGTAATAAATGGCATCGTCACCTTCATCGATCTCTCTCATTTCAACCTCGCGGGTCTGTCCGGTCAGGTTGCGCCCCGAAGCGGTTACCTTTGCTTTCACTGCTGTTGGTTGCTGGTTTTCAGCATTTTTTAAAACTGAGATATTGATCAGCGCACGGCTGTCAGATCGACGGATCCCATACACTTTGGCCACTTCAGGGGAAATCAGGCTTGAACTCAGCGCATTGTAGTGAATGGAGTAATCGTCAAACTGTTGTGCCTGCTGAGCGCTGGCAGTGGCTGATAAAACGACGGCAAGTAGAGTCAGTGCCTGTAACAATGTTTTCATTGATCCATTACTCCTGTAAGTTTTCCGGGCCGTTATCAAACAATAATGGCATCGGTATTTGTCGGGCTATTCATATAATCATCATCAAACTACCACCCCATAAGAAGCAAAAGGGCGCGTAGTGCAATCAATGCGAATAACGGTGACAGGTCAATACCACCCATTGGCGGCAATATCTTGCCAATGGGTCTTAATACCGGTTCTGTCAGTTGATAAATAAGCGGAATCAACGGGTGCCGCGACTGGTTCGCAATCCAACTGACTATAACCCGGGCGATAATCAGTACAAAGTAGGTCAGTAAAAGTGTGATCAGCAATTTCTGTATGGCAAACAGGAACAGGAACTGGAATCCATATTCCGTCTTGCCCAACAGGTTAATGAGAACAAGCTGGAACAGTTCAAGAAGAATCATGACCACCACTGAAGCCGTATCCAGTTTGCCGATCGAAGGTATCAGGCGGCGCGTTGGAACCAGCACGGGATTGGTGATCTTGACGAGGAACTGACTTAACGGGTTGTAAAAATCAGCTCTGACCCACTGTAACAACAAACGCAGCAAAATAGCCGTTACATAAAGATCTGTCAGCGTACTGATAAGGTAAATGAGGGCGCCGGTCAGGTTCATGATCGTGCTCCGTCGTCTGCAAGTTCCTGCCCACGGCGGGTTGCCGCTGTTATAGCTGAGTCTATCAATTCTTCAAAATGGCCGGCTTCAAGCTGTGCTATTGCAGCTTCGGTGGTGCCACCAGGTGTCGTGACCCGTTTCCGGAGTTCAGCGACATCGAGTTTACTTTGGACAGCCATGGCACAGGAACCATGGGCGGTGTGCAGCGCTAGTTTGGCCGCAACCTCGGCCGGCAAGCCCAAGTGGGTTCCGGCATTGCGTAACGACTCAATCAGGTAATAAAAATAGGCTGGCCCGCTGCCTGATACCGCAGTAACTACATCAAGCAGGTTTTCCTTGTCGAGCCATACCACTTCACCGGCAGACTCCATCAGGTTTTGTGCCAGTTCACGCTGGGCGAGCGAGCAGTTTACCCGGGCATACATACCGGTAATGCCCAGTCCGATCAGTGCGGGTGTATTGGGCATGGTACGGACAATCGGTGGCCTGGATTTCAGATGCGCGGCGATCACGCTCGTGGTTATACCGGCAACAATTGATATGATCAGTTGCCTGTCAGTAACAAGGTCCTGTATCTCGTCGAGTACCAGTGGTAAAACCTGTGGTTTGACTGCCAGGACGATGGCATCCATCCCTTTGATAGCATCGGTCGCGCGCTCATAGCAGGTGACCGGCCAACGTTTTCGCAAATGATCCCTCGCGGCGGTACCAGGATCAGCAACCTGCACACGGTCAATGTTGTGGCCCGATGCAAACAGGCTGCTGATCAGCGCCGTTGCCATGTTGCCACCACCAATAAAACCGATTCTCATACGTTATCCTTGTCGATGTACTTCATGATTCGCGTTTTCCAAACAGGTCTGTCCCAATTCGAACCATGGTGCTGCCTTCAGCGATGGCTACTTCCAGATCCGATGACATACCCATAGATAAGGTGTCGATGTTATGGCCTTCGCTCTTCAGGGTGTCAAACAAGGTCTTTACCTTGCGAAAGCTGTCGTGTTGCTCTGCCAAATCAGTTGTCAGCCTGGGTATCGCCATCAATCCTCTCAGCACTATATTATCCAGACCGTGGCAAAGGGTAGCCAATTGCAAAATTTCTTCGGGGCTCGCACCGGCTTTCTGTGGCTCCCGGTCGATATTGACCTGTAAACAAATGTTGATTGGTCCCATGGCATTGGGTCGTTGTTCCGACAGA